>Ga0247839_1001527_pt1 | contig 37693 bp, 29 predicted proteins | sample LaCruzMarch2015__6_FD_192405 | JGI IMG/M metagenome (GOLD analysis project Ga0247839, IMG submission 192405) | Freshwater microbial communities from meromictic Lake La Cruz, Castile-La Mancha, Spain - LaCruzMarch2015_16m | ecosystem: Environmental > Aquatic > Freshwater > Lake | place: Spain... | reverse complement strand
AGGATGAGGGTCAGGTTCGTCAGCACTTCTTTTTAAATCGCCCAAATCTATTCTACCTAAAATTGCTAATTCTGTGCTTCCTCCAAATGTGTTACTTTCACCCGTAAAATTAACATTTACTTGAAAGTTTAATGCTATTCTATCACCTTCGGTATCATCCCAACTAAACATACCATGAAAGGTTTGTTTGGTCAATGTAATGTTGGTAACAGAAACTGGAAATCCTGCCATTTTCTTCTCAGGACTCGCGAATGAGAATGTATTGCAGCTTATAAAAGGAGCTTTTGTTTCTATTTTTAATTGTTGAAAATGAACCCCAACAAATCGCACTGGTATTTCACCAATGTTAGTATTGATGCCTATATTTCCATTTAAACTCATACTTGGTTTAAATCCGCCGGTATCTGCCAAAATACTGATAAAAGAAGTGGGCAACAATTCAACACTGGCATGCCAGAGCGGAACTGTAATAGTGTCTTTTGGAAGTACTCTGAACTCGTAACGTAAACCACTTTGCGCAGGACCTTGGCTTAAAACGCTTGAATATTTAAGATGATCAGGACTAATTGGAGCTACCATTTCACCATTGAAACCTCCATTTACAAAACTGTTTGAAACCACTTCTAATAAAATCGAATCAATAGAAAAGCCCCAACCATCCATTGAACCATTTTCAAGACTTAAAAGGTTAAGCGCTTGCAATTTTCCACTTACTCCGCTATTGTCGATTAATAAATTATTTATCTCAAAGCTAATTCTCTTTGAAGAAGCAAGCACTTGTGAATCAGCTGTGTCAGTTTCCTCAGCTTTTTTTTCACCAAACTCTTTTGGCAATGAAACCCTTAATTTTTTTAAGTGAAATCCATTCCATAAAACAGACCTATCGCCAGCATAATTTGCGGGAAATTGCATGCCAACAGGATTACTTAGATCACTAAAATCTAAAGTAGCTTCTTGCACATCAAAGCCCCAACCTTTAATTCCTGGTATTTGAAATTTATCAAAGTCTAAGGCAGCCATCCAATTGCCGGTTTTCCTAACAGTAAAAGCGAATCTTGCCTCTACTCTTTTTGTATTATCGCTATTTCCGACAAGGTTTTCTGCAATCAACATAGTTGTATCAAAATTTACAGCTCCTTTAATATTCAATGCTCTAAATCCATCACAATCCCAGCTTACATAGCAACCAGAATCTGCAACAGCACCTGTTGCCAAATTTATTTTAGTGCCATTAAGCAAGATGCGTTGCCCCGGAGCAAACACATAGTCAACATCTTCGGGCATATAAAGTGTACCCATTGAAGCACCAGCTAAACCAAAAGGATGAAAACAAATATCTGATGCCCCAAAAGTTAAATTATTTATTCCCAAGCCGTTGGTATCTAACATGGACCTTAAACCGAACAATGGAATGTTGAGCGCCGCAGCCAAAGTGGCCCTTTCGGGTTTAAAACTTGCAGCAACTACAGCAATTGTAATATTCTCATCTTCAATTCTCTTGTCGAGCCCTAATGGCAAACCAATCGGTGTGTTTGGATTACTTGTAAGTAAAGGTTGCCTGCTTTCGAAAAATTGTTGCAATGAATCTGCATTTGGTAAATTTGTTTGAAAGGCATCGGCACTTGAAAAACGAGGAAGAAGTGAGCTATTGTCGTATTCGGCTCCAGCTGTACCAGAAAAAACTTGTTTGGATGCGTTTATCTGAAGGTCGTTGAATGTTACTTTTAAAACGCTTCTTAAAAATGGAATTTGTATGTTGCCTTTGCCTCGCGCAGCCGGACCTAAATAACTAATTTCAGTAATTCTCATTTTGAATTTACCGATGGTAATTGAATCTCCAATTTGTATGGTAGTTACAGGAACGCGGTCGGCAATTGCTGGAGCATCACATTCACCCATACAAGCGGAATTTACTTGCTCTCCTGCAATTCCGTCGCTTATAAAAAAGCTACCGGATTCGGAAGTAATATATGTTGAAGATGTAGAATCAAGCTGATTACTTAAGTAACTTACCCTCCAAAAGTACCTTCCTGTATCGGCCAGGAAAAAGTCATTTTTAATTTGTCGGCTGATTTTAAGTAAAAGTGCTTGCTGTGTTTTATTTGTTTTGATGGTGTCATTAATTTCCAGTTGGCCAAATTTTGTATTAATAATTGTATCAAAACTTGACCTTCGTGAAATTTCAATTTTGTATTTTTCTTCAATTTTTGCTATAAACCAATATGGATTGGTTCCGGTTAAACTCTTAATTATTTCAGGATTAGGAAGCAAAGTCGGTGGACTTGAAGCTTGTAACAAAAAATTTTCAGGATTAAATTTTAAAGTAACAGTATGACTTGTTGATGTAGTATCTCTAACTGGTGAAATTAGTTTTGGAGCTGGCATTCCATTTAAAAAAGTAGAACTTGCAGTTGTGGTTCTACTTTGTCCATTTTCCATTTGTAAAGAAAGCTCACTTTGAACTGTATGTGCAGCACCTCTTGTTAAAATGCCAGAACCCGGAGATTGAAGAAGATTTCTACCAACTGATATCTGTTGTAATTGCTCTAATGTTGGCTCTTGATTTATTTGTTGTTGAACGAAGGTTTCTCTTCCCAACGGCCAAGATTGTTGAGTAGTTGATTGGTCTGAACCGCCTTGGGTATTATTAACTTGGGTACTTACAGAAAAGCCCCTATCGTCAATCGAAAATGGTTCAAAACGAGCTACAATGGGCACATTTCTAAAGGGAATTTTTACACCAGGAGCCGGATAAACAATGTTAGCCTGCACCACATTAGATGTAGAAGTTGGAATTCCCATGCGGAATGTACAAATTTCGCTTTTTCCACCATTGCTAAAAATGGCGTTCTGGGCTAAATCTTCTGCGGTTACTTGCCAAGCATATTCTCTACCCGATTGTAATGCAGGTCCTATTGCTGTGAGTAAATAGAAATTGTTATTGGTAATGTCATTTACTATTGGCACTGATGTAGATTGCATGGCCTGAATTGGGTTTTGACCTTGAAGTATTTCTACAATTTTAAAACGGTAACTTAAAATTGCATTTAGCGGAACACCAACTGGAGGAACCCAAGTAAAATTTACGTTTTGTGGAATTGTGAAAAATGTTTCACTACCGCAAAAAGGATTGATTAATAATGGAGGCTGAAGAAAGCTAACCTGAAAAACATTAGAACAACCAGAAGGCTCCTGCGCTGACCTTGGCTCTAAGGTACTAAAATCTATGGCTTGAAGGCAGATTTGATACAATCCTTCAGGAAGATTTCCATTGATAACTTCTTGTTGACTTAAACCTTGATACTCTAAAGATGCTGGATTTATATACAACTGTAGTTCAGAACCATTAATAATTCTTACTCCAGGAGAAATTACTAATGGAGGAACCTGAGGAACCTCATTAGCAGGAATGCGAACTCCTTTATCTACAGTTAAATTTTGAATACTTCCAGCCAGAAAAACATTAAAAGTTTCTTGGCTTGAATTTACTATCGTAATTACAGTTTGGCTAGCCGAAGAAATATATTGGGTAAAATCTGTTGAATAAGGCGGATTTACTGCTACGTTAATGGTAATTGGATTGTTTTGTCCATTTAATTGATGCAAAAAAACAATTAAACAAATAAATAGGATTTTAGAAATTCGAATCATCATTTGTAGATTAAAAGAAATTAAATTGATACCCCGCACTGAACCACATTTCGGTAAATGGCAAAGAAACTGGACTTGTTGAGCCATTGTGTGTAAGCCTGAGATTTGCTAAAAAACTATGTGTTTTGTTAATTCGGTAATTTAAATTTACACCTCCATTTATAACGCTACCAGCCGATTTACCATTAAATTGATTGAGCATATAACTGAAATTAAGGCCAGTAACTAACTTTTTCTTAAGGAAACTTCTGCCGAATCCTACGGAAGGCCCAACCAACAAAGCTTCACCAGTGGCAAAAGTTGTTTTGGTATAATTGGCCCCACCAGTAAAATTCAAACCTGTTTTAAGAAAAGTATAGGTAGATGTAAAATTTCCAACTAATACATTACTTCCTAATTGTGCACTTTGAAATGGATTAAGACTGCTTAATTCTTGGTACATTACTAATAAAACAAAATTCATTGCTCTTTTAGAATTACTTAAGCTATAGCGATTTATAACGGTTAAATTTTGATTTGCAATGGCCAAACGGGTCGTATCATTTACTGGAATTATTCCTGCTCTTTGGGTAATTCCGTAATTACCGTATTGAACATCTAAACCATATTTGCGCCCCGGCTGAATACTTAAATTTACGGAGCCAATGGTTCTTTCGGTGGTAGAAAATTTGTTTTTAAGAAGGTTATCGCGCTGTATACCAACACTTCCTGATAATCGCACTTTACTTTTAAAAAAGTTAAAACTTGGTTCTACAGTATAAGATTCGAGGTCAGTTTGAAAAATATATGCACCCATAGAATTGAAATCTTGGTCAACTCTTTTGTAGTTTAATCTCAGGTTAATATATTTTGAAGTATAACCTATAAAGGCATTACCAGCAAATAATAGCTGTGTAGAGATATTCCTTTTCATAATAGCAGAAAGTTCTTTTGGAACATCGCTATCATTAATAGAATCTAGTAAGGTATTTCTTGTGAAGGCAGAAGCTGCAACCTCAAAACCTAGGTTTAAGTGTTTAAATAAAAGAAATTTTGAATTGATGCCAACTACAGCATTTTCTGCAGGATTTAGCCTTGGTGGCGCATCCGTATAACTTTCAGCCTCGTCTTTTGCTTTTAAAACTATGAGGTCGAAATAATTTGATTCTGTTCCAACACCAATTTTAGCGCTAAAACCCATACGTTTAAATGCAGGTTGAGGTGCTATAAATGATTGTGTTGTGTCTTCTCTTACGGCCTTGTTTATTCTACCTGCAATAGCTCCGAATCTAAATTTCTTGGTTCTAATTTCTAAGCCTCCACCTAACATTACAATTCCGCTTAAGGTGTAATTGGAAAAATTGAGGCTTCTATAACCAATATGAGTGGTGAGCCATTTATACCGTGGACTTACACCAAATTGATTAAACGGTTGAGAAAATGAACGGTTTTGTGCTCCAATATTGAAGTAAAAAGGAAAGCTAATGCCTAAAACTGTAATTGTAGGAGAACCATTTATACTCCACAGAAAAGGCTTTGAACGTGGTTCTATGCCGGATACTTGGTAGAAATTGCCCAATACAGTAAGACCGCCACTAAACTTTACTGGTTTTTCTTTTCCTATCTGCTCTAGGTCTTGGGCATTAGAAATAAAAGTAACAATAAAAATAAAATGAATTAAAAGTAAAATTCCCCTCATCGTTCCAGTTTATGTAAATAAGTAAAATAATCTTCCCATTTAAACATTACCTTTTATTTTAATAATTAATACTTCATTACTAATTATGTTCTTCATTTTTATTTGATTTTGCTTGGCTATTTTTACTTTTACAAACCTAGATAAATAAAGGAACTTCAACCTATAACTTAAGTTATAATGTTAATCAGAGGATAAATAAAAGGAAAATCAATTTTTGGGAGAATTCTAATTGAAGTCAAAAAAATTAAAATTAAAAAGGCGTTTTTTGTGAAAACTACTGCCCGCGTTAAGGACTGAAGCAGTCCCATTGGGACGCTGAAAGCCTGACCTTTTTATTAAAATGCGATGAGCGATTTTAATAAAAAGGGAACGCCAAAAACGGTTTCAGTGGAAGTGAAGAAAGTATTTCAACCTAAGAAAAGATTCTGAGCAACCTGAAAACTCAAAACAATTAAAAGTTTAAGCAGCTATTTGAGCAATGTCGGCAGATGAGGAAACGCCTAAATTTGCATTTCACAACTATTTCTCTTGTGGTGGTGAATATTTTACAATGTCGATGCCTATTCCATTTGGGTCTTCGATAGCGAAATGCTTATCGCCCCAAGGTTCGTTTCTGATGTCAATTTTTATCGGTACACCTTTCTTTTTAAGGGCATTGTAGATACTATCTACATCATCTACTTCAATAGTCAGGTACATTCCTTGTCCTAAAAAAGGTTTGTGAAAAAAAGGTTGTTGACTTGGGTGGTTGGGAAGCAAAAAGCTAATTTCCGCCTCTTGGTTTGGGGTATGTAATAAGAGGTAAAACTCATTTTCAAATGTTACCCCGAAACCTAAGTTGTTGGTATAAAAAGCTTTACTTTCTGCCAACTTTGTTGTGAGAATTCCTGCGTTTAGTTTCATTTTGTTTTGATTTTTAATTGTTGAACCTGATTGTGAAAAAGCATTTGCCGTAAAGCAAGCTATTGTTAGAAATATAAGTATTCGTTTCGTCATTTTTTGTTTTGATTTACGATACAAAATTCTATCAAATCACCTTTCAAACATTGTATAAAACGGACATAATCATCTGTCAAACACTTTGCTTGGCGTAACACCATAAAAATTCTTGAACTCTTTGATGAAATGGGCTTGGTCGTAATAGCCTACATCAAAAAATAACTTGTTCTGTCGCAAACTTTGCGATGAAGGCTTTGCACGAAGAATATTTTGAAAACGAACCACTTTAGCAAATGTCTTAGGTGTTTCGCCGATATAAAACTCAAAAAGTCTGCGAAGTTGTCTTTGACTTATACCTGTGCCCAAGTCCTGTTCAATGTTTACAACCCCAAATTCTTGAAGTATCTTTCCAATCGCATTATATAGTCGGCTGTCGTTGTCAAAAGATGTGTTTTCAACGAGATTTATAAAGTAGCTGTCAAAGGTTAACTGTATTTGTTCTGTTGTTAAATGATGATGAAAATTGTCGGCAATGAATGCTGAAACTTTGGGAACTACATTATCTAATTGTTCAAAGCGATTACTCAATTCTGCTGCATTAATTCTGAAAAGTTGCGGAAACATTGTTGGCAAGAAACGAACACCTATGTAATGAAACGAGTTATCAAGAGGAAACTCGGTGAACTTTTTACAAAACCCCATTACAAAATTGTCTTTGGGATTGTTGAGTTCAAAAAATATATCAATACAACCGTCGGCTACTACGCGATAAATAAATGGTTCTGAAAGTGCTGAAGATGTTTTGAGTTGCCAGTAGCAATAAATAAAGTTTTGAAGTTTGAGGTTAGGTAAAAATTCTGAGTAGGTTACATTTTCAGCCGATTGTTTAACTGTCGGTTGAATGGGTTTGTAAAGTTGTCGAATATCAGCCTTTGTTTTCAATGTTTTATGTTTCTTTAAGCATTTCACCAACATCTTGCAGCTACCAAAAGAGAGGGAATTTTACCATAAAACTTGATTTGTAAAACTCAAGTCCTTTTACAGCAGTTTCAGCTTCTATGTATTTATGCTTTTCCCATAGGTCAGAACCCTGGTAAGCATCAATTAGACACTGTGCTGTTGGGCTTAAATTCATTTCTCTTCAGAAAGTTTAAAAATGATAAAAGTTGCTAAAAACGATTCCAATAAACTCAATGGAATAGCAATTGGTAATATTCCGAAAGGCAATATCGCTAAATTTCCTATTACCAACCACATAAAAACAAAACCAACAAACCAAGATAAAAACGTGGTTTGAACCATAGTGTATTTTTTACTGAATATGAAAATGGCCGTAGCAAAGCACAAAGACCATATTCCCCAAACAGCACCATTGATTGGTAGTTCAGGAAATGTCAATCCTAAATTTTGGTATTGTTCTGTCCAATAATTGTGTAATAAAAAAGTGTTGCGAACAAACTCGGAAATACTAATCCAAATTGTCGCAAGTAGAATTGGTAAAACTGTCTTTCTTATTGTTGTCATATCATACAATTGTGTATTGTCTTCCAATATACTTGCACATGGCTATCTCATTACCGTAACAGTTCCACCTTGCGTAAACCACTGATTATTTACCCACTGCACTTCTATTACCCAACCGTAAACGTCTTGAGGAACATACCGGCCTTTGAATTGACCGTCCCAGCCGTCAGTTAGTTTGTTGGATTCAAACATTACGTTTCCATGTTTGTCGTAAATCCACATTTTGAATTCTTGAATGCCTTCGCCTTTAGCTAAAAAAACCTCATTTAACCCATCTTGATTTACGGTCATTGCGTTAGGTAGGTAAACCTTGAATGGCTCTTGCAAACAAATTTTAATTTCTGATTTATCTTCACAACCGCTGCTATCCGCCACTGTAAGCACCACAGAGTATTCCCCGTGAGTAATATATTCATGAAATGGATTAACGCCTGATTCATAAGCCAGCTCTGAACCATCACCAAACAGCCATTTGCCTTGCGTTGCTCCAGTGCTTAAATCTATAAAGTTAATATCTCTTATGTTTGATGGAATACAATCGTTATCTGGATTAACGCTGAATTGGGATTTTACCAAAGGATATCCCGGTATGGTAAGAGAAGTATCGAGTTTGCAACCAGAAATTGTATCTGTGATGCTTGCAACGTATGTATTAGAAGCTAAACCTGGCAATGTATCACCCGCATAAAATAAGTTTCCACGCCATTTAATACTATAAACCACTTGATTAGTAGTACTTGCTACTATAAACCCTTCTTCTCCATAACATAGCGTTTCACTACTTGTAAATTGAACACTAATAGGCGCTGCAACAGTAATTTTAATGGTGTCTTTTATAATGGAGCAACCATCAGTAATCAACAAATTATAATCAGTACTTTGCAATGGACTAACTATTTGTTGTTGTTGAGGAAGCAAGCCATTATTCCAGTTATAAGTAATTAAGTTGCCATTGCCACCAAATGCATTTACATTAATGGCAGCATATTCTCCATAACAAATTGAGTCTTTTGAAACGGTTAATGAATAGCCAATGCTTGGTGCAACTCGAATAGTTGCAGTATCAACACTTTGACATAGTCCTTCACCGACTGTATAACTCAATAAATGGTCGCCTTGGTTTGCAACAAAAGCATTGAAATGCAAAGAATCTATTATTCCAGTTCCACTCAACAATCCTCCAGCAGGTTGCAAATCAATTGCTATTAAGCTATCGACGTAACATAATTGCCCTCCTGGTACATCAATTTCTGCCTGTATAAATGGTATCACTTCTATTTCAACACTGTCGGTACATCCTGATATAGATTCGTAAAAAATCTGATGAATTCCTCCACCAGCTTCATTTGGACTAAAAATTCCAAGTGCATCATCAACTATCCCATTTCCAGAAAACTCACCACCATAAGCATAAGTTGGAATATTGATAGAAAAATCAGGTGTTTCTTCGCAAATAGCTGGTTGAGCTTGAAACAAGTTTTTTAAGACAATCATTACAACTGAGTCTCGACAGGTATTGATATCATAATACACATAATTTATACCTGCGTTTGCCTGTGAGGGAACAAAAAATGCACTATCGTCATCAAAAGGCTGAACTCCATTACCTGACCAATCTCCACCCCAAGGTGTAATGTCCATTGTTTGTCGCCAAAGCGTTAATGGATTATCTGTTGTACAAAACAAAATTGTATCAACTCCTATATCTGTTTTACGAACAAAGACTTTAGTTGTATCTGTACAACCATTTGGTAATGTATAAATTAACTCTGGTTCAAAATTATTCCCTTGATTCTCTCCTGGGTCAAACAATCCAGTTATGGTATCTAAAATTCCAACCCCAGACCAAGTTCCTCCGGGAGGGTAGTAATTCTCCAGCAAATATGGGGCTTCAGCAGGACAGGCGCTGGTATTCCAACCAGCATATATTTCTTTAACAAATACCTCAAATTGTTGCTCACATCCATTCAAAACATATCGAATTGTATGCAATCCTCCGTAAGCTTCTCCTGGATCGAAAATCCCATTTAATGAATCAACTATTCCTGGCCCACGATAACGTCCACCAGGAGGGCTTAAAATGTACCTTAAAGAGGAATCGCTTTGACAAATACTATCTGTAAAAAGCGGTGCGTTGCTTATAGTATCTACGTAAACAATCTTGGTATCTGAGCAGCCATTAAAAGAATATGTAACAGCATACTCTCCAATTGTGTCGGGTGTGAGAATTCCAGTTGTTGTAACACTACTTCCGCTCCAAGTTCCTCCTGCAGGCGATTGTCCAATGAGTTGAAAAGGCGCAGAACCAGGGCATGCTCCTTGAGGCAATCCAGCATCAATGGGTAAAATTGTAATTACTACAATAGAAGTACAACCGAATGTTGATGAGATTGGTAAATAATAACCAACTGTATTGGGGCCAGCGTTGGCTGAATCTCCATTAAAAGTTCCAGCAGCTTCATCTGTAATACCCGAACCAAACCAAGTACCGCCTGCAGGAATAGCAACTAAATCGAATGGAACTGCATTTTGACATTGGGTGCTGCTAGAAGGAACAGTTGCTTGTGTAAAAACATTAACCGTAACTGAATCAGATGCAGGCGCAGCGGGTGAAGTGTCATCTACTGTTAAAGTATAAGTAGTATTTGTTAAGGGAGAAACTGTTTGTGGTCCTGCTGTGGCTGGCAATCCATTGTTCCATGAATATGAATAAATTCCGTTTCCTCCTGTAACCTCAGCAATAATTTGTGCTGAACTTCCTTCACAAATACTATCTTCTTCTGCAGTTAAAGTTACCACAATTGGGCAATCATCTACTCTGAAAGAATCTACAGTTATGAAAGTCCATAAACTATCGCAGGCATCGTAAAAATTGGTAGTTAAAGCCAATTCATAAACTCCACCTGCATCTAAACCCGGGCTAAAAGTAAGTTGTGCTTGGTTGGTACTATCATGCAAACAGCCAACTGGTGTTGCTGAAATAACTTGTTGATCTAATACACCTAAGAATGAGAATGCTCCTGCATAAATTGAATCGCATTTTATAAACCTGCTCAAATTTACAATTGCAGTGCTGCTCGAACATGCAGGTGCTGGCAAAACAGCATCTATTTGAGGAGGAATTGGAGGAATAACCTCTGTTGTCCAGCTAGCTTCCCAACCTGTGCAAGCTGCATTGGCATCAGAGCCAAAATGCATAGATAAACAACCAGAAGATATAGTAACTGGAGGCGGTGGAATAAGCCCCCAATATGCAGGGCCAATTTGAGGAGAAAATTCGTCAGGACCCAAATGAAAAGTTAAAGAATCTAATATTGCTTCTACACAAAATGATTCGAACGTTATGGTTAAAAAACCTGGCGCATCTAGGCAAATGGTAAAAGTTTGGTCGCTATTGTGCAAGTAATTTACGCCATCGCCTCCATTGTCATATAAAATACCCTTGCATTCGGTAACTGTAGTATCGCTAAAATTAAATTCTAACTGAGCAGTTGCTGTAACAACTACCAAGCTACAAATTAATAAAAATAGATATTTCAGACTATTAACCTTCATTCTGCTTTTATAACTACAGGGTCAGTTGTAACTTCATTGCTCCACTTTCCGGCTTGGTCGCGCAGCTTAATAGTAAATGATATGCTTTCAAATTGCCCATTACCTAATAAGAACAAAGTATTAAGTTTTATGCGAAGTTTACCTCTTATAAAAAGTGAATAGCCTGCAGGAGTCAAAGGTTTTACATGGTAATAATCGGCAGTATTTAAGCGACTATCTTTTACTTCAATGTCTTGACCATCAGGGTCTGCGCTTCCAATATCTCCATTTGGGTCTTCATATTGTATTTCAACAAAAACAGAATCTGTAAACTGCTTCACAGTATCTGGACCAATAGAAATAACTCCAATAACTGGTGCTTTTGCTTCAGCTATTTCTTCTTCTTTTTTACAGGATGATGAAAATGCTAAAGCTCCTAGTAGCACTGCTCCTATTAAAACTTTCAGGTTATATTTTATTTGGATGGCTATCATTCTCCTTTTTGAAATGAGTAATACCGTTTAATATGCTCAGCGCTGGAAGTGGTTGGTATTTCAGTAAGCGTTGGCAAATTATCTTGCAGGTAAGCCCTTATAAACTGAACCTGACCTGTAGGTAAGCTTCCTACAGAAACACTAAACTTATGAGTAAATTGAATTTGATTTCCAGAATATCCTTCTCCGGTTATTGGAGTTACTTGGGCTAAGTTGATTTCAGCTAGTCCACCAAATATGTTCATAGATGGTCCAGTTTTTACTTTTAGGTATGAAATATCATTCACTGGAGTTTGGTCGTCGGTAAATGCTAAGTAAATGTCAATTGAGCTTGCATTTGTAGGAACCTGCACACTTCCACTTTGAATATTCCTTGGTAAAGCAGTATTGCTTCCTGTTTCAGTTATCAAAATACCAGTTAATTGGGGCGGCAAATTGGTGCCTACTGGCGAATTTCCAAAAACATCTTTGGCTCCATTGATTATCCAGTTTCTAATATTCTCGATGTATCCAACTTTTTTTGATTCCCAATCTGAACCTGGACTCAAACCTAAGGGCATAATTCCCGAAAGTTCATCAATATCTACAGTTACTCTGTTCATTAATACAGAAGCATTTGCATCGCCAGGTTTTACTCGAAATTGAAAACTTCCGGCTACATCATTTTTAATTACTGGTTTAAGCACTAATGTATTATAAGAACTTTCCACCGTTCTAAAATCTGGCTCAAACGTACCATCATGGCAACCAGAATTTGCACATGTAGGTTTAAAAATGTTCTTATGCAATCCAGCAAATGAATTGGCATCAATTGTCACCACTGGATTGTTTACAATTGGTTCTTTATTTTCAGGTAAATCAAAAGGATTAACTTTTTCTTCCTTTTTACACCCAAAAGTCAAGACTAATAAAGAAAATATGAAAATTAGCTGCTTCATATTCTGTCGAATAAACTTACTGACTCTGGTTGTAAGAAACCTGCACCCATTATTTCATCTTTAACTCCTAAAATTTCTCCAATTGTTGGGACATTGTCTGAAGTAAACCCAACAGGATTGGTTTCTGAACCAACGCTTAGATTTTGAGGAACTCCAGGGCCTGCCATTACGGTAAATACGCGAGAAGCATTATTATCAGAATGGTCATATGCATACCAGTCGTTTACATCTTTTATAGGATTGTGATTTAAATTTCTACCACATTCTGGAGAAGCAATCAATACTGTATCTCCAGCCATTTCGGGAACTTGTGTTTGAATATAGTTCCATAAATGCCCAACAGCATGGTCAGCGCGGTGCAATGCACGCAAATACCCTGTAAAGTCGGCATGACAACCATCTACGCTACTTAAGTTTACTACTGTAATTGCAGGTTTAAACCAGCGCATAATTTCACAAGCAAAGCCAATATTCAAAGCATCATTGTTTTCGGTAATGGTTGGGAATGGAATTGCATTTTGCGTAACGCGGTCGTAGGTTGAACGCATAAACGATTTTATGTCTTGCTTTTCATCTTCTGTATTTCCTAAAGAATCGCCTCCTTTACCAACGTTCGCAAAACTTTGGTCTAAAAAATACTTCATTTGATACATTGGATCCAATTCATTTTCAGGATGATAAACCTTCGCATTGCTTAAATGCTCAAACCCTAAATTGCCAAAAGTAATTGATGGAGCAAAGAAGTTAGCACCATATTGGGAACCATAATTTGGATGATTGCTGTAATTTAACAATGGCAAACCGTTTCCAATACCATTTCCAACAAACCAAACCTTAGATGCTGGAAAACCGCCATGTCTGCGTAAATATTCAAAAATTGTAGGATTAATAGGCTTCTGTTTTAGGCCTTGTGTAGTTACTTGGCTGCCTTGGAGCAGATTATTTAATCCCCCAAAATGTCCAGCCGATTGGGCCTGAACTTCTCGAAAAACCGTGCCAAGCGTTTCTAATGTTTGACTTAATATTTGTGGAATTGGTGTACCTCCTTCTACTCCATTTCCTTGATTGGTTCCATAAACAATTTTATTTTCAGGACTTGGTCCGTTAAACATATTGTACATGATGTTTCCTGCCCACGGAAACCCTTGAGAATCGTCTAAATAACGTTGTAAAATACTTTCTTGTTGACGCACGCCACCAGCAAACAACACATACACCACATGGCCGGCTATCTGTCGTCCGGTTGCTGCAAAGAGCCTTCCAGAAGGTAAAATATACGGTACTGCAAAAGCTCCGGCTCCAGCAATTCCTGCATTTCTTATGAATTTTCTACGGTTCATCTTAATAATATAAGTATTCGTTAGAAAGGGCAAAAGCAAAATATATCATTTCGGCACTTAACTGGGGATTTGCTTCTATAAAATTGCGAAACCACGTTTTTTCAGCTTCCGAGGGCTTACGCACAAAAAAACGCTCATAAGTCTGTTCTGTAAATACATCAGGATTGGCGCGCATTACACTATCTGATGGTAACACAACTTGTGGATCATTCATAAAATTTGAAATCAAAACTTCTCTACCCAATTCCTTATCTCCAATTGATTCTAAACAGTCTATTATCTCTACCAGTTGATTTCCAGATAATGCTCTTTGAAATAAATTGGTATATAAAATAGAAACATACTGTTCCTGTGTTTTATTCTTGTTTTTTGCTCCAATAGATGGATACAGTTTCACGGGATTTACCTCATATTGATCTTGAGCTACATCTTTTTTGCAAGCGCCAAATGATAAAAGAAGCAGTCCCAGAAAAAAAGCAATTATCGTATTTTTCATATTGCTTAAAAATTAGCGTATTCGTTAGAAATCAATATTCGTTTCTGTAATGCTTTTACATCTTTATTTGTTGAGAATAAAAGCAATTCTGTGCTCATTTCCAACGAACTAGGGTCGCGTGCGAGCAGTGTTTTATACATCCAAATGATGATTCCTTGTGTGCATTCGTTTGTGTTGGATACAATTTGTACAAATTCATCTTTATTTTGTCCCGATTGACCGAAAAGTTCTCCTGGTATATTGTCCTCTACCATGCTAAAACTAGTTTGAAACTCTGCCTGTGTTGGGAACCTAAAGAACAAATCATCATAGCACGCATTTACAAAGTTAAAAGTGTTCATATTGATGATATCATAAATACTGTTATTGCACATGTATCCGCACATTTGCGTAATGGTAATTGCACCGTTTTGATAGTTTGCTCTAGAATTTAACACAGCTATCATTTTGTTATAAGCTTGCATGTTTTCTTCGTAACCAGCAATATTTCCCGCCAAAGAGTCGCTGAAAGCATCACTTTTAATGATATTTGCTTCTCCAATCAGTTCATCTTCTGCAATGCCTTCGAGAAATCTTATTTTACCTAATTCATACAAACGTTTATGATATGCCAAAGTGTAGGAGGTATCACCTTCTCTAAAAATTGCATCAGTCATTAATTTATTAATAAGTGCTTCTCTTGCCGCTACAGATACATTTGAAGCCTGAAGTGAAGCTGTTTCTGCATTCATCTCAATATCGAGCGGCTCTCGACCTAACAAATCGATAAATAGTCTGTTTACGTAATTACGAACTTTAACAGAAGGGATTTTTGAGTAATAAGGTGAATCGTTGTCGGGAATTACTTCCACCCCATCTTTCTTACAGGCTGCTAAAAAGCATAAAATGAGTATACCGAAAATGGAATTTTGAAGCTTCAACAAATCTTTGATTTTTATGATAGCCAAATTACAACAGCAAGGCCAACAAAAAAGTTCAAAATAGTTCAGCTACTTACATCTATTCGTGTTCTATTTTAAAATAAAAACCTGATGCTAAAAAAGAAGGCAAAACGTTCGCTATTTTTTGGTCAATTTTCGCAATCGTTTTTAAAGGTATAAAAGGTAAATAAGTCTCAATAATTGGTGCAAGAAAATAGGCTTTTTTAATTTCCGTAATCTTCAATTTGTATTGTTTCAATTCTCTTCTTAAGCGAGCAATAGTAAAAAAGTTTACATGTGGCGTTTCATAATTTTGAGAATATGGTTCCTTTTTACCTAATAAAGCCTTCACCTTTAAGATAAAATTGTTTAAGCCCATTTTACGCATTAAATATAGTGGTTGCATGGCTATTTCAAAAGGACCATAACCATTTGGAATGGTAATAAGCAACTTCATATTTTTATCGGAATGCTTTCCAAGATATTCTAAAATCTCATGATAAGGACCAATGTGTTCCAGCACTTCAGTTAAAATAATGTATTCTTTTCCTTTCAGCGGAGAATCTTGCAAATACTCGAATTTAAACCGAACATTAGGAAGTTTATTTGCAGCAATTGCAATGTCTAAAGTTGGTTGATGAAGATCGATGCCCAAAATATCTGCATCAGGAATAGTTCCTAAAGGAATGGTAATATTTCCAGTACCTGCTCCAACATCAAGCACTTCAGCACTTGTTCCATTTTTATGACCATTATCTATAGTATTGTATAACCATTCTAATCTACTTAAATGGCAAGGATATTCAGTGTATTGTGTATATTTTAATGCTTCCGCTCTCATTATATTTTAATTCCCGCTTTTTTAAAAATGCGTTTAATGTTATTTTTCAATGTTTCTTTCACATCCGTTTTTACTTTTTTAATCAAGCCTTCTTCAGGCCTTGCTTTAAAAACAGTATCATGATATCCTGCAGCACCTTCTCTTAAATCTGTGTAGTAATAACCGTAAAATGATTTCCTATGAACGCCTTCAGGGACAGAAATTTTACCATAACCATGGTAGGAAATTTCACTGGTTTCAAAAATCACACACCTATTAAATGAAGGTAGATAAAATTTTTCCAACTTACTAACATCTTTGTTCCATAATTCTATAAGTCCACCATATTCTTCTTTCCAATCTTTATTCATAAAAATGAGAAGATTTACCCTTCTGTGAATATTTCTATCGTAATGAATATTGAAATCAATATGTATATCTAAGAAACTTCCATTAGAACCTTGATGAACGCCCATACCTAGAGCATCATTCACTGAATATAAATTCTCAATTCCTGTAATACCGCTCAATGCCTTATAAAATTCAGGTGTGTTTAATGCAGCTTTCAATTCCGAAAATGCTGGATGAAAATTTTCAAAACCAGCACCTTCTGATTTATGCTCATTTAAACCCTGATAATTTCTACTCATTTTATCGAGACCAGGGAAATTACTTTCTATGGTTTCTGCAAACTCCGGTGAAAGAAAATTATCTATTTTTATATGTTTGTAAGGTGTTGCTTTTTCAAATTGAGCGTTGAGTTCCTTAATATTGCTTGCTTCGAAAAATGATGCTGGAATAATTTGCATGTTTAGATGGTTGTTAAAAATTAAATAATATTTATTTGACGGGAAAATCCTTGTTCTAAAGTTATAAATGTTTCAGTACGTTGGATACCTTGTATTGGCTGAATCTTTTCATTTAAAACTTCTCTCAAGTGATTCGTATCTCTACAAAGTACTTTTGCAAAAATACTGTAAATACCTGTTGTGTAATGTAATTCTACAATTTCAGGAATGGCTTGCATTTGCTGCCGAACGTCATTGTATGCTGAGCCTTTATCAAGGAAAATCCCGATAAATGCACAAATATCATAACCAATAATACTTGGATTTACTATAAGCTGAGAACCTGTAACTACACCGAAATCCATCAATTTTTTCATTCTTACATGAATTGTTCCAGCTGAAACATCTAATTGTTTTGCTATTTCAGTGTAAGGAACTACAGCATCATTCATTAATACTGTAAGAATTTTACGGTCTAATACGTCTATATCTGCTCCTTTGCTCATTTGTTAATCTAATCAATTAATGAAAAATAGCTGCTGTTTTTTCAATCAGCGGGGGCAAATATAGAAATTTATTAGTAGTTGAATAATAAAAATGCCAACATGTTAACTTTTTGACAATTCCTTTGCTCTAGCTTCTGCTCCGAAAATTGCCTTCTGTAAATTTAAACCAACATGATTATTCTCAAAAATTTTAAATGCAGCTTCAGTAGTTCCTCCTTTTGAAGCAACAGCCACAATCAATTCATCTAGACTTTTATCGGCTTGATTAATCAAGTGAAATGAACCTAACATTGTTTGTTTTACTAACATTGCAGCCACTCCCTCATCTAGTCCCATAGCTTTACCTGCTTCAATCATATTTTGTACTAAGTAAAAAAAGTAAGCCGGTCCACTTCCACTGAGCGCAGTTACAGCATCCAATTGACTTTCATTTTCCAAATAAACTGTTCTTCCCGTTGTACTTAAAAGGTGCTCAGCACGGCGCAACTGCTCTGGTAATACATTTTTGTGTGCAGAAATTGCTGTAACGCCCATACCTAAACCAGCCGGAGAATTAGGCATTGCACGCACAATTAAATCATGGTTCAGCTGATTTGAAATATAGCTAATGGTGAGACCTGCCATTATAGACAATACAGTAATACCAGGATGTAAAAGTTGCTTTATTTGAAAAGAAAGTTCAAGAAAATCCTGAGGTTTAACAGCCAATAAAATCAAATCGCTTTTAGAAATTTTTGGATTTTCAGGTGTTACAACTTCTCCAATCTGCATTTTTGTAAGCTCTTCCATCCTGTCAGCATTTTTCTCAACTAGCAAAAAATCGGCTGGTTTTACAACATTGTACTTTATTAAAGCCTTTGCGTAAATTAATCCCATGTTTCCACATCCAATTAGCGTAACTTTCATAACTTATTTATTATAACTGTGCAAATTAATGCTATTATTTTCTGTATACTACTATTATTTATGATTGAAACAAGGTGATTAATAAGATGCCTGTAACATTTAGTAAATGCTACAGGCTATGATTTGTTGTTGATTTATAAAATTGGGAAATGGAAAATCGTTACAAAATCAAAATATTCAAGATTAAAATAACTAGTAAAATAGTTAATGTAGTAAGCGCATAATACTTCATCTTTGTCCTTGTAGCTTTCAATTCCTTCTCAATTTCAATGGCTTTATCTTCTGTTTCAGCCAATTCTACTAAGTTGATGATAGCATCCATAAATTGATAGTTGAAATTACCCTGATCTGCATAAATGGACTTGCTTCTTAACTTAAGATTATCAAATTCGGAATTTCCCTTAATTGAATTTTCAAAAACACAAATTGACTTATTATTAGGAAACAATGATTTCAATTTAAAAAATATCAACGATGCAGCTTCATTCCAATTCTCAAAAACAAAAACCATGATTTTTGTATTGTGACTATTTGAAATTGAACACTTATCAGGGTCTACATATAATGTATTGTATTCATTGTCAGTAACTTTTTGAATCAATTTAGTTAATTCTGGAATTCTTGAAGTATCAGTTGAAACTATAGAAATGGTAGATTTCATAGTATTAATTATTTTCAGTTTGAATATTGTTTAATAACTCTTTCGCTTTCTTGTAATCTTCTGATAACGTTTTAACATATCTGAAGAAATGTACATTTAAATATGTCACGCTTATTAAACTTAACAAAACCAAAACGATAAATTTTGAAAAGAAAAGTTGAAATCCAATAGAAGCCATTATTATCCAGACGTGGCTTGTTAGAAGAAGTTCTGTTGTTCTTTGTACGGAAAAATTTGTCTTTAAAATTAAATGATGAATGTGATTAGTATCAGCTCTGAATGGTGAATTCCCATTAATCATTCTTTCAGCAAATAGTCTGAACTCATCAAATAACGGAAGTAACATACAAGCAAGTAATATCAAATCTATTTGGAAATAATTACTTAATGCATAAATCTGAGTGGCACCTTGTATTAAATGTAAACCACAAAACACTGTAATGTAACCAACTAATAAAGAACCGGAATCGCCTAAAAAAATGCGTGCATTAGGAAAAGTGTGAGGTATAAATCCTGCTAATGCAGCAAGAATTAAAATGCAAATGCCAACCACAAGAATATTATGAGTATGGATAGCTAAAACTGCAAAGAAGAAAAAATTAATCATTCCCATTCCGCTAGCAAGTCCATTTACCCCATCAATTAAATTCATCGCATTTATTACTCCTACTATGAATAAAAATGAAATTACAGGTGTAATAAATTCTGAATTACCCAATAAACTTAGCAATTCATCAGGAATTGGGACAATTAGTCCATTAGAAACCATTATGTATGCAACCAATGCTTGAATTGTAAATTTAAAACTTGCCGAAAGATCTACCAAGTCGTCTACAACGCCCATTATTATTATTAGCAAAGCTCCAGTAATAAAAAGTTGAAAATCTTTTGAATGTTCAATAAAGTCAAATACAAAAATTCCAATTAAAAAGAAAAATGAAATAACAATGCCACCTAACCTGGGGATAGGTGTTGTGTGCATTTTTCGAGCATTGGGTGCATCATACAATTTAAACTTCATAGCAAATGCTACCATAAAGGGCATGCATTTGTAGACTAAGAAAAATAGTATAATTGAAAATAAAAATAGAATCATGATAAAAAGGTTTTAATTTGATTAAAGTCACTTTTAATGGAATTTCTCATTTATGCAGCGCTTTGTTTAGATGGTTCCCATGCAACTGTAGTTTCTGATGCAGCTGGAATTGTTTGAAGTTCTGGTTGGAACAAAGCATTAAATTTATTTGCAATTCTGCTCCAGTTATATCTGCGCATTGCAATATTGAGCATTTGAGCTCTATTGCTCTGAATATCAGCAGAGTTTGTTAATTTTATAAGGGTTGCTAATGAATTGGCATCTGAAAAATAAAAAGCTGCATTTTCTGTTGTCGCCCTATTAAAACTTACATCAAAAGCGAAAACGGGAAGGTTTAAATGCATTGCTTCAATTAAGGAAGGATTCGTTCCTCCTGCACTATGTCCGTGCATATACAAGTAAGCATTAGAACGTATTACATCTAAAGCCCGTTGTTGGTATATAGGATGAAGCAATTGTATGTTTTCAAATTTACTGTATTTATTTTTAAGTTGCTTTCCATATTCGCTTGCATTCCAGTTTCCAACTATTATAAGAGGAAGACTAAGCTCAGTAAATGCATTGAGTATAATATGAATATTATTTTCTGGTTCAATTCTGCAAACAGTAAATGCATATGGTTCCTTTAGAAAAGGATATGCAATGAACTCAACTGGTGAAGGCAAAACACGCTGAACATGATCTGCTCCATATTCAATAAGTTCTGCTTCAACCCCATATTCCTCCTCAATGTATTCTTGAATTGCAAGGTTATCTGCAATAACTGAATGTGAAAACCTCACCGCCATTCTTTCAAAAAATTTCAGCATCCACCTGGTTGGTTTTGACCATTTGTTACGTTTCCATTCAAGTCCGTCCACACTGGTAATAATCTGCTTATTAGGAAAAAACCTAACTAAAGGTAAAAAGATAGCACCCGAAACACCTAAAATTATGAATGTATCGGCATAAATCAATGCATGTAAAATGCAATACAAATCATAAGGAATGCTGCTCATTCCATTTGCATTTAAAGGAACGTGATGTAAAATTACATCTTCAAATTTTCCTGTTCGTTCTTCTTTTTTGTAAATTTTATTGCTGCAATAAACATGAACCTCATGTTCTACAGAAAATCATGTTGCTAGGTGATGCGCCATGGTTTCAAAACCACCATAACGCGCCGGAATCCCGGCTGATCCTATTATTGCTATTTTCATTGACACCTCTTTTTTGAGGGAGAAATAGAGTAGATTTCTTCCATATTATTTGAGGTATATTACTTAAAAGCATGTCTTATTGTTTCGAATTTTTAAGCTACAATGCTTGTGGATATTGAGCAACTAGCAAATTAGATGTGATAAATAACATCAATATCAAATCATTCTATAAAAAAGGAAAATGCATACTATCGCAATACTTAGCTAAATGCTCAAATGCTGTTGATTACTGATTTAAACTTCTCATCAATTAAAGATGTAAGATTTACAATAAATTAACTTGAGTATAATAATCAAAAAGGAAAGATATAAAACAAAAAAAGCGACCTTTTTAGGATCGCTTTCATTGAAATAACTAAAATAAAATCAGGCAGCCTTCAATTGAGAAAGTTTAAGCTTGTCGAATTTACTTTTGGCAAATTCTAAGGAGATACTCACAGCTTTTATATCCTTTTCTGAAGGAATATCAAACATTAAATCTGTCATTATTGCTTCACAAATCGACCTTAAACCTCTGGCTCCCAGTTTAAATTCTATTGCTTTTCCTACAATAAAATCGATGGCATCTTCTTCAAATTTTAACGAGACACTGTCCATTAAAAACAATTTTTGATATTGTTTAATTAATGAATTTTTAGGTTCACTCAAAATTCTTTTTAAAGCATCAGCATCTAAAGGGTCTAAATGGCTCAATACCGGCAAACGACCAATTAATTCTGGAATTAAACCAAAGCTTTTTAAATCTACTGGTGATATATATTTCAAAAAGTTATCCTTATCAACAGCATTTAAGTCTTTAGATGCAGTATAGCCCATTGTTTGACTTTGCATTCTTCTGGCAATTTTCTTGTCAATTCCATCAAATGCACCTCCACAAATAAAAAGGATATTGCGTGTATCAATTGACACCATTTTCTGCTCTGGATGTTTTCTACCACCTTGAGGAGGAACATTAACAGTAGCTCCTTCCAATAGCTTCAATAAACCTTGTTGAACACCTTCTCCAGAAACATCTCTGGTAATGGATGGATTATCGCTCTTTCTTGCAATTTTATCCACTTCATCTATAAACACAATTCCACGTTGAGCAGCTTCTACATTATAGTCTGCCGCTTGAAGCAAACGCGCAAGAATACTTTCTACATCTTCTCCAACATAGCCTGCTTCAGTGAGCACAGTTGCATCGGCAATGCAAAAAGGCACATTCAAAATTTTAGAAATCGTTTTTGCCAATAGTGTTTTCCCTGTTCCTGTTTCTCCCACTAATATAATGTTCGATTTTTCAATTTCAGTATCATCTTCTTTCTTGAAAGACTTTTGCGACAATCTTTTATAATGGTTGTAAACTGCAACACACAAAACTTTTTTTGCTTCATCCTGCCCTATTACATATTCATCGAGATGTGCTTTTATTTCTATTGGTTTTAATAAGTTAAGTTCCTGCTTTGCTGAACCTGTGCTACGTTCGGCAAGTTCCTCACTAACTATTTGATTGGCTTGAGTAACGCACATATCACAAATAAATGCATCTAAACCAGCAATTAGTATTGCAGTTTCCTTTTTACTACGACCACAAAAAGAACACTTCTCTTTTATTCTCTCCATTATAACTATTTTTTTCTTGTAAGAATTTCGTCAATCATACCATATTCTTTAGCTTCTTCAGCAGTCATCCAATAATCACGATCGCTATCTTTTTCAACTCTATCATATGGTTGACCACTATGATCGGCAATTATATCGTATAATTCTTTTTTCAATTTTTGAATTTCTCGTGCAGTGATTTCAATATCTGAAGCTTGTCCTTGAGCTCCGCCCATAGGTTGGTGAATCATTACTCTTGCATGCTTTAAAGCAGTTCGTTTTTTGGGAGCACCCGCACAAAGCAATACAGCTCCCATAGAAGCAGCCATTCCTGTACAAATAGTTGCAACATCAGGAGCAATAATTTGCATCGTATCATAAATACCTAAACCTGCATATACAGAACCACCAGGTGTATTCATATATATCTGAATGTCTTTTTTAGCATCAACACTTTCTAAGAAAAGTAATTGTGCCTGAACAATATTGGCAACATAATCATTAATTCCTACACCAAGAAAAATAATGCGATCCATCATTAATCTGGAAAATACATCCATTTGTGCAACATTCAATTGTCTCTCCTCTATAATTGTTGGTGAAATATAATCGGCAGTAACAGATGTGTAGTTATGCAATGTAGCGGAGCTGATACCGCGGTGTTTTACAGCATATTTTTTAAATTCTTCGTTATTGAACATAATTTTTTAATGGTTGGTGTAAATAAACGTTTTTTTTTAATGCGATTTTCATCAATTATGCCAATAAAAAACACTGACAATTTGACTAAACCATTTTAAAATCGAGGTAAAGATGCATGCATTGAACAGTAATTTTTTGATTATGTTGAGAAAGATTTCAACCTTGCTTGGTTAATACAGAAAGAAATGTTATATATTTGCACCCGCAAAAAAAACAATAACGAAAAAAAATGGAAAATAACGTAGCTGTGGATACATATATCCCATACAAAGTAAAAGACATTTCACTCGCTGAATGGGGAAGAAAAGAAATTCGCTTAGCAGAGGCTGAAATGCCAGGATTAATGGCATTACGCGAAGAATTTGGAGCTAGCAAACCTTTAAAAGGAGCGCGTGTTGCAGGTTGTTTGCACATGACTATTCAAACTGCTGTTCTTATCGAGACGCTTGTAGTTTTAGGTGCTGAAGTAACTTGGTCATCTTGTAACATTTTTAGTACCCAAGACCACGCTGCTGCTGCAATCGCTGCTGCTGGCATTCCTGTATATGCATGGAAAGGCATGACAGCTGAAGAATTTGATTGGTGTATCGAACAAACATTATTTTTTGGAGCAGAACGCCAACCATTAAATATGATTTTGGATGATGGTGGTGATTTAACAAATTTAGTATTTGACAAATATCCAGAATTAGCAACAGGAATTCGTGGACTTTCTGAAGAAACTACTACTGGTGTTCACCGTTTATATGAGCGTATGAAGAAAGGAACATTGTTAGTTCCTGCTATCAACATTAACGATTCTGTTACAAAATCTAAATTTGATAACAAATACGGTTGCCGTGAATCTTTAGTTGATGCAATTCGTCGTGCTACTGACGTAATGATGGCTGGAAAAGTTGCCGTTGTTGCTGGTTATGGTGATGTTGGAAAAGGTTCTGCAGATTCATTAAAAAATGCAGGTGTTCGTGTTATTGTTACCGAAATTGACCCAATTTGTGCTTTACAAGCTGCAATGGAAGGTTTTGAAGTGAAGAAAATGGAAACTGCCATTAAAGAAGCTGATATTGTTGTAACTGCTACAGGAAACATGAATATCGTTGCTGAACGTCATTTCCGTTTATTGAAAGACAAAGCTATTGTTTGTAATATCGGACACTTTGATACTGAAATCGATATGGCTTGGTTAAATGGAGTTTATGGCCATACTAAAGACACCATCAAACCACAAGTTGATTTATACAATATTGATGGAAAAGAAATCATCGTATTGGCTGAAGGTCGTTTGGTAAATTTAGGTTGCGCTACTGGGCATCCTTCATTTGTAATGTCTGCGTCATTTACTAATCAGGTATTGGCTCAATTAGAATTGTGGACTAATACTGCTGCTTACGAAAAACAAGTTTACACTTTGCCTAAGTACTTAGATGAAAAAGTTGCTCGTTTACATCTTGCCAAAATTGGGGTTGAATTAGATGTGTTAAATGCAGACCAAGCAGAATATATTGGTGTTGAACCAAAAGGTCCATTTAAACCAGAATACTACAGATATTAATTTTTAATATTTCATATTAAAAGAGCCTTGTAATTCACTTTACAAGGCTTTTTTAATTATATACATGCAATGTTAAAGGACTGCTTAGCTGAGCCCTATATTGTAACAAACCACGCGTTGCAGGACCATTGATCGAACTTCCATCAATTAATGAAAATTTGGAAGTACAACAAGCGCAATTTAAAAAAACGTTTGTAAAAGTATCGATTGAAACCTGACCACATGATTGCTCTGTTTGCCAAGTGCAGTGCCTATCGAATGCAACATATTCATCAAAAGTTCGATGATATAATACTATTCCTCTTGAACCTGCTGCTAAATAAGCCCAGCCCCCAACAGAATTTAAACCTAAATTTGTTGGAAGATTTAAAAGAACGTATTGGTCAACATTTACATATGGAATTCCCAATTGCTGATTTTGATCCTCTTTCTTACAATTAGTTTGCGTGAATAAAAAGAAAACTAAAATAAAAGTGTATTTAATTTGCATCATAAAATAACGAAAACATAAATAGTTTTGTTGTGGAATAAAATTCAGTTACCACTAAAATAAATTACAATAAACAACAAAGATGTATAAAAAAATAATTCACTTAATTCTTATTCTTCTGTTAAGCACAAATATTCAATATCTGGAGGCCCAAGTTAAACCTAAGTCAAGAAAAGAGCAGAAAAAAGAATTAAAAAAGAAAAAAGAAATTCAAATTAAAAAGAAACGAAAGGCAGAAAAAGAGCTAAAAGACAGGCATTTATCGATCCAAGATAAAGCAACAAAGAAAAGAATGAAGAAAGCCAAGAAAAAATCTGATAAGCTAAATAAAAGCAAAAGAAGATAGTTTAACTTTTTATTTAGAATTAAAATTAATCCGTTTATAGCCGATAAATATCATATTATGTTTTTGTTATTATTTTAACTTTCCTGCATCTTTGTCATGTAGAAAAAATACCCTTTGAATTGCCAATTTTGTTGAACAAAATGAGTTGTTTTTAGTAATTTTCTTTAAGATAATACCATATTTTTACTTTAAAATAATTGATGAATAGAGTGTTACGTAAATTTTAACAATTATTAATGAACATGACTATCTATTTATATCTTAGCCAACTTGAAAAATGACCTTTACATTTAAATAAATTATAAGCATGGGAAGAAATTTTTACCTTTCATTCATAGCTGTTATTTCGCTTTCTGCAAGTGCTTTCGCTCAATCTGGAGCAGGTACTTTGAAAGGAGTTATAAAAGATTCCAAAACAGGAGAACTTATTCCATTCGCCAATGTGGTAGTAGAATCAGGTGGGAATCAGGTTGGTAGCGGACAATCAAACATTAATGGAGAATACATTGTAAAACCATTAGATCCTGGTTCTTACGATGTTAAAACCAGTTATGTTGGTTATAAACCAATCAAAACAACCGGAGTAATCATATCAGCTGGTAAAATAACAACAGTCGATGTTAAACTAGAATCTTCTATTGTTGAAATTAAAACTTTTGAAGTTGTAGAATACGATGTTCCATTAATTGATGATTACCAAGGTAAAACTGTTACCAAAGAAGAAATTTACGCACTTCCAACCAGAAACATTCAATCTGTAGCTGCTACTACAGCAGGTGTTACTCAGGCAGATGAAGGAGATGGAGTAAACATGCGTGGTTCAAGAGATGATGCTACTTTCTATTTCATAGATGGTATTAAGGTGCGTGGTTCTACTAACATACCTCAACAAGGGATTGAGCAAATTCAAATTATTACAGGCGGTGTTCCAGCAATGTATGGGGATTTAACAGGTGGTGTAATTAGTATTACCACCAGAGGTCCTTCACAAACATTTAATGGAGGGTTAGAATATGTAAGGTCAGTTGAAGGTTTTGGATATAACCTTCTTGGTTTCAATCTTACAGGACCAATTGCAACAAGAAAATTGGCAGATGGAACTAAAAAACCTTTTATAGGATTCTTCTTCTCTTCTGAATTAAATAGAGAAGCAGATAGAGACCCATCGGCCATTGGAAATATTTCTGTAAGACAAGACAAATTAAACGAATTAGGCAAAAATCCTTTGCGAGTTGGACCTTTAGGTATAGGTGGGGTTCAAAATGCAGCACTTGTAAGAGCTTCAGATTTTGATACCACTAACAGAAAACAAAACTTTCTATCAAACAGAGCTAGTTTTGCTGGTAAAATAGACTTCAAACTAAACGAATCTTCAACTTTAACCTTAGGTGGAACATGGGACTATTTCAATAGAATGGAATATTCTTTAAATAGAAATATGTTTAATACAGACAATAACATTAGAAGAATTGATGATACATACCGCGTTTATGCGAAATTCACCCAACGCATTGGAAGCAATAATACAGATGAAAAATCAGCATCTAATATTAAAAATGTGTTCTATAACATACAAGCAGACTTTTCTAGGAATAATATAAAACGAGAAAGCGATTTACACAAGGATAGGCTCTTCGATTATGGTTATGTTGGTAAATTCAAAACATTTAAAGAAAGAGATTTTGGATTTACCTCAGATACAATAAATGGTATTACTTACATTGGTTTCCAACAAAGGGGTTTTAGAGATACTTTGTTTTCGTTCGAAAGAGCAGAAATAAATCCTTTAATGGCTAACTACACTCAAAATCACTACGACTTATCAGGAGGAATCAAAGAGGATTACTTTGAAAATTTAACTGATGTTATTAATGGTGGCGGTTTGTTAAACGGAAGCTCAGTACCTTCCATATATGCATTGTATGAAGCGCCTGGTGATGTCGCAGACTTTACTCAAAAAGTACAAAATGACCAAATTCGTTTAGTTGGTAATCTTTCATTAGATATTAAAGGACATGAAATAGGTGTTGGTTTCGAATACGAACAAAGAACTGATAGAGGATATACCGTACAAAATTTAGGACGACTATGGACTCAAATGCGTTTGCTTGCAAATAGACATGTTGAAGGATTAGATTTAGAAAATCCTATTCTTACTTTAAACGAAAATGGCTCATTCAGCGATACTATTTTGTACAATAGAAAATATAGTGCAGATGCAGAGTCTTTTTTCAGTAAAAGTTTAAGAAAACAACTTGGACTTTCCGCAACGGGCACCGATTGGATAGATATTGACAACTTATCTCCTGGAACCTTCAATTTAGGTATGTTTTCTGTTGATGAATTATTCAATGGGGGTGGAAATAATACATTTGTAAGCTATAATGGTTACGATTATTTGGGTAACAAAATAAAAGGTAGAAAGTCATTAGATAATTTCCTTACTGAAAAAGATGAAAATGGTAATTTCAAAAGAGAAATTGGAGCATACACTCCAATTTATATGTCCGCTTATATTCAAGACAAATTCTCATTTAGAGATTTAATATTTAATGTAGGTTTACGAGTAGACCGTTTCGATGCTAATCAAAGTGTACTAACAGACCCATTCAGCTTGCAAGAAACCAGAAAAGCAAGAGAATTTAATTTTTCCGGAAACAATGCAAGACCAGAAAATATTGGGGATGATTATGTAGTTTATGTAAAAGACAAAAAGAATACAAGTCTTTCAGATGTTAACAATATAGCTGGTTACAGAAACGGTAATAGATGGTATAACGCATCTGGTCAAGAAGTTGCTGACCCTAACGTTATTGCTCAGGCTAATTCTGAAGGACGTGCTACACCTGCGTTATTAGACCCAAATAATTCAGACCCTTTCTCTGCGGCTGCATTTAGAGATTATAAACCTCAAGTGAATTTAATGCCAAGAATAGCATTCCAATTCCCAATATCCGATGTGGCACAATTCTTTGCTCACTACGATGTGTTAACACAAAGACCTACAGAAAGAAACAGATTAGATCCATTGGATTACTTCTTCTTGGCTAATAGTATTGGTAATATTTTAAATAATCCTGATTTAAAACCACAAAGAACAATAGACTATGAAGTTGGTTTCAAACAAGCTTTAAATCAAAGTTCAGCTCTAACAATTAGTGCTTTTTATCGTGAAATGCGTAATTTAATTCAGGTTATTCCCGTAAACTTCGCTTGGCCTGTTACATATACAACTATGGGTAACATTGACTTTGGTACTGTAAAAGGTTTGTCTTTGGCATATGACTTAAGAAGATCTGGTAATATTCGTTTAACTGCAAATTACACCTTGCAATTTGCTGATGGTACTGGTTCAAGTTCTACAGGAGCATTCAATTTATTACAATCAGGACAACCTAATTTAAGAACAACTATTCCATTGAATTTTGATACGCGTCATCAGATTCAAACTACTTTCGATTATCGTTACGGTGAAGGTAAATACTACGATGGTCCAAGAATAAAAGGGAAAAATATCTTAGAAAATACTGGTTTAAATCTCGTTATGATTGCTAATTCAGGAACGCCTTATTCAGCTTCATCAGTATTTACGCAAGATGGTTCATTTGGAAATGCAGGAAGACCTCAGTTAAAAGGATCTTTAAATGGCTCTCGTTTACCTTTCCAATTTAGATTAAATGCACGACTCGACAGAAGTTTTACCTTGAAATACGGTAAGAAAAAAGATGGAGATGAAAGAAAAACAGCTGATTTACAAGTTTATGTGTTAGTTCAAAATTTATTGAATAACTTAAATATCATTAATGTTTATCGTGCAACCGGAAACCCTGATGATGACGGTTATTTAACAGCATTAACATCTTTGCAAAATTTACAACAACAGTTAGATCCGGTTTCTTTTGCTCAGTTGTATGCAGCAAAAATCAATAATCCTGATAATTATGCACGTCCAAGAGTAATAAGAATCGGTGCAATTTTAAATTTTTAATAAAATCGAACTTTAATTTCGACTTAACTATGAAAAATCGAATTATAGCAATCTCACTCTTATTTATCAGTTCTTCAATTGATGCAAGAGAAATTATTGGTAAAAATGGAGGCAAAGTGGCTTCAAATCCTAATGGTAGCAGTGCAAAAGTTGCAGCATCCTGCAATCCAGGTGCAGGAAGAACAGATCTTGACATAAACAATGTTAGGACTACTATCTTCACATCAGGAGATATGTGGTGGGATTTAAATAATAGTCCTCGATATGAAATACCTAAAATCCCTACTGGTAGCAGTGAAACAAGAAAACACTCTTCTTTTGCCGGATCATTATGGATTGGAGGTATTGATGACGGGGGTAGCTTAAAAGTAGCTGCCATGACTTATCGCCAGAACGGAAATGATTTCTGGCCTGGTCCTTTGAAAATTGCAGATGCTTCTGTTACAGCTGATGTTTGTTTAGCTTATGACGAACATTGGAAAATTACAAGAAAAGAAGTAGAAGATTTCGTACTTGGAGGACTTGCTCCTACAGAAATAATTCAAACCTGGCCAGGAAATGGAATTGTAAATGGTGGAGATGAATTTACTGGTTTCGCAACTCAATTAGCTCCTTATGTTGATGTGGATGATGATGGGATTTATAATCCAGATAATGGTGATTATCCAGGTTATGATGTTACTGGTGATTTAGGTTGTAATGCAAAATTATTTGGTGACCAAACATTATGGTGGGTTTTTAATGATAAGGGAAATGTGCATTCAGAATTTGGTGGATTTCCTTTAGGTGTAGAAATTAGGGCACAGGCATTTGCTTTTGCAACCAATAATGCACTAAACAATATGACTTTTTACAATTATGAAATCATTAACCGTTCTGATATTGCAGTAAATGAAACATATATTGGTGTTTGGACTGACTCTGATATAGGAAATTACATAGACGATTATGTTGGTTGTGATGTTGGAAGAGGATTAGGTATTTCTTTTAACGGAGATCCTGAGGACGAAACTAATAATGGGTATGGTTTTAATCCCCCTGCATTCGGAATTGACTTTTTTGAAGGTCCTTTTATGGATTCAGATTCATTAGATAATACTTCTGATCCTTGTGTTGAACCAAAAGCTTTTAATGGATTAGGTTTTGGAGATACAATAGTTGACAATGAGCGCATTGGAATGTCTAAATTTGTATATTACAATAACACGAGTGATTTGAGAGGTAATCCTGATAATTTTCTTCATGTGTATAATTATTTAAGAGGTCGTTGGAAAGATGGTACCTCTATGGTTTACGGTGGGAATGGTTATGGTGCTGGTCAAGCTACCAACTTCATGTTTCCTGGAGAATCAGATCCATTGGGTGTTGGTCAAATTGCTGGTGGAAATACCACATGTTTGCCTCAAGAACCATGGAGCGAAGAAACTGTTGGAAATGAGCCAGGCGATAGAAGATTTGTACAATCAGCAGGTCCGATTAAACTTGAAGCTGGAGCTGTAAATACAGTAACTGTTGGAGCTGTATGGGCTAGAGCTAGTTCGGGTGGGCAATTAGCCTCTGTAGAATTAGTAAAACTAGCTGATGATGATGCTCAAGCTTTGTTCGATAATTGCTTTGGAATTATAAATGGTCCTGATGCACCTGTAGTAAAAGTTAAGGAACTTGACAAAGAATTAATATTGAATTTTGAATCAACCTTAAACGATAAAGTTACACTTTATAACGAGACAACTACTATACCTGGAATAGGTGACGTTGCTTATAAGTTTCAAGGATATTTGGTTTACCAATTGAAGTCACAAAACGTAAGTGTTAGCGATCTAAAAGATCCAAACCTTGCCAGATTAATATTTCAAAGCGATATTAACGATGATATCACGCAATTGATAAATAAAACCTTCGATCTAAACTTAAACGCAGATATTCCTGTTGAAGAGGTTAATGGAGAAAATAAAGGTATTCGTAATTCTATTAATATCACTACAGATTTGTTTGCAAGCGGAAACAATAAACTTGTAAATCATAAACAATACTATTTTTTAGCGCTATCTTATGCAGCCTCGCAAGGTACACCAGAAAGTTTTGAATCACCATTTTTAGCTGGTAGAAGAACTTATGGAGCATCTTCTATTCAAGTTTATACAGGTATTCCACATATAAATTCTCCTGAACAAAATGGAATGAGCGTGCAATCAAGTTATGGGGATAAACCAATTGTAACTAGAATTGAAGGATACGGAAATGGAGGAAATGATATAGATCTATCTGATGAGACAATTGCACTAATTCTTAATGAACCTTATTGGGCAAAGGAATTGGTTTATCAAAAAAATAAGGCTCCAATTAATGTAAAAGTTATCGATCCTTTGAAAATTCCCCTTGGTGATTTTGAATTTAAATTTGAAGGTTTATCTGATACAAGTAAATGGCAATTAAAATATGGTGATAATGTATATCGTTCTTTTTACGGATTAGGAAACGCAACCGAAGAAATAATTAGCGATTACGGTTTCTCTGTAACTGTTGGTCAAGTTTTACCTCCTGGGGAAAACCAAAATTCTGGAGGTGGTTTTGTTACAGCAACTTCAACATTTCAAGATAACAGCAAAAGATGGATTAACTTTTTAGCAGATGCTGAAGGCTCAGGAAACCCTCAAAATTGGATTCGGTCTGGAGTTGCTACATTTCCTGATAATGTGCTGCCATCAGGAAGTTGGAATGATTATTCTTCAATAGATTCAACAGGTTCGTATGAGAAAGTGCTTGGAGGAACATGGGCACCATATCAATTAGTGTCAAGATATGCTGATGGACCAAGTTATACTTCTTCAGGTAACATTCAAACTTTAGCAAATTTAAAAAAGATTCCTAGCATAGATGTGGTATTAACTCCCGATAAATCAAAATGGTCGAGGTGCCCTGTATTTGAAACAAATGATAACAATAATTATTCAATTGGAGGGGTGAATAAATTGTTCTTAAGGGCCTCACCTTCGTTAGGTATAGACGGACAACCTGATGGTGATTACACAGGTATGAGCTATTTTCCTGGTTATGCAATAAATGTTGAAACAGGTGAAAGATTGAATATTGCTTTTGGAGAGTCGTCTAGGTTAACGCAGGATAATGGAAGAGATATGTTATTCAATCCATCGTCGAGAACAGTTGATTTTGATAACGGTCAACAACAAGCTTATCTTGGAGGAAAACATTTTATTTATGTATTTAACCACACTGGAAATAGTGCTTCCGATATGCCTCGTTATGATGAAGGTAAATATATTAGAAACAGATTTTCTCAAGTATCAGCCTCACAGGCTCAAAGAAATATTTTCCAATCTTGTGTTTGGGTAAGTATTCCTATAGGTGTTGCAAATCAACCTTTCTTATCCAATGAATTAAAGATTAAAATCAGAGTTCAAAGACCTTACACAAAAAATTATAATGCAATAGATTCAGCTGATGGAAGTGTTGCTGCAAATAATAATTTTCCACTTTACAGATTTAATACTGAAGGTGTTGCACCAATTAGAGATAATAATTCCTTAGCTAAAAATGCGCTAGACTTAATTAATGTTGTTCCTAATCCATATTACGCATTCTCTGCATACGAAACAGGTCAATTAGATAATCGAATTAAAATAACGAATCTTCCTAAGACATGTAAAATTAATATTTATACTACTGGAGGTATTTTAGTAAGATCATTTAATAAAGACAGCGAGAAAACTTCTTTAGACTGGGATTTAAAAAATCAATCAAACATCACTATCTCAAGTGGCGTGTACATAATACATGTTCAAGCAGACGGAATAGGTGAAAAAGTGGTTAAGTGGTTTGGTGTTATGCGACCTATTGACTTAGATTCCTTCTAATACATTTAATCCAAGAAAAAAATGAAACAATTTTATAAATCAATTTTAACATTTTCGGCATTAACAGCATTAAGTTTAGTTTCCTTCGCCGGTAATGAAGACCGAATCGGACAGGCAGGTTCTACCGAATTGCTTATCAATCCTTTTGCTAGAAGCTCAGGATTTGCAGGAGCTAATACATCATTGGTTAAAGGTTTGGAAGCTCAATTTCTAAATGTTGCAGGTACAGCTTTTACAAAAAAAACTGAGCTTATCTTCTCGCATACCAACTGGTTAAGCGGTGCAGGTATTAATATCAATGCATTTGGTATAACTCAAGGTGTTGGAAAAGATAAATCTGGAACTATTGGTTTGAGCGTAATGACTATGAATTTTGGTGATTTATTAATAACAACGGTTGACTTACCCGAAGGTGGTTTAGGAACATTTAGTCCAACTTTCACAAATATTGGTTTGTCTTATGCAAAAGAATTCTCCAATAGTATTTATGGAGGAATTGTTTTCAGGACTGTGTCTCAAAGAATTGCAGATTTAACTTCCTCTGGAGTATGTTTTGATGCAGGTATACAATATGTTACAGGTAAAAAAGAAAATTTAAGATTCGGAATTTCTTTGAGAAATGTTGGACCAAGAATGAGTTTTAAAGGAGATGGTCTTTCATTTAGAGGTATTGTTCCGGCAAATGGCAATTCTATTACTGTTCAACAAAGAAATGAAGCCTTTGAAATGCCGTCTTTATTAAACATTGGTGGTGCTTACATTTTTGATTTAGCTAAAGATGAAAAACATAAATTAACTGTTGCGGCAAATTTTGTCTCAAATTCATTCTCGAGAGATCAACTACAAAGTGGTATTGAATATAGTTTTAACAAAATGTTTATGATAAGAGGAGGTTACAGCTATGAAGTAAAATCTCCAAGTAACAGCTCTGTTGGAAATGTAACTACTACTAGAACCAATGCTTTAACTGGACCAACTGCAGGATTTACTTTTGAAGCCCCATTAAATAAAAAAGGAACTACTTTTTCATTAGATTATTCCTACAGAGCAAGTAATCCTTTCTCAGGTGTGCATTCTATTGGCGCAAGAATCAATTTATAAATATCGCTTGTAATTACGGATTAGCTTTTATAATTTAGCTGCATTCAACGGAAAGACTCTTCACATTGGAAGGGTCTTTCCGTTTTATTTTCATTTACCTTTAAAACAAATAATATGTCATCTATAATTTATTTAACCGAAGATGGTCTTAAAAGATTGCATCATGAACTTGATCAATTAAAAAGTGTAGAACGCCCCTCTATTTCAGCGCAAATAGCTGAAGCGCGTGATAAAGGAGATTTATCTGAAAATGCTGAATATGATGCTGCAAAAGAAGCACAAGGTCTTTTAGAATTAAAAATTTCTAAAATGGAAGATATGGTTGCGAATGCCAGAATCATTGATGAATCTAAGCTTGATGCCAGTAAAGTTTTGATACTATCTAAAGTTAAAATAAAGAATACCATAAATAATGCTATAATGTCGTATACTTTGGTTGCTGAAAACGAAGCAGATATGAAAACAGGTAAGATTTCTATTAATTCTCCAATTGCAAAAGCCTTATTAGGTAAAAAAGTAGGAGATCAAGTAGAGGCAACTGTACCCTCAGGTAAAGTGAAATTAGAAATTATGGAAATTGGAAGATAATGGCTTCTATCTTTTCTAAAATAATTGAAGGTCAAATCCCCTCTTATAAAATAGCAGAAACCGAGGATTTTCTTGCTTTTCTTGATGTATTTCCTTTGATGGAAGGACACACTTTAGTAGTTCCTAAAAAAGAGATTGATAATATTTTAGAATTATCTCCTGCACTTTATACATCTCTATTTTCATTTACTCAAAAAATTGGAAAAGCTATTGAAGCTGCGATTCCTTGCAAAAAAGTGGGCATCGCTGTAGTTGGTTTGGAAGTTCCACATGCACATATTCATTTGGTTCCTATAAACAGTGCCGACGATTTAAATTTTACTAGGCCTAAACTTAGTTTTTCAAAAGAAAAATTTACTTCAATACAAGAAGCCATTGTTTCCAAATTGAGTTAAGTTTTTACCCTGCTCGGATTATTGGTTACAAAGGATTTCCAGCCAGATTGTCCCTTATTTGCTGTTGTAAATTGCCCAGGTTTCAATTGGTAATAATGACATAAAGCAGCTGCCACCCCATCTGTAGCATCAGAATATTTTGGCATTTCTTCGTCTTTTAATTTCAATAAAAGTTGAACCATTGCTGCTACTTGCTCTTTTGAAGCAGCACCTTTTCCTGTAATGCTTTGTTTAATTTTCCTAGGTGCATATTCAAAAATAGGAATGTTCCTAAACAATGCAGCAGCTAAAGCCACTCCTTGAGCCCTTCCTAATTTTAACATCGATTGCACATTTTTTCCGAAAAATGGAGCTTCCGCCGCTAGTTCATCTGGATTATATTGGTCAATCAATGACAAGACCTTATCAAAAATCATTTTTAACTTGGTGCCGTGGTCTTCGATTTTATTCATATGCAAAGAGCCTAACTCCAATAAAACTATGTTGCCGCTTTTTACATGTATTATACCGAAACCCATTACATTCGTACCCGGATCTATTCCTAAAATTACTCTGTCATTAATCACCTTCCAAATGTACAAATCATAACACTTTAATGAATATTACTTCATCAACTCTTTTGCAAAATGATTTGTTAATTGTTTTACCTTTTAGAAACGAAAAAGAGAACATCTTAAAAACTATAGAATGCCTAAAAAACCAAAGACTTAAAGATACTGACAGGATTGTTTTAATTGATGACCATTCTTCCGATAATATTTCAATAGATTCAAATCTACCTAAAATTTTTAAGGTAATTCAACTATCTGAAAACGATGGATTCGGAAAAAAGAAAGCTATTCTGGAAGGAATCAATTCTGGAAAGGAAGAATTGATATTGACCACAGATGCTGATTGTACTTTTTCAGAAAACTGGTCTGAAAAAATGCGACTTGCAATCAATAGAGAAAACCAGTTAGTTATCGGTCCTTTGCTCAACGAAAAGTCCTTTAATTTCATTACTTCACTTCAAGAAATAGAAAGCATTGTTCTGTTGCATATTGCAAAGTTAAGTGTGCATTTTAAGAGTCCAATTATATGTTGGGGAGCTAATCTATTGTTCACCAGAAAAGCCTTCGATGCTGTAAATGGATATGAATCGCACATTAAAAAAAGTTCTGGTGATGATGTGTTATTGATGAATTCTATCATACAAAAATTCCCCAATAGCATAGTTTTCAATCATGATTTTGAAGCATTAGTGACAACTAAATCTGAAACTAATTGGAAATTATATTTTAAGCAACGTATTCGCTGGGCATCAAAATCAGCGCATCTTAGAAGCTTGAGGGGGTTTTTATTGACCTCTACCCTACTTGCATTGTTATTCTTGCCTTATGTAATTCTGATGAAGCTTTGGTTTGTAGCCTTTCTTATTCCATTTGTTGAATATTACTTTTTACTAAAAATGGCTCATTTTTACAGAAGAAATTTCTACATTGGCGAATGGTTTTTCTTCAGATTGGCCTACCCTACCCTTGTTTTTACAATTGTTGCATTATCTATTTTACCCATTAAAATAAAATGGAAAGGAAGAGAAATT
>Ga0247839_1001520_pt1 | contig 37847 bp, 32 predicted proteins | sample LaCruzMarch2015__6_FD_192405 | JGI IMG/M metagenome (GOLD analysis project Ga0247839, IMG submission 192405) | Freshwater microbial communities from meromictic Lake La Cruz, Castile-La Mancha, Spain - LaCruzMarch2015_16m | ecosystem: Environmental > Aquatic > Freshwater > Lake | place: Spain... | reverse complement strand
AACATCATGATTTGAGGCTAACCCAAGTCAGAAAGGAAGTTTTATCTGTATTTTTAAAGAAAGAGCAGGCCCTTTCCCAAAGCGATATTGAGGAAAATGTAGGCCAGATTGATAGAATCACCTTATATAGGACGCTCCGAAGTTTTGAAGACAATGGCTTGATTCACAGAGCCATTGACGGTACGGACAAGCTAAGATTTGCCTTGTGTGTGGACTTATGTGAAAAGGAAAATCACAAACATAACCATGCACATTTTCATTGTGAAAAATGTACAAAAACCATTTGTTTGAATGGCGTAGAATTTCCCAAAATAATTCATCCTGCCGGATTTAAAGTAAAAGAAACTTATTACGTCATGCAGGGCGTTTGCTCAAAATGCCAATAAGTGTGAATTATTCCCATGCCATATCCTCGTTGTTTGCGACTATCTATATTGGTCAATAGAACAGCCGAAGGCAGAAATATTTTTCAGAAAAATATACGCCTATTTATCTGAATTCCAATCTTTTAAATTTACACAAGAACCTAAATACATGAAATCCCTTGCTAAGACGACTTTTACTTAAATCTTATTCATAATTACTAAGTCTTAGGAAATTTCTTCATTCAGCGTAAAAAAATCAAATGGGAAATGTAGTACAAAGTATTAATAATCAAATTGCAATATTTAAAGCGAGGGAATTAGATCTGTCTTGTTATGACGAAGCAAAACTTAAAGAAATACTACTCGATATTGGTTATTACAGATTAGGGTTTTACTGTTATTATTACTTTGACAAAAAGACAAAAAAGTATTCAAATACAGTTAAATTCTCAGACATCATAAATTTATATTACCTCGATGTAGATTTAAAATATCTCGTTTTAAGATATATTAATCGTATTGAAATAAACTTTAGGACGAAGCTTATTTATTATGTTTCAATGAAATATAAAGATAAATCAAAATGGTTTGTTGATGTTACGATAATGGAGCCAGAAACTATTATTGCCTTCAGAAATAAGATATATACAGAAAAATTCAAGCAGGATAATTTATCCTTGAAAAAACATCACCATAAATATCCTGAAGATGATTTTGCACCCTGTTGGAAGGTTTTTGAATATCTTACATTTGGTGCAATAATTACCATTTTAGATAATATTAAAGACCAATCAGTTAAGCAGATTATAGCAGATAAATATGACATTAGAGATTTAAATAAATTTTTCAGACTCCTACATACGGTTAGGCAGGTTAGAAACATTTGTGCTCATAGCGGTATATTATTTGATTATACATTACACTTAAGTGTAAATTCAATACCGCAGATAGCTTACAATATAGGAGATAGAAATTCGTTAGACGCCTCAATTAAAGTCATAGGATTTTTCATCCAATGCATTTCAGAGAATAGATTTAATGACTTTCAAAACGAAATAAAATCATTTTTTAACGAAAGAAAAAAAGACCCATTTTTAGCAAAAGTAATTAAGGATCACATAAAATATTTGGATTAAAACATTTTATATAATATAAACTTTCGTACATTTGAAGATGAAAGTGCCTCTGTTGACATTCGCTTTTCAGGTGCACTCTAAAAAAACCTAAAGTCTGGATATAAAATCCAGGCTTTTTTTTTCAAAAAAATGTAAAATGATAGCCTGATTAAATTAAACCCCTATTTTAGGGAATACGCTAAAGGAAAAAATGATGCAAAAAATAGGCATTACCAAAAAAAAAAGAGCCAAGTTGGAATGGTACTATGCAGCTTTGCTTCATGAAATTAATTTAAATCCACTGAATCCAAGGGCTGTTACCCTACCTTTCAACCATTCCATATTTACAACAAGCTTAAAACCCGATGTAAAAATTAAAGCGATGCTAACATTTAATCTAATATTATCTACTTTTAATTTTGAAACGATCCCTTCACCCCTCATTACACTTGCAACAGAAACAAGCATTATTATTAAAGTAATAGGTTCAACCTCTATATCTGTAATAAAAATAATTGCTTGAATAAGAAAGGGAAGCGTACCGGTAAGGTTAAGCTTACCTGGCAAAAACTCCAATGTCCAGAACATCAATAAAATTTACAAAAAAAGCCTATAAATATGGTTTTAATACTACTTACCTTTTCTAAATTATGCTTGTTTTCAGAAAAGTATAAAACTAATGAGGTTAAATTATAATATATCTTAGAGCATATTGCGAAATAAAACTTAGCATCTACGACCAAAATTGGGTAGATTGCTGAAAGTATGTTATTGTAACAGACTTTAATAATGACGATGAACAAAATATTACTTTTTAGCTTTTTGACAATTCTTACTTATTGCAACGGACAAGAAAAAGCACACCCTGGGAAAGAACCAAATACTTCCCATCCAATTCCCAAGGTGATAAGAAATTTCAAGGCAATAGGTATGGATCCCGATTTTGATACTACCTTGGTCAGTCAATATATCCGAAGTATTTTTCAGGATTCGAAAGGAAATTTATGGTTTGGCACCTTTGAAGGTGTAGTAAGATATAATGTGAAAACACTGACCTATTTTTCTACTCCAGAGGGATTTATTTCCAATAGTGTATTTGCTATAAATGAAGATAAAATGGGAAATATATGGATTGGGAAGGACCAAGGCGTTTATAGATATGACGGAAATACATTTAAAAATTTTAATCAAAAAGATGGACTGAAACATATTGATATAAGTCGAAAGGGGATTCTTGTTGACAAATCTGGCACTATTTGGGTAGGTACACATTGAGGTGTTTACCGATATGACCCAACCGCCGATAGCAAAGGCGGTCAAAGTTTTTCATTATTCCACCAACTTCCCCCTATCAATATTGCTGACATCATGGAAGATAAAAGTGGCAACATTTGGTTTGCGACCTCCAATCAAGGTGTTTTTCGCTATGATGGTAAAACAATTATTAATATGGCAGAAAAGGAAGAATTAAGCGCTAATTATGCAGGAGGTATAGCACAAGATAACGATGGCAATATGTGGTTTACGATGAAAACCGGAATTTGCAAATATGATGGAAAGACTTTAACAGAATACACAGCCAAAGACGGCTTAGGTGGAACTGAATTTTGGGGCATAATTATTGAACGTTCGGGTATAATATGGGTTACAGACAGAGGCAGTACCACAAGATTTGACCCTTCCATTCCCTTACCAAATCCAGATGCGTTTACTGTATTTACACCTGCAGACGGTCTAAACTGTTGCGTTCAAAGTATGTTTCAAGATATATCGGGAAGAATGTGGTGGGGTACTGGACAAGGACTCTATCGATTTGATGGTAAACGATTTTATCAGGTAAAACAAAATGGCCCCTGGTAGATTTAGCAAATTTAAACGACTCAAGTGATTGGGGAAAAGCATACGGAAAATGTATATTTCTTTGATAAATTGCAACTTGTCCCAGCCAAACGTTTTAGTACTGCAAGAAATTGGGGGACTTCAGAGGGTAAAGCTGCATGCTAGTAATGAACTTACTAGGTTCCACGAAGCTTTCTTTAACCAGTAAATCGTACTATTCAAGTTTCAATACTTTTATGTCTCTAATTAAATTTTGCATACTATCTGGGTCAAGTCCGTTATATATGCCACGAATATGCCTTTGCTTGTCTATAAGAATAAAATTTTCTGTGTGTAAAAAAATATCACTACCCTTTTTTACACCTTCGTCCTCCTCTACAAAATAATATTTGCGTCCCAAATCATATATTTCATCTTTATCCCCTGTTAAAAGTTTCCATCTTTTAAAATTAATTTTTTTCTCTGCTGCATATTCTTTTAAGACTGGCACACTATCTTTTTCAGGAGTTACGCTATGAGATAACAACTGTATTTCATCGTCATTGATAAATTCTTTTTGTATGTCAGCCATACTATTTGTCATTTCAAGACAAATGCCTGGGCAAGTAGTAAAGAAGAAATCTGCAACACAAATTTTACCCTCAATGTCCTTCTCTGTAAAAGATTCATTTTCTTGATTTATGAGTTCAAAAGATCTGATTTTGTGAAAAATACTTTCATTTTTCATTTCCCATTTTGGGGTAAAATCGGGAGTGTCATAATAAGGAAGTTGTTTTTCGTCAACCTTACACGATACTATAATCCAAAAACAAAGAATTATATAATATTTTCTCATTTTATTTTTTCATTTTTCAAAGTGTAACAAAGTGCTGACTTTTGAAGTCCATATCTTACACCATCTTTTACTTCGTAATTTATAAAAGGTTTTCCGTTTTCTCGCCATGCTTTTTGCATGCCATTTTCTTGGTCATTAGTAAAACTTAATTCATAATACTGGCTTCCACTTTCATACCACTGTTTCTGTATGCCTTCACGTTTGTCATTGATATAAATAAAATCAAATTTTTTATTCCCATTTTGCCAATAACCAAAATGTCTCCCATAGCCAATTCCATCTTTATAATTTCGTTCAGTTTCCAATTTGGCATTCGGAAAAAAGGTTTTGGTTAAGCCATGTTGCTTACCTTGAAAATAAGAACCAATACTTTTTAAAGTTTCGGTTTCATATAATTCTTTTATAAACCCAGAATAGGGCTTACTACCAAGGTAATAAACCCCATTCTGTAATTTCAATCTGGAATCGTTTAGAACAATAGTATCATGTGGAATTTGCGATAAATCTACTTTTTGCTCTTTTGGTTGAGAACATCCAAAAGAAAAAATATAAATAAAAAGAAAAGTGAATTTAAAAAGTAAATGTTCCTTTTGTGCCATAATAACTACCTGATTTTAAAACATAAAATCTGCCGCCCAGATATGCCGTATTCGCGGCGTGATAATGGTAAATACCATTTGGAAATTCGGTTGTTGCTCCTGTATGTCCACCATAAGCATCTAAATTTGAAGGATAAGAACCGTCTTTATCTTTACGTGCATAAATTGGATAGCCATCTCTTACAAAACCGATGAGTTTGGCATCATCATTTCCAATCCAATCGCCTGTAAAATGATAATGGTACAATCCACCTGGTCCACTATGTGCACCACCTCTGTCAAAACTTAGCAATGTAGCTGCATCAACAGGAAGATTTCCACCTTCACGGTCATTGTAAATAGCCACTCCGTTCAATGCCATACCAATTGGACCCAGTGAGGTAGCCTCTTTGCTTGTTGCTTGGTTAGGATTTGTAGGAATTGTCATCACAAAAACTTGCGATTGCAAATTTCCCGGATTTAACGTTTGTCCTGCTAATGTTGGCGCTTCATATAAAGCATTACCAACTCCCCAATAAGGTGTAACGTGGTCAGGTGTTCCCTTCGATTTTAAAATAATACTACTTCCGCTGGTAGAAATGGTTACAGCACTCGTGTATTTTGATTGAACTACAATTGTTACTGATACTGCCCCTTCATTTGTTGTTGTAAGTGGTACGTCTTCTTCTGACTTACTACAAGAATAAATGGCGATGCTTAAAGACAAAAGACTTAAACCGAAAACCGATAATTTTACTTTGTTCATTGTGTTTATTTGTGTTTAAAATGTTTTTGACGAGAAAATAGATTATTTCCGTTCTTTTGGAGAAAATAAATTTACAATTTCATTAGTTAGTTCATTAAAATCCTTTTGCTGCGAAGGTTTACACAAATTTTTAATTTCTATAAAATGCTTGTAATTTATATGTTCTACAACACCTTGTTGCCTGGCAATAAAGCCAATTAAGGAATCTGTTTTAGCTGAATCTTGCTTATATTTTAGTTGTGTAAATAAATTACTTCTTAATTTTTTTATGGCAGTTTCGTTTTCAATTATCGCTTTGCGATGTTTTTGAATATATATATCGTATTGTTTAATTTGTTTTTTATCAAAATGTAGTTTATCAATGATTATTGTTTTGGGTTCTTTATTAATCTTAGGTCCATTGAAGAACATAAAAAGCAAGATGCCATTGAATATTAATAACCCAATAATTATGATGAATAGAAATTTTGATTTATTCATTGTATGAAAAGTGATTGGTTTTGTAAATCACAACAGAAATATCAGTATAGTTATTCTTCTTCTTCGATACTACAAAAATCTCAGCAGAAATAAATGCCATTAATAAACAAGCTACAGCGCTGGCCCAGAATAAGGGTATTATGCTTTGCCTTTGCACTCTATTTATGGTTTTAACATACAAGTTTTCACTTGGCTCTACCATTTTAATCTTTGCTAAATGTTCAAAAACTTTATTCATATTTTTATTAGACGAGTTTTTCATGATTATCCTTTTTTATTTAACAAAATTTCTAAATTATTTTTGGCTCTTTGAAACAAAGATTCCAATGCTTTCACCTTTAGATTCATTATTTCTGCTGTTTCTGCTTGAGATTTATCTTCAATTTTAAGTAAAATAAGTGCTGTTTTTTGATTGTCTGAAAGTTGGTTTATAGCTTCAAATATTTTTTGGCAGGCTTCTTTTTGTTCTAATTCAATGCCAGGGTGATTAAAATTTGAAGGTTGGAATTTGAAATTCGAATCGTTAATACTGAATATAGAAGAAAGGAAACTTCTTTTTTGAGCGTTTTTCGCTTTTATAAAATCTAAGGATTGATTTATGGCCATACGATATATCCACGTCTTTAAACTTGATTGTTTTTTGAAAGAATTAAGATTATCAAATATTTTTACAAAAACATCTTGTGTTATTTCTTCCGCATCCTCTGTATTTTGAACATATTGCAGCGCCAGGTTAAAAACCATTTTATAATGTTCAAGATATATCTTGTCAAATGTCATTATAAATATGCTTCATTAATACTTCTTGCCGTTTAAGTATTAGTCAATTTTTATGGTCTTAATTCCATTTTCATTTTGAAAAATTCATTATCAGTGGCATTCTGCTTTCTAACCGCAAATAAGCCAATAAATCCCTTATTTTTAATCCTAATTTTAGTTTATTTTTTCTTTTTCTTTTAATAAATGTGCATATTCCGGTGATATAGGGCGACGCTATTTTCCACTTCACTGTCCTTTACATCTTTACACATTTCATCTTCTGATGTCAGTAGTGGCATTTTTTGAGTATTCCGGGGTAAATTAGGTTCTTCGTCAATTTTGGTGAAATCCCCCTATTTCGTTTCCAAAAGAATTTGGAAATAGCATTGAAAAAATTATGATTGACCAGAAAGTGTGCTTAGAATAAGTCAACCTTAACGAAGAACCCTTTCGCGACCGGTTATCTACCCAACTTTAATTCTTATCTATGCCGTATCATTTTTTAATATTGGCAGGCGCCACCTATTCGTCCCATTCGCTGCCATATTCTGAATAATGTAAATAATGCATGTACGATAACTTCTTTAAAACCACTAAAGGCACTGTTCCTTCCCTTAAATCATTATTTGGTTGTATATTCCATTGTAACCCGAAATATCCCTTTGCTGCATAAATATTTTTGGAAAGTTCTGTTTCCGTAGCGGCTAATTTTTCCCGAGCATGCAAGCGTTCCATTAACTGGATGCGCTCTTCCAGTAGTTTTTGTTTGCATGTCTGAATAGCAAAATAGCTTTGGACAAAGGCAATTTGCTCTTACTTAGGGTCTCCGTTTTGGGCTATTAAATAACAGGCAAAGGCGTTAGCATCAAATCACGCACTTCTTTAGTTGCACCTTTAGGCCTCTGTATCTTTTTGCTAATGACAGCAAAATGATCGGAAAACCCTACCCAACATACATTTTAGGACGGAGCGAAAAAGACCCTTTGGGGGGAATTCCCCCCAAACCCCCCTTTATGCCGCCCGCATTTGCCCGCCCACAAATAGTCAAATAGTCAATCCCTGAGGCAACGAACAGAGGCGCCAACTGACTCATAGCCGCTGCTCCTGTACACATTGCCAACGTTGAGGTACAGGTTGCGGCCCCAGGCGAGGCAGTCGTCGTACTCAGTAGCACTCCAGAAGAAAGCGCTGCCTCTAACACCGAAACTACCATCGCTATAGCGATAACCACCTGGGAGAACGGAAAAACCACTTTCATTCGTTGCGTCTGTATTTGGATCATTCCAATAGTCAGTGCCAACGGATTTCATCTTGCCCCCTGCTACGCTTTCTCCTCCAAGATAAGTGGTCAAGGTGATCCACTCGTCATTAGTGGGTACGCCCCAACCAGTGGGACATAATGTATCACCTAACGTGGTGTACCAGTTGTATAACTTTCCATAAATCGCATTGTTTGAAACATCGTTATTGTAATAACTCCATGCACCTGTTAAGTTACCCCATGCTGTGTTATCCGTTACATAAGGTATTAGACCCCCATTTCTATATCGGGAGGTTTTCAAGTTCTCGCTCATCCATACCTAATCCCCTATTTGAACGGTATCGTAGATGTTGCCGTCAATGTCTGTAATTGTTGTAAGTGTTGTTGTTGTAAACGATACCTCATTTCCATATGCTGTACCCGCACTTTTCGTAGCATAGGCCCTGACATAATAGGTGGTATTTGGCGTTAGTCCTGTAAGTGTTCCTGAAAAGCTGCCTGTTCCAGAACCAATGGTTAATACCGTATTTGAAAGGGTGGGACTAGTAGAGGTGCTATAAACCAATCCACGAGCAGAGACTGTCGCACCACCATCTGATGAGATATTACCACCACCACTAACTGAGGTAGATGCTATCGAAGATACAGAAGAGGTGGTCAGCGTTGCATAAGTTGCACCAGACCAAGAGGGTATGCCATTTACTAAAATTAAAGCTTGTCCATTTTGACCAGGGGCTAGATTAACCCAACTTGTTCCGTTCCAGTAGAGCATATTTCCAGTATTAGTGCCATTGGGAAAATCAGAACTATTTAACTTGGTGTTAATGCGTTCCGACAAGAAGGCGGTGTCCGCTTTTCTCAAATACTTTGACAACATAGTGGATGTATCAATAATATTTAATTTAGCATTAATTCCTGTCAGGTAATTTGCCAGCATAATCGTCGTGTCCGCGTCACGCAGGTAAGGTAATAACATGCTCGTTGTGTCAGCATCCCTGAGGTAAGGTTGTAACATTGATGCAGTGTCCAATATATTTAATTTAGCATTAATTCCTGTTCGGTAATTAGCAAGCATGGCAGTGGTATCTGCATTCCGCAAATAAGGTAATAACATACTCGTGGTATCCACGTGCCTCAGGTATGCTTGCAACATTGATACAGTATCTAGTATATTCAGCTTGTTATTCAATCCTGTTCTGTAATTTGACAACATAGTGGATGTATCAATAATATTCAGCTTATTATTTAGTGGTGAAAATCTCACTGCCAGATTCAAAACCGAGGTATCTGTTTTAGATGCATATAAGGCATAAGGCACACTCATTAGTTCTTGTGTTCCCAACAATACATAATTATTCCCACCACTGAAATCTGCTTCCAACTTAATGAAATGTGCTGAACCACCCCAATCAATAGCAGCAAAATCCGAACTTGGTAAAGTGCCACTACCAATCTGCAAACTCATTAATCCGCCTGCATCCGTCATTTTAGCATGTGTTTCACTATAAACTAAGGCGCCAGTTGTAGTGCCTCTTAAAATGGAGATTCTCAAACTAACCGAACTATTAGATATAACCTCCCCTGTCGTATTTCTTAAAACCGACTGGAAGTTAATCCTTTGGGGAGCTTGCGAAATTCCCAACATCGGGAAAATCAACAAAGACATAACTATTAAATTATTCATATTTCTTTTATTATTATTTTTTATGATTAATGTAAATCTACCTTTTATAATTAAACTGAATACTTTATTTTTAATTATTTACATAAAATCCCTTCTTTATTAGGCAAAAATATGCCAAACCTACTTTCGCGCAGCAGCGAGACGTTCTGAATCAGGAAATAACTAAAGATTTGGAGTTGCTTAAAAAAGGATTATCAGCCAAATTAAATTCTATGCCGTCCTGCTCATAAGGGCGCTATTCGAAACGCCTTTTTAATTTTATAATCCATAATACCCCTGGAATCATGAAGTGGTTCAGGAAGGGATAAACATAGTTTTATACTATTGGCTACTATATTCATTCTCCCTGATTACATTTTTTATTGTGCTTGCTTCCAATTGTTATTTATTCGGCAATTCTAAATGTTGTTTTGATAGGAATAGTCGTTGGTTTTTGTGGGAAAATTATTATTAATCGGTGCTTTCATTTCGAAGCTTTTTAGGATGTATAGGATGAACTAATAATCAATAAAAAGTTCCCTTTTTAAGAACTTTAATTTATCTTTGATGAATGCGAATAATTTCTAAAAGGACATTACGAGAATATTGGATTCAGTTTCCTGACACAGAAAATCAACTACTTAGCTGGTATAAAGTAATGGAAACAGGGCGCTATAATCATTCTAATGATATTTTGGATAATTTTCCCTTCAGCAGATCAATCGGAGCGGCTCGATATGTTTTTAAAATAAAAGGAAATCAATATCGCTTAATAGTTAAAATCAATTTTGATTTACAAGCGGTGTGGATAAGATTTATTGGTACCCATTTACAATATGATAAAATCGACGCATTAACTATTTAAATCAACCTAAAAATGGCCTGGAAAATCATAAGAACTGAGGAAGCGTATCATTCCGCTCTAAGTAGACTGGAAGAAATATTTGATTGTAAAAAAGGGGATGAACATTATGATGAGGCTGAACTTTTAGTAATGTTAATTCATAAATATGAACAGGAAAATGAACCTGCTTACATAAATCCTGATCCCATTGAAGTCATAAAATATAAAATGCAGGAAAATTCATTAAGAAATAAAGATCTAGTTGAAATTATAGGTAGCAAAAGCAAGGTTTCTGAAGTACTGAATAAAAAAAGAAGACTTACGCTGGAAATGATTAGAAAACTTAGTAAAAACTTACATATCCCTACAGATTTGTTGATAAATGAATATGAATTAATTGAACATTAAATAGTGAGACCTATAAGAATAATTATTATCTATTAAGCTTAGAATAATTCGCTGTTATGAACCATTTTTCGTGAAACTTGGTTTGAATCAGGATTTTCAGGAAATATTCCCAAAAACAAGCATCTCCTCAATCTTTGATGGACATTATGTGTAATCCAGTGAGATTGGGTTCTTCGTCCATTTTGGTGAAATCCCCCTATTCCGTTTCCAAAAGAATTTGGAAACCAAATAGAAAAAGAGTGCACTGACCAGAAAGTGTGCTTAAAATAAGTCAACATCCACGAAGACCCTTTCGCGACCGGATTATCTACCCAACTTTAATTCTTATCTATGGCGTATCATTTTTTAATATTGGCAGGCGACACCCATTCATCCCATTCGCTGCCATATTCTGAATAATGTATATAATGCATACACGAAAACTTCTTTAAAACCACTGCGGGATACCATTTTTTGTCACTTGTGCTATACACTTTTACAGATTTTCCTATCGGAAAATCGCTGGAACATTTAAAGGGGTAAACTCTAGAAGGCTCAACAATATCAACTTCGTTGTTGGTATAACTGTAAAATCTTACCTTTACTTTTTTATTGGCTTCTACCCCTTCTATAAATCCGAGCCATTTTGTTCCGTCATAATCTACCATCACCCGCTCACCGACGCTGGCATGGCTCTTGGCTTTTACTCCGCTACTCAAAGTCCAGTTTTTCATGCTCGCAGGCACAAAATAGGACGCTTTTTGTCCTTCAACCACAGCCATTTCGGTATCAATATACTCAGATAGTTCGCCGAGCTGAATCATTCCATTATTATCTGTATCAACATAACTTTTACCATTGAGTGCATATAACAGGGCATTTGAAAAGGTCCAGTTTCCCGTCGAAACATCTGTCGGCACAACCGAATTTAGGGCGGCATAATTTCGGGTTTTGTATTTCTGGACTTCTTTTGCCAGGCCACCCGAATTACAGCAATCGGCGGTAAACAATGCGGTATTTCCAGCAAAATTTTCGTTTACGGTCTTCACAATTTCCTCGGCTGTCCAATCTGCTCCTTTATAATTGGCAAAACAGACCTTTCCATCATCGTTTTTATAACCATGCCCGCAATAATAAAAAAACAGCATATCGCCTTTCTTAGCTTTTTTCAAAAAAGTTACAAATGCCCCCCTGACCGATTTTGTGGTAGCAACTTCATCTTTAATAAAAAGCATTTGGTTAGCAGGAACGCCTTGCTGTTCAAAGAATTTCATTATTTTAGCGTCAACCCTACCTTCTTTGTCGAACGGAGCAAAGGTTTTACCATCTGCCCATTCTAAGACACCGACCATAAAAACCCAAGTTTTGGCATAGTCAAGTTTTACCTGAGAGATTCCCTTCAGGCTCAACATAGTAAGGGCGAATAGTAGGAATGTTTTTTTCATCTTTGGGTATTTTTTGATATTTGCAATGCTATTCATTTACTATGAATGCTAAATTATCAAAAAATTGATTAATATCAGTATGTATTTCCTCAAAAGCCATATTTTGCGCCAGAATGGTTCTATTGATTTTTAAACTATTTTTAGCGTGTCCTTTAATTTTTTCAAATAAGCAATCTTTATTTTCGAATAATAATTTTTTACCATCTAAAACCTTAAAAATACTTGCGTTTACATTTTTCCAACTTGAATTTGGAGGCAATTGTAAGTTTTCGTTCATAAAAAATTCATCAATAATTGATCTATAAGGTTCAAAAAATAAACTATCCTGACGCTCATTTAAACTGGTAGAAACTGCTTTTCTCCAAACATCAGGTATCAATAAATAATTATCAATATTCTTTCTTTTCCATTCATTGAGTACCTTATTGTTTGTTCCGGGAAGAATAGCTACATCATCAGAATCATAATCTAATAAAATGGCTCTTTTTAAATTTGGTACAATTTGTTTTAACGCTCTATAATGCCTGTCCGCTTTTTCTTGCATTTCTTTTTTAGTGGAACCTCCTAATATAAATGGATAAAATTTTTGATACACATCTGATTTTCCTAGTTTTTCAGCCCAAATAGATAACAAACGCTCGTCATCTTCGCCTTCCACATAAAGTATAAAAGGACTTTGCTCCGTTCTTACAACATCAAAATTATCTATTTCACTCAAAGCATGTAAAACTTCATTATTGGTTTGAACTCTTTTCGGTTTTCCAGATAAAATGGATAGAATGGAACTAATTTCAACTCCTTTTATAAATTCTTCTGAGTGTGTAGCTATTATACATTGTTTATTTGTTTTCAACTTAAAGTAATTTACCATTTGTCTTTGTAAATTCACGTGTAAATGAGCGTCGGGTTCATCAAATAAAATGGTACTTACTTCGGAATAACCGTAAACAAAAGCTAACAATGTAAGTATCTGATGAAAACCACTACCTCCTGAAATTATATCAAAACTTTTTTTACCTACTTTGTATTCAGATACAATTTCAGTACTAATACCTTTTTCATAATCAGGAACTTGTAACTCTACGCCAAACCAATCATTTATTTTTTTTATAATTTCTTGCCAATCCTTATTTTCTTTAGGTTTTGTATTTTCTCTATCTATTACTCTATACAATAGATTTCTGAGTACAGAACCTGGTTGTGCCTTACCTATTTGTTGTTTTACATTGCCATCGTCCATCCATTTTTCATGGGGTTCTAAACCAGAGAAAGGCGGAACATAAACTATTTTAGGAAAACTTGAAAGAGCGATTTTTTCAGCAAAATTTTTCCAATCCCCTTTTGGAATCGCAAAAACTGCCTGTGGAGATTGATATCTCATCTGAACACAAAAGTTATGTTCCTTATTCTGATTATCTTTCCAATATAAATCAATTTCTATATATATGTAATTTTGTGTCTTTGCCCCTTTCTTAGTGGGATTTTCTAAATATTCTCTATCTGTTCTATCTGTCCAAAGTAAATTAAACTCTGGTAATGGTAATGCGGTAAAATTAGGCAAAACCACTTGAATACCTCTACTTCCTTTTCTTTTAGATAAATTAAATTGATCTACACAATATTGCCAAATCGCCATAGCTTGTAATGCTGTACTTTTACCGCTATTGTTTGCACCAACAATTAAATCAAATTGATTAAAATCAAATGTTTCTTCTTTGATGCGTTTAAAGTTTTTTAATATTAATTTATGAATCATAATTTAATGCCTTTTAATCAAAGATATTTATTTGTCATTACTTATAGTAATTTTCTCAAGGATTATCCTTTAGGTCGATTCAGTGGAAAAGAAAAAATTAAAAGCTAAAAAAATGACTATTATTATTTGAAATGGATGCGTTATAGATGGGCGAATTTATTAAGGCTTAAAAAAACCGTTTTTTGCAGTGACATTTCAGAAAAATCTCCACGTTGCATATCCTTAACAGCATTCCCTTTTACCTGCATATTTCCATTTTCGCAATATTCTCTGTAAAATCCATCGCTTTTATTTGTTTCTACTTCAATTTTTCCAGTTCTTTTTGAATAAATGCTTCCAGTTGTTCTATCTTGGGCAATTCCAGGAGATATTTTGATACGAATAGTTGTTGATCCATACCTGCTGTGGCGTATTCTACGAGTTTCTTGCCTTTTTCGGTACATAGTAAAATTCCAATCGCGGGATTGTCATCCTCTCGTTTCACTTCGGCATTGTAAAAAGCCACATAGGTATTGAGTTGTCCCATGTGCTCTTGCTTAAAAGCATCTATTTTCAATTCTACTATGACATGGCATTTCAAAATTCGGTGATAAAATACTAAATCAACAAAAAAGTACTCATCATCTATTAAGATACGTTTTTGGCGGTATTCAAAACAAAAGCCATGTCCCATTTCCAGCATAAACTCCTGAAGATGATCCAACAGAGCGGTTTCGAGGTCTTTTTCTTCTGCGGCATCTTTTACCTTTAATCCTAAAAATTCAAATATGTAAACCGATTTAACCATTTCTGAAGGTGTTGCAGGCCGTATATTTTTTTGGGTAATTTCACTCAGTAATTCAGGCTTAAGGCTCATCCCACAGCGTTCAAAATAGAGGCTGTTGATTTGGCGCTTCAATTCGCGAACACTCCAAATTCCCTTTATGCATTCTACCTCATAAAAAGCCCGTTTGAGAGAGTCTTGAATCGGTAATAATTGTTCAATGTGTGAATATGAAAGCTGGCTTACCATTTTTTCAGCAGGCACCAAAAAATCTAAAGATTTAGATTCGGTGGTCAGCGACTGCATAATTGCAAAATCCTCATTTTCATGATTTAAACTCAATTCGGTGGTCAGCGACCCCCAAATTGGCATTGACGGCAAATTACTTGCAATGTAGGTTTGCAAGTGCGGATACAACTTATAAAACATCCTGAAGTTTCTAAAAGAACGCTCATCAAATCCTTTGATGTTTTTTGAACTTTCTGCCAAATTAGATAGTAATTTGCTACCATAGGCCGCACGATCTTCTCCCTTTTGCTCAAATGTTACTATGTAATATCCCACCAACCAATTGCGAACAGTCAAAGACACATTTACCGCATTAACAGCTTGTTGCTGAAAATGCTGATGCGTTTTTTCAATCACTGAAACCAGAGATCCAAAATTTAATTTATTATTACTCATGACAACATCGCTTTTATTTGTTTCTACTGCCATTTCTTTTTGGATAAATGCTTCCAGTTGTTATTTCTTGGGCCATTTCATGTGCTGTTTTGATAGGAATAGTTGTTGGTTTGAGTGGGAAGATTATTATTAAGCGGTGCTTTCATTTCGAAGCCTTTCGCCGATGCGTTACGCATCGGCGAAAAGAAGGCTAAAAAGCACCCAATCTACGAATAATCCATACACCCAGACAGAAGACGTCCTCTATAATCATTGAAATCATGTAAATCCTGATTCAAAACCAGGTAAAAGGGGGTGAATATATCATTAATACCTGTCGGGGAGAAGACGCGAGGCATCGCGTCTCTACAGGGTATTCAGAAACCTGATGAGATGGATAACCTGATAGTGGGGTTCCATTGTTTCGTAAATAGGGTAATCCATCTGTATAATGATAGAGGTTTTCACTAAAGGCAGCCTCTATTTTTTATGCTACTTTATGAATTCGGCTTAAATAATTTTTCCAATATTTAAATTTGGGTAAACCTTTATGATTTTTAATAATGTATAGTCCAATAAGGCTTTTGTGAAGTCGGATGAATAAAAACTGCTAGCCTTGTTGCTATTCTTTACGATTTCCTTTAATGCTTTTTTAATTTTAGGGCATAATATATATTGTTTTTACAGCCATAAAACAATATTTTTATCATCATTAGGGGATGATAACTTATAGTACCTCCTCCTTTAGGTCGATTCTGTGGAAAAGAAAAAATAAAAAGCTAAAAAAAATGACTATTTTTATAGTAGTGGAACTAAATTACCAGAATATTTACCAAAAGGAGCCGTACTTTCCCATTAAACTTTCTGACGTTTTATTTAATATTAATCATAGAATAACAAACTTACAGTAAAAGAATGACACTAAGCTGGAATGAAATAAAAGATAGAGCATTAAATTTCTCAAAAGAATGGGCTGACACCTCAAACGAAGAAGCGGACGCAAAACCATTTTTAGTCGAATTCTTTAAAGTCTTTGGCATTACAAGTAAACGCGTTTCTACCTTCGAACACCGGGTTAAGAAACTTGACTACAAAGACGGGTACATTGACCTGCTGTGGAAAGGAATGATTTTAATTGAAATGAAAAGTCGGGGCAAAAACCTTGACAGAGCTTTCGAACAAGCAAAGGACTATTTACACGGACTGAAAGAACACGAATTACCGAAATATATTCTCATTTCTGACTTTGAAAATTTCAGACTTCACGACCTTGAAGAAACAAAGAACGTAGCGTTTAAACTCAATGACCTGATAAATAACGTTCAGCATTTTGGCTACTTATTAGGCTATCAAAAGAAAGTTTACAAAGAACAAGATCCGGCAAACATCAAAGCGGCCGAATTAATGGGTAAACTTCATGACAGACTGGAAGAAATTGGCTACACCGGACATCCCTTAGAGGTTTATTTGGTTCGTTTACTTTTTTTAATGTTTGCTGAAGACACGACTATTTTTGAAAAACAACAATTTCAAGAATACATTGAACAACGCACCAATATTGACGGAAGCGACCTCGCAGCAAAACTGCAAGAACTTTTTCAGGTGTTATATACACCAAAAGACAGCCGATTTAAAAATCTTGACGAGCAACTTGCGGACTTTCCCTACCTGAACGGAAAGTTATTTGAAGAAAATTTACCAACGGCAAGTTTCGATAGCAAAATGCGTCAAGCCCTTTTAGATTGCACTTACATTGATTGGAGCAAAATTTCACCTGCCATTTTTGGTTCAATGTTTCAGAGTGTAATGAATCCAACGGAACGCAGAAATCTTGGCGCACATTACACCAGCGAAACCAACATATTAAAACTTATTAAACCACTATTCCTTGATGACCTATGGAAAGAGTTTGAAAACATCAAAGACAACAAAAATAAACTCGGTGAATTTCACAAGAAAATAAGTACTTACCATTTTCTTGACCCTGCCTGTGGTTGCGGCAATTTCTTAATCATCACTTACAGAGAACTTCGTTTGCTCGAATTGGAAGTATTGAGAGTATTAAACAAGTCAGGACAGAGAGTAATAGATGTAAGCAGTATCATTCTCATAGATGTTGACCAATTTTACGGCATTGAATATGAAGAATTTCCTGCACGAATTGCCGAAGTAGCCATGTGGCTCATTGACCACCAAATGAATATGATAGTAAGTAATGAGTTTGGGCAATATTTTGTAAGATTACCCTTGAAAAAAGCGGCACAAATACGTCACGCAGACGCATTAGAAACCGATTGGGAAAGTGTAGTAACTAAAAATGACCTTTCTTTTATCATTGGAAATCCGCCATTTATTGGTTCTAAAATAATGAAGCAAAGTCAGCGAGACCAAATTGTAAAAGAATTTGACAATGCAGACGGAAGTGGAGTTTTAGACTATGTTTCGGGTTGGTATATCAAAGCCGCTAAATTCATTCAAGGCACAAAAATTAAAGTTGCTTTTGTATCTACGAACTCCATTGTGCAAGGCGAGCAAACAAGTATTTTGTGGGAACCAATGATTAGCAAATACAACGTAAAAATTCACTTTGCTCATCGAACGTTTAAATGGAGTAATGAAGCCAAAGGGAATGCAGCCGTTTATTGTGTGATAATTGGCTTTGCCAACTTCGACACCGTAAACAAGAGTATTTTTGAGTATGAAGACATTAAAGGAGAAGCACACGAAATAAAGGTAAAAAATATCAATCCTTACTTAGTAGATGCGAAAGACATAGTAATTAAAAAAAGGACTACACCTCTTTGTAACATTCCAAAAATGAGCTTTGGAAATATGCCATTAGATGGTGGTAATCTTATTTTATCCGATGAAGAGAAAATTGGGTTCCTTAAAGTAGAACCCTCTGCAGAAAAATACATTCTACCATTGGTTTCTGCACACGAATTTTTAAACGGCAAAAAACGTTGGTGCTTGTGGCTTGTAAATGCCGAACCAAGTGAAATAAAGCAGTTACCTGAGGTAATAAAAAGAGTTGAAGCCGTTAGAAAATTTCGCATTGATAGCGTTGCGCCATCTACACAAAAATTTGCAGATTTGCCAACATTATTTAGAGATAGAAACAGACATGACACCTTTATTGTAGTTCCGAGAGTTTCTTCTGAAAATAGACCATACATTCCATTTGGGTTTTTCGATAAAAATTCAATTGTGAGTGATACCTGTATGTCAATACCCAATGGTAACAAATATCATTTTGGCGTTCTTATGTCAAAGATGCATATGGCATGGGTAAAGTATATTTGTGGAAGGCTTAAAAGTGATTTTCGATATTCAAAAGACATAGTTTACAATAACTACCCCTGGCCTGAATATCCAAATGAAAAGCAAAGCGGAGTAATTGAGAAAGCCACTGAAAAAGTTCTTGAAGTAAGGGAACAGTTTCCCAATAGCTCACTTGCTGACTTATATAGTCCTTTGACAATGCCACCGGCATTAGTAAAAGCCCACAACGAATTAGACAAAGCAGTGGACCTGGCTTACAGACCACAACCGTTTACCAGTGAAGCCAACAGAATGGTATTTCTATTTGAGCTTTACGAAAAATATACAGCAGACTTGTTTACGAAAGAGAAGCCTAAGAAAAAGTAGATGTCAGTATGAAAAGTCTAATAGAACAAATGCAAATCCCTCCTCCGTGGAATGCTGGTATAAAATTTGAGCATTTCATTACAGAATATTTTAATGATTTAGAAGATAGGTATTCCATAGTCGAAGATTGCTCTGTTACCACTCAAAATTTTCAATTCGTTCCGTTATTTCCATTTTGGACAGAGTTGGAAGGGGTCTTATTTATCCAATAAGTAATTTCTTTTGGTTTGGTACATCATTAAATAGCCTCTCTTGTTCGCATCTGTTAAGAATGAACGACCAATGAATACTTCCACAAATGGTTGCTTTTCCAGGTACGGAGCCATTAATTTTTCAATTCTATTTTCTGAAACACCAATGCGTCTCCCAAATTCCTCAAAGTCATTTTTATTGGGATGATTGCTTTTTTTGTATGGTTCGCTTTTAAAATCATCTGCAAATAATCCTTTGTTTAATGCAAAATCTGAGTCATCAACATGCATTTTAGTGTTCAATAAATCATATATAGGGCTTAGAAGATAATCTCCTTTGGATGATTCCAGCAACGAGAAATTTTTCAAATGAGCATCACCATTTGAAAACAGAAAATTGAACAGTACTAGGGAGAAATATTTTTCAATTTCTATGCGCCAGGCTGAAACATATTTTTGAATCAACAAGCCAGCTTCCTCATAACTGTATTTATATTTAAAGTTTGGACCAGCATTGTCATTCGTTTTTCCTGCTAAAGTGGCAAAATCTTCTTTGCCCCATTTTGTGTCATCTTCTTTTACATCAAATCGTTTGGTGATGTATGCAGGAGAACCATTTTGGAAAAATATCATGGCGTTTTCTGCGGTGTTTAAGCCATAAACCTGCTTAGCAATTTGCATGGTCAAATGTTCATTAGCGGGTACTTGATCAACTTTTTTCAATTCCCCCGGTATAGGTTTTAGAATGTAGGTTCCTTGCTCTCCTTCTTTGGTCAAACGCAATACATTTTTTTCCAGCACAAAACTTAACTTTTCCTGTACCCCCGAAATAGAGATTCGTTTTCGATTTTCTATAAAAAGTTCCGCTACTTCTTCATTCATTTGTGGCTGATCATACGATAAAACATGGTTGACCTTTTTACCATTGAATAAGTGTCGAAGACAGCCTGGACTGTATGTTGAGAAACCCTCAGCCAATGTTCCAGGACAATATTTCAATTCTTTTAGGTTCATGTTGTCACGATTGGTTTTACGGTAATTGCCCCGATGGTATCACATTGTGCAGTAGCGGCCAGTATTCCAAAATTATCTTCCTCGTCAATTTTCAATTGCTTACTTTGTAATTTTCTATTTACACCTTCACTCAACATATTGAAGAAAAGCGGAAATAAAAATTCACTGGTATATTCTATTTGTGTTTTTGGCAGTGTTAAGCTGATAGCCGGATTATTATCATTTATAAAATACTTTTCATCGTATCTGAAAATATAATGCTTTCGATTTTCTTCGATGAGCAATCCTGCGAAAATGCCATTGCTGTATATTTCTACTGTTCGCATTTAGTTACGGTTTCTTTTTTACTTGAAAAATGCATTCCATTCCCAGCACCTCTGACAATTTATGTATCACTTCTAAAGAAGGATTACCTCGTCCCTTCTCTAATTTGTACAAGGTGTTAATGCTTATTTGCGCCAATTCAGCCAGGTGAGGTTGAGTAACATCCAATTCCTTGCGCCTGCTTTTTATGGCTTCGCCAAGATCCTTAACTAACATTATAATGTGATTTACGCGTCAAAACTACAAATTTCAATGATAATAAAGAATAAAATCACATTATAATGTGATTTTGCAAACTCAGATATACCTGATAGGATGAAAATTGAATGGGTATAAGACGTGAAATCACTACGGCTTTGGCTACTAGTTTTGCAGATCACCTCATTTGATTTCAATACATTGGCCAAGTTGATCCAATTCCGTATCGAAAAAGTCTTTGTTTTGTTGGTCTATTATTTGGATTCGTATTATCTGGCCTTATTTTTCCAGCGAATCAAATATCTTTTGCAGGACAATTTTTGTACACAAATAAGTGGGTTTCACTCCTTCAAGACCTAAACTACCTGACGCAAGGGTACTTCCCGTTTCCAGCGGATTGTCAGAAGCGTAATAAACATATCGAATGGGAATATCCTGTGGTATATTATTTCTAATTTTCGATGCAGATTGTATGGCCTTTTGATAATGAGCTCCCTCCATTTCCAAACCGATGGCATGCCAGGAGGAATACAGAAAATAGTTTAGAATATCCTTATTTTGCAAAGAAGTTCCGAGGACGGTAACCATAGGACCGTAATAAACGCCCAGATCATTTCCCTCAAAATCGGCTGGAACAAGGTCATTGTCCACCGGATAATTATCGGCGGTACCTTCAAAAACGTGGGCGGTGGGAATCATAATATCCCCTTTTTCCCCTTTCAAAATCCCCGCTTTCCCAATCACCGAGACAGAGGCAAACGATAAATTTCTATGGGTAACGTCTTCGCCCCAGGGCCTGAAAAGCTCATCGAAAGTTTCATAGGCTTGCTCACCAAAAGCATAATCCATAACCAAAAGGAGAGGTTTTTCTTTATTTATCGCCTTATTTGACCTGATTTTTTGCAAATCTATAATCTGAACCGGAATATTTGTTCCCGAGATATCTTCTATTGGATGCAGGCCATTTTCTACGGCGTAATCATGGACCGCCCTTCTCAAATGACCATTTTCTTCCATGCTCAATATTTTTGCCATTTCCTCCATAGAGGTTTCTTCTGAAAAGGTACCTGCCAGCGCTTTTTCAGCATATAGGCTATTCATAACGCTATGCATATTGGCGCTAATCAGGTGAATAGGACTATCGATTAAATTATTTTTCTGCAAAAAGAGTTTAATATTTTGCGCCCAGGATTCCCCATGTAAGTGATGGCCCAAATGCTCTCTTAATGCTACGGAAAAACTAATTTCCCTATCTATTTTCAACGCAGATTCATTCATGGAAAGAGCTCCCATCCAATAAACAATTTCAAATAATGAATTCAAATGAGGATCGGATTCAAATTTATGACAGGCAGATACAGTCTCTTGATAGGTTCTTCTTAAAATAGTACTAAGATGAGTAAATGCCACAGGCAGGTCAGCATGATTTTCATCTTTTTTCTCCAACACCCATTTTTCTAAAAACAACCATTCCTTCGATTTCTCCCCTTTAAAATCTATACTATTTTTTCTAATTTTTTCCGATTCAATATAAAGAAAAGTAAGGTGCGTCATGATATCATAAATATCGCTTCGTCCCCTGGTCATTTCAATAAACATCTGCTCCTCATCTATTCTATAAGCATTTCTTTTACGCTTTGGTGCAATTAGAGAGGGAAAACCTGCCTCAGAATACCCTTCGCGACTTACCATGCGAATCAAACGACAAGATTCTATCCCTTTGGGAAGACGTTGAAAAACGTATAATAAACCATCTAACTCGATTCTTTCGGGATGAAACAGCGTACCATAAATTTCAGGTCTGAGTACCATGAGCGCTTCAATCATTGCTTCGCCCGACATGCCTAAAGGTTTATAACTTCCCCTGATAAACAAGTGTCTCATGGCAATATAGAGCCGTTCCACGGCAGCGCGTGATTCTTGGGCTCGTTCTTTTGAATAATGCATATCAATGAAGGATTTGGTAGGCCACAAAGCTACTAATATAAGCGATGAAAGTCATACCAAAAAATTGTATTACCGGCCATTTCCACGATTTGGTTTCTCTTTTGACTACGGCTAATGTACTCATACATTGCATAGCAAAAACATAAAATAGCAATAAAGAAATGCCCGTTGCCAAATCATATCTGGGTTTTCCAGTTTCCGGATTTTTTTCAACGGCCAAACGCTCTCTCAAGGTCAATTCATCATCGCTTTGTCCGAGGCTATAAATAGTTGCCATAGTGCCAACAAAAACTTCCCGTGCAGCAAAAGAGGTAAGCAGTGCAATACCAATTTTCCAATCGAAGCCAAGAGGACGAATAGCAGGTTCTATCGTTTTTCCTAATATTCCCGCATAAGAAGCCTCGAGCAAATAAGCCTTTGAAAGGTTTTCTGCCTCAATGGGTGAAAGTTTCATTTCAACAGCCTCCCTTTTAGCTTCCCTATTGGCAGCTTCAATACCCGTTTTTGGCCCATTATTTGCTAAAAACCAAAGAATTATAGAAATGATTAGTATGATTTTTCCCGCTTCCAGCGTAAAGGTTTTTACCTTTTCCCAAACGGTCAGCCCTACATTTCTCCATACAGGCAGTTTATAATCTGGCAATTCTAATAAAAGGAAAGAAGGCTCGTCGCTTTTAATCCACCATTTTAATATCAAACTTGACAACAGCGCGGCAAAAATCCCTAATAAATATAATCCCAGGAAAGCTAATCCTTGTAAATTAAAAATATAACCCACAGTCTTAGAAGGTATTACTAATCCAATAAGCACCGTATAAACAGGAATTCGCGCGGAACAGCTGATAAAAGGGGTCACCAGAATGGTAATCAATCTTTCTTTCCAGGAAGAGATGGTTCTGGTACTCATTATAGCAGGAATAGCGCAGGCACCACCCGAAATAAGAGCGACCATACTCCGACCGTTCATACCAAATAACTGCATTATTCTATCGAAAAGAAAGGCAGCACGAGACATATAACCAATCTCTTCTAAGATAGAAATCAGAAAAAACAGTAAGGCAATCTGGGGTATAAAAACGAGCACGCCACCTAATCCGGCGAGTAATCCTTCAGTCAAAAATTGAGTAAACCAACTGGCTGGTAAATGGGTGGTCAGATAAACACCCAAGGTCGAAAATCCCTCTTCTATGAGGGTCATTGGCCATTCGGCCCATATATAAAGCGATTGAAAAAGGAAGGTTAAAACACCTAGAAACACAAATAATCCGAAAATTCTGTTGGTTAATAATCCATCCAGCTTTTCCGAAAAGGTAAATCCGTCGCTTTCGCCTTTCTTTAACACGGAGGACAACAGCGGTGTAAAAAAGTTATACCGTTGAGTCACTTCCCTTACTTGAAAAGGCAAACTTTTAAACTCATTTTCCCCAAGAATACTCAGTAATTGAATTCGTTCACTGGCTGAAATGAATGGAAGCCATTGAGCATGATGGGCAATTAATAAACGCTTGTACGGCGAATATGCAGGAAAAACAGCCTTTAGCTGTTGTGTCATATTTTCCTCTGTTTCTGAAAACTTATACGCTGAATTCTTTGAGCTATTCCTGACATTTTTTAATTCTATCCGTTCCTTTACCCTATTCAGCAGGTCAGAAATACCCTCTCCACTTCTACCACTTACAGAAACCACTGGAACATCTAGTTTTTTAGACAGGCGTTCCACATCAATATCCACCTTTTCCTTTTGGGCTAAATCAATCATATTTAACACCAAAATCAAAGGGACATCCATGTCTCTTAACTGGTCTAAAAGCAGTAAATGCTTATCCAGTTTCGTAATATCTGCCACATAACAAATTACATCGGGGTGATATACATCTTTTGTATCCAAAAGACTTTGAACCACCAGTTTTTCATCTCTCGAGGTGGGATATAAATTGTAAAGACCAGGAAAATCAACCCATGAAACACGCGTTCCGTCCGATAATTTAGTATCTGCAGATTTTATATCAACGGTAACTCCTGGAAAATTTCCTACCTTTTGTTGTAACCCTGTAATAAAATTAAATAGCGATGATTTTCCACAATTAGGATTACCTATAAGTGCAACACGTGTTGGCTTCCGTTCTGATTCCACAATAATGATCTAATAAATTTACATCAACACAATACAACAAGCCTCCTCACTTCGCATGGCAATGTGCAACCCATCGGATTTTACATACCAACCGCCACCAAATGGCGCCTTACGTAAAATTTCAATGGTACAACCAGGTACCAGTCCCATCGATATTAAACGACAAGCTACCTGTTCATCTTTGAAATAGGAAACTACTCCTTTAACGCCGACGCGCGCACAGGAAAGGATTTTCTCACTTGTATGAAGCTTTACCACTTGATTGCTTATTTTGATTTAATCTAATTAACACAAATCTAACCCAAAAATAAATGCAATGCTTAAAAATTAAGATGTCAAAAGTCATCAAGTAAAAAAATACCTAATATTAGGTATAGTTAAAAAATTATCTCCATGGGAAATCTTTATAAGATTAAATATTTATCTTTAACTATAACACTTAAAATCATTGATAAAAATGCAAAATCGCCGCCATTTCCTTCAAATTATTCCTTTATCGCTGGGTATGATGAGCCTTTGGCCCAAATTAATTGAAAATAATGAGTCAAACACGCCTCGTTCTGCGCCCGATGGTCCACCATTACGCGTAGCTTTTCTCGGACTAGGTAGTTACGCCAACAGAGTGGCAGAAGCCATTAAAGACAGTGAAAGGGTTAAAATTACAGGGCTAATCAGTGGAACGCCCGCAAAATTGGAAACTTGGAAAAATAAATATCAGGTGCCCGATAGTAGCTGTTATCATTATGGAAATTTTGATGATATTAGAAATAATCCCAATATAGATGCCGTCTATATTTGCACGCCCAATGCGCTACATAAAGATCAAACACTGCGATTGGCAGCAGCAGGTAAACACGTTATTTGCGAAAAACCTATGGCCATAAACGTGAAAGAAGCTAAAGAAATGATCAGCGCCTGCGAAAAAGCTGGGGTAAAACTTTTGGTTGGTTACCGTATGCATTTCGAAGCTAAAACACAGGAAATTGTAAAAATGAGAATGGCAGGGGATTTTGGTAAACTAGTGTTTTTTCAAGGTCTTTGTGGATTTAAAATCGGCGATCCAAACCAATGGCGTCTAAATAAAGATTTGGCGGGCGGCGGTGCTATGATGGATATTGGTATTTATGCCATCAATGGTGCACGTTACATGATTGGTGAAGATCCAATTTGGATAACTGCTCAGGAAACTAAAACGGATCCTGTGAAATTTAAGGAGGGGGTCGATGAAACCATCCAATTTCAAATGGGATTCCCGAATGGTGCCGTGGCTTCTTGCCTGTCAACCTATAATACCAGCTTTCTGGACCGATTTTTACTCACCGGACACAATGGTTTTGCTGAACTTCAACCCGCAACAGGTTATGGTCCGATAAAAGGTAAAACAAACAAAGGAGAACTTACCCAACCCCATGTTACCCACCAATTAATGCAAATGGAGGAAATGGCGGAAATTATTCTGCGAAATAAAACTCCCTTCTTACCCGTAGATGGAAAAGAAGGGCTTAAGGATATGATTATCATAGAAGCCATTTTTAAGGCCGTCCAAACGGGAAATAAAATAAAATTGACATGGGATTAGATTTATCTAAATTTAATAGCTTTACTTTTATGTATTTATTTCACCATAAATGGTTCCTAATTTTTTTACTTATTTATCTGCCTATGATCATTGACGCTCAAAATAATATACCTGATGCCATGGCTAAAAGTCATTCCGATGCTTATTTATCAGGTATTAAAACCTTGAGGGAATTTCTTACTTTACCCAATTTAGGTTCTAATAAAGAACATATAAAAGAAAATTTAGCCTGGTGTCAAAAAGTATTTACCAAACTCGATTTCAAGATTGAAGTACTGACAACCAAAGAGGTACCCGTTTTACTGGCTGAAAAAAAATCGCCTGATAAAGAAGCAAAAACGATTCTTTTCTATTTACAAATCGATGGGCAACCTTTTGATCCCACTGAATGGACCCAGGAAGATCCTTTTGTTCCCGTGCTGAAAATACCCGATGGAGAGCAATGGAAGACTATCCCCTGGGAAAATTTTGTCCCACCCTTTCCACCAAATGCAAGAATTTTTGGTCGTTCTACCTCTGATTCCAAAGGAAATGTTGTGGCATTTATCACTGCCCTTAGAATGATGAAGGAGGCGGGAAAAACGAGCCAATATAACCTCAAAGTCATCATGGATTTTCAGGAGGAGCTGGGTTCCCCTACGCTTCCTCAGGCAGTTACTGACAATAAAGAAGCCTTTGCTGCCGATGGAATGATTATTTTGGATGGCACAAGACATGTTTCCAATCTGCCTACATTAACTTATGGTGCAAGGGGTATTTTATCGGTTACACTAAGGGTATTCGGCCCAACAAATCCTATGCATAGTGGTCAATATGGAAATTTTGTACCCAATCCGGTATTTGCCCTCTCCAGACTCATTGGTGGCATGAAAGATGAGGAAGGGCGCGTTTTGATCCCTGGTTTTTATGATGCGGTTCAGCTCGATAGTCAAACAAAGGCTATTCTTTCCTCCGTGCCTGATAATACAGAGGAACTTATTACGCGTATTGGCATTGCAAAACCTGAAAAAATAGGCGAATCTTTTCAAGAATCTTTGCAATATCCTTCCTTAAATATCAAAGGTATTTCCGCAGCAAAAATTGGTCGCTTGGCTACAACGATTATTCCTGAAGATGCCATAGCTGAATTTGATATTCGCTTGGTTCCTGAAACACCCGCTGAAAAAATGATTGAGCTTTTCAAAAACTATGTTTTACAGGCAGGATTTCATTTGGTGAAAGATGAGCCAAGTGCGGAAGAAAGAAAAAACTATACGAAACTGGCCTTCATGTCTTTCCGCATTGGTTCGAAAGCTTATCGGACAGACATGAATTCTTTTTTGGGAAAATGGGTAGAACAATCTATGCAAAAAACATTTGGAAACCAATATGTTAAGGTTAGATCTACGGGAGGTTCACAACCTATTTCCCCCTTTATTACTACCTTAAATATTCCAGCCCTCGCGGTTAATATCCCCAATCCGGATAATAACATTCATGCGGCTGACGAAAATCTTAAAATAAGTAATTTCATTGAAGGCATAAATATTTGTTTCGCCCTGCTAAATGAAGAAATTAAAAACTAAATTTTCTTTCATCTCCTAATCTATATCCTCATGTTCTTAAAATGGTTCTATCGTATTTCTGCCTTCCTAGTTTTCATTCTTTTGCTCATTCTTGTAAGATTTGGCTGGGCGATCAGAGACAGGCACCCTGATGCTGATATGAATGTACACATTGAGACGGAGGAAGATTTTTTACAAGCTGGATTCGCCTCCGTTGACATTACGCCACAAGTGCCTGACACATGGATTGACAAAAATGAGGATGCACAATATGACCCCAAAGATGGCGATACCTTTACCGACGGAAATGGAAATGGAAAATTTGATCCAGTGTGGATGGCTGGTTTTCAGAATAATAGACCTGCCATGGGCGTACATGATCCTCTTTGGGCCCGAACGATGATTATTGCCAATGGTAAGCATAAAATAGCATTAACCGTTATTGATGCTATAGGATTTGGCGCCGATGATATTATTACGGTTAAAAAAATGGTGCCAACGAAGTTAAATATTGATTATGTGGTCATTATGAGTACGCATAGTCACGAAACCCCTGATTTGGTTGGACTTTGGGGTAAATCTCCGTTTTCCAGTGGTGTCGATAATACCTATAAAAAACAAGTGCAGGAGGGTATATTACAATCTATTACCCAGGCTCACCTTCATTTAAGACCCGCCATTTTTCGGGTAGGTCACGATCTTACAGGTGCAGCTAATCTGGTCGAAGATTCCAGGGAACCTATAGTGATGGATCCACGAATCAATATTTTACAAGCCATTGATGCAGAAATGGATACGACGCTTGGCGTATTTTTCAACTGGTCTAACCACCCGGAAACACTTTGGAACAAAAACTTGTATTTAACGGCTGATTTTCCATATTATGTAAGGGAAGCTCTTGAAAAAGGGCTAAAAAAAGGGGATTCTACGCTGATAAAGGGATTAGGGGGAACGGCTATTTTTTCTATTGGAGCCATTGGCGGATTAATGACCTCCCGCCCTGATTTCCCTATTCCTGGATTTAAAGAAGATACCGTTTATCTGGAAGCAAGCTTTGATAAAGCTGCGGCTCAGGGTTATCAATTGGCAGCACTGGGCATACAATGTCTTGAAAAAGGAGCCGATAATGTGACCTTTAGTAAAGCTAAACTAAAAATTAATGCAAAAACCTTAGAACTTCCACTGAAGAATCCATTGTATCGGTTGGCTGCTTTTATGGGTGTTGTACAGCGTGGAACAAGTAGCTGGATTAATATCAGGACTGAAATAGCTGCATGGCAGCTCGGAGACGTACATTTTTTACACTATCCCGGTGAATTATATCCTGAAATATTAAACGGCGGGGTTGAAAAGCCCAAAGGACAAGATTATAATATGGCACCCTTTGAAACGCCCCCATTGAGAAGTTATATTTCGTCAAAATATTCCTTCACAATGGGACTCTCAAATGACATGATTGGATACCTTGTTCCAAAGAGTCAATGGGACGAGAAACCACCCTTCACTTATACCTTTAAAGATGCGCCTTATGGAGAAATTAACTCTTTGGGACCTGAAACAGCGCCTATTTTATATCGGGCGATGAAGGAATTGTTAAAGAAATAAAGGCCTGCATCACTAAGGAATAATCTGAAGTTTAGCAAATTTCAACATTAATCTTCTCTCAGGTTCATCAATGTCTCTGAAAAGAATGGTGGCTACCCTATTATCTCTTCCACCGTCGATTTTTGTGATTTTTCCCACACCAAATTTTTGATGCACTACTGTCATACCAGGCGATAGTGTTTCGGGAGAACTCGCTTTAAAATCTTCTGCATTAAACTTATCGGGCATTTTAATCAATGGCTTTCGCGTATTCGGAGCAAATCCTGTTACCGTCGAAGTAGTTTGAACAGACCTGTTATTTGACCTCATGGGAGAGGTAGATTCTAAATATTCCCCAGGTAATTCCTCTAAAAATCTGGACATTTCACTATACTTCATCTGACCAAACTTATATCTGCTCAGAGAATAAGAGAGCGTCAGGAAAGTTTCTGCCCGGGTAATGGCCACATAAAAAAGGCGCCTTTCTTCATCTAAACCCTCTGTTGTATCCATGGACATGTGAGAGGGAAATAGATTTTCTTCCAGTCCTGTTACAAAAACGGCTTTAAATTCCAGGCCTTTAGCAGAATGCACCGACATCAGCGTGACGGTTTCATCGCCTGCTTCCTTATCGTCCATATCTGTATAAAGAGCAATAGATTGCAAGAAAGAGACCAATGATTTGTCCATCTGCCCATCTAACTGATCCGATTCATCTTCATCGACAAAATTCTTCACAGCATCTAACAGCGCATTTACGTTTTCCACTTTTGACACACCTTCGGGCGTACCATCGGCTTTCAGCAAGTCAATCAAACCAGATTGTTTAGCGGCCAGGGTAGCTAAATCAAAGGCATTTTCCGTATCCTTTTTTTCATTGAAAGAGAGGATCATTTCCACAAATTGTTTCAACAATTTTGGTGCCTTCTGATTACTCATCCCTTCCACCTTTACCACTTCCCAAAGAGGAACTTCCTTTTCAGCGGACATTTGAAGCATTTTTTGAATGCTCGTATCTCCAATACCCCTTCTCGGATAATTAATAATTCTTTTTAGGGCTTCATCATCGGACGGATTGATAATCACCCTCAGATAGGCGATTAAATCTTTGACCTCTTTTCGCTGATAAAATGAAAGTCCACCATAGACTTTATATGGTATATTTTCCCGTCGGCAATATTCTTCAAAAACCCTTGACTGGGCATTGGTTCTATACAAAATAGCGATATCACTGAAAGAAAGATGGTATCTGTTTCTCAGTTCCGTTAGCGTATTGATAACTTGTTTCCCCTCTTCGCTATCGCTTACGGACCTAATCACCTTAATTTTATGTCCTACGCCCTTATGCGACCAAATTTTCTTCTGTATTTGTTTTGTATTATGCTGAATTAGCACGTTGGCCGCCTGCACAATTTCTTCGCTACTTCGGTAATTTTGTTCTAGCTTAAAAACCTGGATACCGAAAGGCTTAAAATCGTTTTCAAAATCAAGGATATTCTGAATGGTTGCCCCACGGAAAGAGTAAATACTTTGAGCATCATCGCCCACCACGCAAATATTTCTGGTACTACCTTCAAAATGGACTAATTTCCTGATAATGGCATATTGCAGGTGGTTAGTATCCTGAAACTCATCTACCATTACGTATTTGAATTTTTTCCTATATTTATCTAATATATTGTCCGGGTTACGTTGCAATAATTCATAGAGACGATAGAGAAGATCATCAAAATCCATGGCACCTGCTCTTTTGCAACGCTCCGTATATTTTCTATAGAGCATAGCAATCATTGGTCTGCCGGCAGCCTTATCTTGCTTTAAAAACTCAGCATTGGTTTCATACATTGTTGGAGTAACCAAGGCACTTTTAGCGGCGGAGATACGATTTCTCAAATTATTTACCTGATAAGTTTCCTTATCGAGATTTAATTCTTTGATCAGGGCAGAAAGCACATTTTTCGAATCCTCCGTGTCATAGATTGTAAAACTGGTAGGATAACCGATATGGTGAGCCTCCATCCTAAGGATTCTCGAAAAAAGGGAATGGAAAGTTCCCGCCCAGATGCCATTGGCGCTGGCACCTACGACCGAATGAATCCTTTCCTGCATTTCCTTTGCCGCCTTATTGGTAAAGGTAAGGCTTAAAATTTGGTCTGCTGAAATACCAGATTGAAGGATATGAGCAATTCGATAAGTTAACACCCTCGTTTTCCCGGAGCCAGGTCCTGCAATCACTAAAACGGGTCCATTGAGGGTCGTAACCGCATCTTTCTGCACCGTATTTAGTGAATTTAAATAATTTTGATTTGACATTTACTTTTTATACTTCGTTTTGCAGCTGATTATTTTCAAGGGCTTCCCAATATTCTACGGCTCTTCTTGTATGGGGAATGCAGATGGATCCTCCCACCAGGTTGGCGATGGAAAAAACTTCGAAGAGTTCCTCTTTGGTTACGCCCAGTTCATAACAAGTACCCAAGTGATACTTTATGCAATCGTCACAACGAAGAACCATCGAGGAAATTAATCCCAGTAATTCCTTTGTTTTGACGTCTAAGGCACCCGCCTGATACGCTTGATTATCGAGGCTCCAAAAACGTTTAATAACCTTATTATCAACCGATAATATTTTATCGTTCATTAACGACCTATAATCGTTAAAATCATCAACTACAGACATTTTTTATTTATTTAGCGTGTAAATATAAATGAATAAGGGTTCAATTATCGGGTAATTCTTCCAACTAAATAATTATTTGCTTGTTAAAAAAATCAAAACTAGATGAAAATAAAGAAAAAGCAATGGGAATTAATTCTGCCTGTAAAATTAGAGGAACTTTGGGATTTCTTCTCTGTTCCCGATAATTTAAATAAAATGACGCCTGAAAATGCGGGTTTCAGAATGATTTCCTCATTAAATGGACAAAAAATATTTCCGGGAATGTTGATTGAACACGAGGTCCGCCCCATTTTAGGCATTCCTTTGTATTGGGTAACAGAAATAATTCATGTTGAGAAACCTCACACATTTATTGACATACAATTAATAGGTCCCTATGCCCTTTGGCACCATCAACATACATTTATAGCCCATGAGAAGGGTGTTTTAATGACTGATACACTACATTATCGGGTTGGACTAGGTTTATTGGGTACTCTGGCAAATAGTCTTTTTGTGGAGAAAAAGATAGAAGAGATATTCGATTTCCGGCGGGATGCTGCAGTGAAGCTATTTGGAAAGGCCTGAAAAGGACAAATATTATAGCAGAACATTAATTTATTGTATTTTAGATGAAAATTCTACTAAAATGATGCGACCATTTCTTTTTTTCCTACTGTATGTAGGTTTGTTACATCCTGTTTCAGGACAGAAAAAACAATTAGAACACAGCGATTTTGCTCATTGGAAAACATTGGGTAATACAGTTATTTCTGCCGACGGAAAATGGGTTTCCTATAATTTAACGCCAGGAGAAGGAGATGAAACCTTGATTATTCACCAAACTGAGAGTGGTGAAAATTTCGTTTTCCCCAGAGGTTCCCGCGCTTCTTTTACGGCGAACAATTCTCACGCTGCTTTCTTAGTCAAAGTACCAAAGTTAACCCTTGATTCTTTGCGGCGTAAGAAAGTTAAGTCCGACGATTTACCAAAAGATACGCTCTTCCTTTTTCAAACGGCCACTGGAAACGTAACAAAAATACCTAAAGTAAGAAGATTTGCAGTGCCAGAAAAATGGAGTGGATGGATTGTCTATCATAAGGAAGTTGAAAAATCAGAGGGGAAGAAAAAGAAGGAAAGTATTCAATCAGGTACGCAATTTGTCATTCATTCTACCACTGATACTTTTTCTTTTACCATGCCATTCACCAAAGCTTTTCAGGTAGCTGAAGAAGTGCCTGGTTTGGTTTTACATGCAACGGGGGATGATGAAAAAAACCTTCCCGGCATTTATTTCTTCGACGGACTCACCAGGAAATTAAGACCCGTGTATAGAGGAAAAGGAGAATTTGATAATTTAGCTATTGATCGCAAAGCAAAACAAATTGCCTTTGTTTTAGATACGGGAAGTGTTAAGATAGATCCAAGACCTATGTCCTTGTATTTTGCTTCCTTACAAATGAGTGATTCGGCCAAAGTTATTTGCAAGCCAAATGATGGCTTTTTACCAGAGAATTATGCGGTAAGTGTCCATGAAAAATTAAGATTCTCCCGCGACGGATCCAAATTGTTCTTTGGTATGGCGCCGCCACTTCCTCAAAAAGATACGAATTTACTGGAAGAAGAGATTGTTCAAGTAGAAGTTTGGGGAACGGAAGACCCTTACATTTATCCGATGCAAAAAGTGCGTTTGGATCAGGAAAGAAAAAATGCGCTTACCGCGGTATTTATTCCGTCCCTTGGCAAAAAAAATATACTTGCTACTTCTGACATCCCAGAAGTAAAAACCAATATTACCGCTAATTCCGATGTGGTGATTGGCTATACAGAAGACCCGTATTTGAAGAAATTCACCTGGGAAGGAGGGCCTATCGGTAAAGATTTGTATGCCATTTCGACCCTCACTGGAAAAGCTACCCTCATTGAAAAAGAGGTCCGCACAACGCCTCAACTTTCTCCCGCTGGTAAATATATTTATTGGTTTGATAGTCCCGATTCTACCTGGCGGGCCTACGAAACCGCTACAGGAAAAAAATATGACCTGTCAGGAAAAAATAAAAATTTATACTTTGATGAACTCAATGATTCTCCCGATTTTCCTTCTCCTTACGGTATAGCCGGATGGACAACTAATGATGATTATGTCCTTCTTTACGATCGTTACGATTGCTGGAAGGTAGATCCGAAAGGAGGTATTTCACCAAACAATCTAACCTCGGGCAGGAAATCAGGTACCACACACAGATTAATCCGTGTCGATGCTGACGAAATTGCCATAGACGAAATTAAGCCCTTTCTTTTTCATTTTCATAAAGACGTAAGTCATGAAGAAGGCTATTTATGGTTCAATTTGCACACAGGAAGTAAAAATATAGTTCAGGAAGGTCCATTTAAATATACGCAGCAAGTTAAAAAAGCGGCTAAAGCGGAAAAATGGCTTTTCACAAAAGAAGATTTCAATACTTTTCCAAATCTGATACTTAGCCCAGACTTTAAAACTACAAAGGTTATTTCTAATGCCAATCCTCAACAAGCTGACTATAAGTGGGGAAGCATGGAGTTGGTTCAATGGACTTCCCTCGATGGAACTGTTTTAAACGGATTGTTAGCAAAACCAGACAACTTCGATTCTTCTAAAAAGTATCCGATGATTGTTAATTTTTACGAGCGTAGCTCCGATGCATTATACGAGCACAAATTGCCTGTTGCTGGCAGAAGCCAGATTAATTACACGTTTTACACCAGCAGAGGTTACCTCGTTTTCAATCCTGATATACCTTATAAAATAGGCTATCCCGGGGAGAGTGCGCTACAAGCTGTAGTATCCGGAACCACTTCATTGATAGATAAAGGATTTGTCGATAAAAATAATATCGGCATACAGGGACATAGCTGGGGAGGTTACCAAATAGCTTATATTTTAACCCGTACGAATCTTTTTAAATGTGCCGAATCGGGTGCACCAGTGGTTAATATGTTTTCTGCTTACGGGGGAATCCGCTGGGAGTCTGGAATGAGTAGAATGTTCCAATACGAGCATACTCAATCGAGAATTGGCGGAACATTATGGGAAAAACCGATGCAATTTTTTGAAAATTCACCGCTGTTCTTCTTAGATAGAATAAATACGCCTGTTCTTATACTTCACAATGACGCAGATGGCGCCGTTCCATGGTATCAAGGCATTGAATTTTATATGGGTATGCGTCGCCTCGGTAAGCCTGCCTGGATGTTGAACTATAACGGTGAACCTCACTGGCCAGTAAAACTGGAAAATCGTAAAGATTTTCAAATAAGGATGCAGCAGTTCTTTGATCATTATTTACTCGATAAACCACTGCCTCAATGGATGGCAAAAGGCGTTCCTGCCATAGAAAAAGGAATAAATAAAGGATACTAAATTCTATACGTAAAAAAAAGAGGTTGTCTAAAAAGATAGCCTCTTTTTTTATGCTACTTTATACATTGGACTAATAATCCTTTGTGAAGGTAAATGATAAAAAATGAATGATTTTTTATGATTATGCCCGATGGATATTAGATTTTTTACGATAGGTTTTAAAGGTGAAATTTACCCCTATCACTCGGTTCTGAATCACGGATTTAAAGGATTACAAGATTTCACGGATTAAAGCAATCGTTTTTGATTAAGCATAATGTTTGTTCGTAGATATACTCTTTTGTATAAACTCACAGCGGCATAGCCTCCTGTTTTTATTTCTATAAATAATATTATCGATTAACATACGTTAAAAACATAATATCGATACATTTAATTAGGTAAGTATTTAGCATCAGAAAACCAGTTTAGCATTTTTTTTAAATAACTGATTTTAGCTATATTCAAAATACATTTTTATTATATATAAATAATAATAAATACATATATCTCTATTTATCAGTAATTTAATATTAAAACCAAATTTTTAAACTAAACAATACATTAAAAATACTTTGAATATATTTCCATAAATCCTATGATTTTTCGCATCTAATGTTTTTCTTTGTTCTAGGAAGACAAATGAAATTTATTGTTAAATTTTAAAAGTTTGATAATCAATATTTTGTTCTATTCCTTGTTTGATTACCTCTATTATGACACTTGGAGAACACTATGGAAAACACACTGAACAAACGTTCGCTGTCAATGGCGACCAAACTGCTTGAGGTATTATACCTCCCTGAGAGCAGAAAACTTATTAAAATAATGGAATCTCACGAATCCATTGAAAGTATTGATTTATTAATTCAAACGGGATGGCAAGAAGATAAGCTATCTAAACACTTGAATTTACTGCGGCAAGTAGAAGCAATTAACATGACTTTTCTTAGCGAAGGAAAGACCAGCTATGAGCTGAATCATGAGAAAATATTAATTGTTTGCAAAACAGCTAAAGTACTCAGCAAATCTGTTGTGCGAAATGTAGTACTCTAATCTTTTTTATTTCCGCAGCTTGCTAATCAGTGGATTGATTATATTTCCTGAAAGCAAGCTGCGGTTAAATCGGGTATACAACCGATACCTATCTCCTCCCCTACGACGACCTGTTTTTCTCCCGTATAATAAATACCACCGTTTATTGGGTCTTCACTTAGCATAAACGGACTATCCATATCGAAATTGACCACTGCTTCGTGAGCCAGGGCAAAATGCGCCAATGCGGTGATACCCAATCTACTCTCTGAAAAACAACCTACCTGACATTTCATTCCTGCTGTTTGGGCAAAAAGGGCGGACAGTTGTGCTGAACGTATGCCCCCTGCCTTTGATATTTTTATGTTAAAGCCGCTACAAGCATTTTCGCGAATAAGCGTCAGCGCGTCAGAAGGATCAAACAAACTTTCATCTGCCATTATGGGTATTGGACTGTGTTTATGCAGAAAAGCCATAGCTTCAAAATCTCTTGCCTGGACTGGTTGTTCGCAATATTCAACATTATAAGGGATTATGTCAGACAGTACCTTCAAAGCGGTAGTAGTATCCCAACCTTGATTTGCGTCTATCCGAAGAGGAATAGCCTCACCTACAGCTTCTCTGACCAATTTAACCCTTTGTACATCATCTTTAAGCTGCGTTCCCAGTTTTATTTTTATGGCTGGAAAGGCATCATCAACATATTTTCTTGCCTCCAAAGCCATATTCTCCGGACTATCAATGCCCACAGTCATGTCGGTAAACATCTTTTTTGTATTGTTACCGCCCAGATAGGCATAGAGAGGCAATCCTGCTATTTGTGCTGACAAATCATAAAACGCCATATCAAAGGCACTTTTAATCCCATTTTGCCCGACTGCCGCATTGCTTAAAGGCATTTGCCAGGTTAAAATATCCCATGGATTAATGCCAAGAAGTGCCGGAGCTATTTGTTGAGAGTAATATAAACAGGACGCCTGCGTTTCATTATGTATTTTCTCATAAGGACTAATTTCACCATAGCCCAAAAAGCCAGAGTGTGTTTCCATGACAATAAGCACATTTTTAGCCACCGTTATCGTTTCAAGGGAA
>Ga0247839_1001508_pt1 | contig 37938 bp, 29 predicted proteins | sample LaCruzMarch2015__6_FD_192405 | JGI IMG/M metagenome (GOLD analysis project Ga0247839, IMG submission 192405) | Freshwater microbial communities from meromictic Lake La Cruz, Castile-La Mancha, Spain - LaCruzMarch2015_16m | ecosystem: Environmental > Aquatic > Freshwater > Lake | place: Spain... | reverse complement strand
CGGGCCAAGCGACTGCTTGCCGCAAAGGAAAAGCGGAACGCGACCGCCTAGGCCGACGCGAGCCCAAAAACCGACTGGCTGTCGTGTGCGCTTACGATTGCGTCGCGACGATGGGATATGATTGTACCATCTGGACTGTGAGCCAGACTCTCATTCGCGTCAACCTGACGGCGGTTCGAATTGCCACTTGATGGAACCGTGATGATGGAACAATTCGATGGACCTAAAGCCTCGATCGCCCTCCCTTGGTCGGTGCTATCATTACTTCTCGCCCTAGGACATCGAGGTCGTTCGGCGACAAAGAACCATGACTGAGAATCCTTACACTGCAACACCAACAACGTTCCCGCACGCGATTCCAGAAACGGAAGTTGTGCAAACGTCGCTGCTTGCAATTGCGCGGAGCGTATTTCTCGCATGGGAGAAGCTTCGAATCGCTTACGTGATACTTCTCGCTCTCATTACCGTTCTTTTCACTGGCGTAACTGGAATTTTGAATCTACGACTACTACGATTGATCGTGCTCGGTGCGGTGGTCGCGAACGTCGCGTATTTCGCAGGACCGACGGTTGAAACATATGTTCGATGGTTAGGCTACAATAGTCCTGAGAGTACTGGAACATGAAAGCCCCAACCGTGATACCCTTCTGGATCTTCATGACCGCATTAGCTTTCCCACTCGTTCTAATCGCGACCGCAGCAATAGGGTCGTCTAGCGATCAACTTGGCAGCATGATATAAAGTCGGTTAAAACAAAAGGGCGAATTCTCGATTAAGACAGCGGAACCAAGCGACGCACACCAAGTCCTCGGTCGGCCGTTTGACTTGCGTTAAGCCAACTTGCTCGGTCTGTTGAGCGCAAACGTTTCGTGCGATAGGAGTAGTGCGTTGATCCTGATTACACTTCGTGACACCAAATCAACGCCGGATGACATCCTAGCTATTCTCCGAGACGAACATCGTCATCAATCCGCTTATGACCCAGGAGCCGATCCAGACGCAGTGCTTACACTCGACTCTTCGATCGAAGATTGGCGGATTGCTTGCGACCTAGTAGGATGGCGACAGCTAGCCGCAGCCTTGAATTCACAATGGAACCTCGTTGTTCCGCTGTCGGAGTGGAAGGAACTTCTTACACCTCCGAGAATCAAGAAACTTCGAGGCGTGTGCGAACTGCTCTCAGCATCGAGTCGACCAAAAGAGGTCGTTATCCCTTTGGTGTTTGGCCGTCCTTGCCCAAGCGCTGGTGTTTTCTTCGCTGTGAGAGAATTTCTTGAACGCGATGGAGCCGACGTTTCTCAACTGTCTCCCTCCTCATTGATCTCGACATACTCGATCAACCATTCTCGTGTTTTTGAACAAGACGTCTCCCAACTTGCACCCGGTACCTTACCAGCCATCAAGATCATGAATCCAGGGTATGAACGGGCAACTGGCTTTCTGACTCTCGCAATGCTACTATTCTTTTGCTCTGCTATTGCATCATTCTGGCTTTCCTATTTGTGGATTCCATTCCTGATTGTGGTATTTGTGAGCGCAGCTTGGGTCAACCATGTCGCTCGACATTCCCATCCAACTTCCGTAACATTTGGCGAACTGAAGACAATTCGAGACCTTTGCCGGTCGTTAGCAGCAGGAATACGCACGTGACAATCGTATGCACCGGAGTCGCCGGTCGGCCTTTGTTTACAATCGAGCATCACTCGCAGTGATGCGTGTCGTTCGTCCTTACTGGAGCGTATAGAACTATGGAAGCATCCGATTCCCAAGATTATCAAGCTAATCGAAATGCTTTGGTACCTCTGGTCCTCCTTTTAGGAATTGGATCTGTTGTGTGCTCTTTCGCGATTAACAACTATTGGGGTATGGCACTCGCAATTACCGCACTGCTGATATCGCAATTCGGTCTAAAAAGTGTTTCACGGACGGTTTGGATTTGGTGTGTGAGTCTCGCAACAACGGGATTTGCTCTTGGGATTGCAGCTCTATTCATGCGGATTTTGGTTGGCGTACTCCGCAGGTAACGGCCCGTCGGCTTGAACTTGAATCGATACTACGTCCTTGTGGCCGCCCCCGTGTCTAGCCAATTCCAAATAATGACTCCTGACACCTTGGATATTCACCCAATAACAAGATCTTTTGGAGATCGGCAATGACGAATCCTGTTGCAATGGCAACCATGAACCCTGGGTTGCGAGCATGGCTGGAAGCGGCAGTCCAAAAGGACGCATCGGATATTCACTTGGTTGCGGGCTACCCCTGCGTTCTGCGGGTTCATGGAAAGCTCATTCCAATTTCGGATGAGCCCTTAACCGAATCGTCGATCGTCGCTGCTTTGGAGTCGATCGCGACCGATGAGATGATTCAGCGTTTGGCCCAAATCAAGAATATTGATTTCGCATTTTCAACCACCGTCCACGATCAGCCCTTTCGACTGCGAGTCAATTTGTTTTTAGGAGGGGGAGCAATCGGCGGTTGCATTCGTTTGATTCCAGACCAGATACCTGATTTTCGATGGAGCTCGTTCCCGGAGGACCTTGCCAAGAAGATCGCATCCTTTCGAAACGGACTGGTGCTTTTTACGGGTGTTACGGGATCGGGAAAGAGCACGTCATTGGCCATGATCATCAACATGATGAATCGGCTGGGCGGGTATCGCATTTTGACCATTGAGGACCCGATCGAGTATCGGTTTCCGATTCGCGAGAATTCGGTCGTGACCCAGCGAGAGTTGGGGGCAGACGTCGATAGTTTTGCGGACGGGCTGAAATTCGGTCTTCGGCAAGATCCCGATGTGATTTTGGTGGGTGAGATTCGCGACAGTGAAACGGCGAAAATGGCGTTGAGCGCAGCCGAAACCGGTCACCTCGTTCTTTCGACCCTCCATACTCGCGATGCCAAAGGGGCCATTTCACGCTACGCCGACATGTTTCCGCAGCAAGTGCAAAATGAAATCCGTTCGCAACTCGCGTCCAGTCTGCGCGCCGTGATTTGCCAGCGTTTACTGGACAGTAGCTTGCCGAACGAAAAGCAAGAACTCGCTTTGGAAATCCTGTTCAACCACTCGGCGATCGCGAGCGCAATACGAACCGGCAAACTGGAGAGCATCGACAACTACATTCTTACTGGCCGAAGCGAAGGGATGTTGACCATGGATGAATCGATCAAGAGACTCGTTTCGAAAGGTTCGATCCGAATGGAAACGGCGGAAAGCCATGTTTCCGACAAAGCATTTCTAAATCGTTCGCTCTGAGTTTTCCGTATGTACGGATCAACCAGCTTGAAACGGATTGAATGACCGCGTGCGTTTCATTCTGTCGATCTTCGATGAAGCTGTGTTTAGCCATGGATGGCGCCGTCACAGAGATTCGTTGGACTTCGATAAGGGATGATCGATGCGAAGGCACCAAAAGATTGCTATCAATGTTCTGCCACTTCTGATTGTGGGGTGCATTTGCGTCGGTTGCCGCACCCCAGAATGGTGTGCCTACCGATCGCTGCGTTGTGTTCCGAGTACGGCGGACGCTTCCGGTCGTACTTATTGGGACAACTGTTCAGCGGGACAAATACCCGTTGTTTCACCCAATGAAATCGACTCGCAGAAAACAAACGAGGCAATTCAAGGACAAGAAAGCAAGCGCGGTGCACATGCCACCAAATCGACCGATGCGATCATTGCGGCAGTACCGATCCAATTGGCTGCGTTCTCGCAATCTGCGGTGGTGAACGATAAGTCGAAGCAGCAAGATCCATTGCGTCTTCCTGCTGAATTTCCAGGTGCGGAAACTCCTCCTATCAGTTTGCCCAGACTCAAGGCAGATGGAACCAAGCTGGATACGAAAACCCAGCAAGAAAATATTCTAAAGCTGTTTCCTGAACTGCCACCGCTACCTTACGAAGCAGATGCGTTGCCGGATTATTCGCGAGCAGCCATGGGGCTGGAAGAGTTTCATCGAATTGCAAGAGAAAACCATCCAGGTCTGCGTGCAGCAGCGGCTAACGTTGAGGTTGCGCATGGGGCTATCATTCAAGCTGGATTACCGCCTAATCCAAACTTTGGCTATGAGGCTGATACGGTTCGAACAGCCAACACACCTGGTTATAAGGGGGTGTATTTGCAACAAACGTTTATCACGGCTCAAAAGCTTGGTCTAGCAGCAGAGGCCGCCACGGTGGACTATGCGAACGCGGTGGTTAGCCAACAGAAAACATGGATCACGGTCCAAGCCTCTGTGCGACGAGCATACTTCCAACTGTTAGCTGCCCGCCGCCGCGCGGTGCTTGCTCGCGTTCAATGCGAGTACTCAGAGCGTGCATATGAAGCTCAGATTAAATTGGTGATCGCTGGCGAATCGGCCCCTTATGAACCGTTGCAGCTAAGAGTCTTGACCACACAAGCGAGAGCGTCGTTGATTCGAGCCCAACAAGACGCCATTGCCGCTTGGCGAACTCTGGCCGCAAACGTAGCTGTTCCTGCACTTGAGCCAACCAATATCGAAGGCCGAATCGACTGCCCTGCACCGGATATTTCTTACGAGAGCGCCGTGACACGCATGACAGCCGTGCATACAGATCTTCGAATCGCCGAAAACCTCATTTCAAAAAATCGGACTCTGGTTACTCTCGCAGACCGAACTCCAATCCCGAATCTCGATGTCGGCTTTGTGTTACAGCAAGACTATACGTTTAAGCCCGGAGGGAGCACGTATAATCTAACCCTGGGAGGTGCCGTGCCTGTTTGGAACCAAAATCAAGGTAACCGAATATCTGCACGAGCTGAACTGGTGCGATCAGCACAATTGGTAACCGATACCGAGAATCAACTCATCGCGAAGCTTGCTGCGACATACAGCGTATACAAGTCGAACCGTCAACTGGCATCTTCGTTTCGAACGGACGCTTTGAGCGACCAAGTCAGGGCGTATCGCGGCATCTATCAACGCTATTTAACAGATCCGAGTGGAATCAGTTTCAACGATGTGATTGTGGCGCAGCAGACCGTAAGCGGTGTACTCAATCAATACCTGGACATTTTGCAAGCTCAATGGCAAAGCACGGTGGATCTTGGGGAATTGCTTCAAGTCGATGACGTATTCCAAATGGGAGACGCGGTGCCTGTAGCCGAGATCCCAAACTTCTAAACATCGACATGCTTGCGTTCGACGAGAAGAGTTGGAAATACTTGGCCTCCAAATAAGCACACAAACGCGCTGGATGCTAAAGTGATGGTTTAGGAGTTTGTGAAAATGAATACGCGTCGCCAATTCTTTCTGTCTCTTTCGTCCATACTTGCCATCTCCACCGCCGGAAGCCTCTCTCGACTCGGTTCTTGTTTTGGGAGCGAACCTCCACGAATCGAGATCCTCGACACCAGAGTCATCAGTTGGAAACCTCCCTTGTATCACGGATGGCCAACGCTGACTCGACGGGCTGACGGAGAATTGCTTCTCGCCTTTTCAGGTGGACGAGAAAGGCATGTATGTCCTTTTGGGCGACTCGAATGGATGCGCTCGAAAGATAATGGAGAAACCTGGGGTTGGCCGCAGGTATTGTACGATAGCCCCATCGACGATCGCGATGCGGGCGTGGTGGAAACAGCAAAAGGGTCGATACTTGTAACCACGTTTACTTCGCTCGCCTATGAGCCTATCCTAAACCGTGCAGAGACCGCGCAGCCTGGTCAGCCAGGCGCATTTGCGGATCCAAAGCTCCTGCTGGAATGGCAAGCTGTCCACAATCGTCTGTCAGCAGCACAGCGGAAAAGCGAATTGGGAACGTACATGATCCGATCCACTGACGGCGGAATCAATTGGTCCCCTCGCTACGCCGTCCCATTGAACAGCCCACACGGTCCAGTTGTGTTAAGCGATGGCAGATTGATCTATGCCGGCAAAGCCCTTTGGGGCGACGACCGAGTCGGCGTCTGTGAATCGTTGGACGACGGTCTAACTTGGCAGTGGATAGCAACGATTCCATCGCGCCCTGGAGACGACCCTAGGGAATATCATGAGTTGCATGCCGTGGACGGAGTAGATGGGAAAATCATTTGCCACATTCGAAATGAGAATGCGGCGGACAAAGGTCATACGTTACAGAGCGAATCAAAAGATGGAGGGCTTTCTTGGTCGATCCCTCACTCCATCGGTGTTTGGGGATTGCCTTCGCACTTGCTCAAGTTGCGTGATGGTCGACTGCTCATGACCTACGGGTTTCGACGTTCTCCTCGCGGAATTCAAATGCGTATCAGTGGTGATTCGGGAGGATCTTGGAGCGATCCTATTTCCATTTCGACCGACGGTATTTCAGGCGACCTGGGTTACCCTTCTACGGTCGAATGTGCCGATGGAACCATGGTTACGGTTTGGTACGAAGTTCTAGCGGGATCTCCGCTTTCGCAATTACGGCAATCGCGATGGCATTGGAAATAAGGCCATACGGAGCATGGGAGAGTGCTTTGCGGAATGGAATACGATTACCCAATGGGTACAACTTCGGCTACATTGAAGATAACTATTGGCGCGGATTGCAAGTTTTGTTGCACTGTGCAAACTAGTTACTAGGCTCCGCGGCTCCGCCTGGTAACGCAATGCAAGCGAGGCTCCGCCTCGCCGAAATGCATCCTTAGTTTGTGAACTCAGGAGGCAGGAGCCTCCACACCAATGCGTTCCCAGGCAGAGCCTGGGAACGAGTAGTTTCCTGTGCGACGCTCATTCCAATCAGCGGCACTATTGAAGAACAAGGACATAGAAAATGGTTTACAAACTTGGTGCGATTTTGGCGTTTGCGCTGAGCGCCATTTGTGCCTTAACGCTGAGGGGGGATGAGCCGAAAACGACGGTAGTCAATTTGACGTTCGCTGAGCCGATCGCCGCGATTGTTTACGATCATTGCTCATCGTGTCATCGTCCGGGCCAGTCTGGACCGTTTTCGTTGCTCACTTATTCGGATGTATCGCAACGAGGCGAGACGATTCAAGCCGTGATTCGCGACGGCTATATGCCCCCTTGGAAAGCAGTCCATACCGGGATTGATTTTTCCAACGATCGCCGGTTGAGCGAAAAAGCCAAGAAGCAACTAACGGAGTGGATTGATGCCAAGTGTCCAGAAGGGGACCCAACAAAAGCACCGACTCCACCCAAGTTTCCCGATGGTTGGAGTTTGGGCGTGCCGGATATCGTAGTGAAAATGGATCGGCCGTTTAACATACCGGCAGATGGACCGGATGTTTACCGATCCTTTGTATTTCCGATTAACCTACCTGAAGACAAATGGGTCAAAGCCATCGAACTGCGTCCTACTGCTCGAGGTGCAGTCCATCATGCCCTGTTCTTCCTGGATATTGATGGTGCAGCGCGTGAACAAAAGAGTCTTGATGGTCAACCCGGGTTCGCGGGTATGAATTTCCTCAAATCGCGAGGCAATTCTCTGGAGCGAATGCCCGAAAGTCTGTCTCGCGGGTTGGGCGGATATGTCCCTGGGGCGACTCCCAATCGTTTGCCAGGTGATCTCGCCCGTTACTTGCCAAAGGGGAGCGACATCGTCATGCAAACACACTTTCATCCGAGTGGCAAACCCGAAGTGGAGCAAGCGGAACTTGGAATCTACTTTGCCGATCGAGCACCCAAGCAAAAGCTCGTCGCCGTTCAAATGCCGCCCGTGTTTGGCATGGGAGCAGGTCTAGACATTCCTGCGGGCAAATCTGACTTTGTGATGCACGATGAGTATGTTTTGCCGATCGATATATTGGGTTTTGAAATCGGAGGGCACGCCCATTACATCTGCCGCGAGATGACGATGACGGCAACTCAACCTAACGGAAAGGCAACAGAGCTGTTGCGCATCAACGACTGGGACTTGGATTGGCAGGATCAGTACCTGTACAAGAACCCTGTCGCGCTGCCCAAGGGAACGAAGCTGACGGTCGACATCACCTATGACAACTCGGCAATGAACCCTGAGAACCCATTCTCACCACCTCGGGATATCAGTTGGGGGCGTGAATCGACCGATGAGATGGGTTCCATTACGATGCTGGTCCTTGCCGCGGCCGAGAACGAGCGGCCCGTTTTGGAACTTGCCCTACAAGACCGTATGCGCGACGCGTTTAGCAATCGAATCAGGAGCCAAATGGGGCGAATCGGCGGTTTACTCGGCGGCGGTAATGGGCTGGATGGCGCATTCGTGAAACTCCTGGATCGCAACCGGGATGGTAGGCTTCAGAAAAGCGAAATACCCGCAAAATTTCGGGATCGGTTGCTTGATTTGATGGACAGCAACAACGATGAACAGATTGACAAAAGCGAAATGGAATCGAGTCGCAAGGAAATGGAACGAATCTTGGATCGAAGGCCAAAGGGCAATTAGACCTATGCCTATGCCCTACCAGCGTGTTGCAAACGCGGCGATTGTTGTCACAGGTCTTTTCCTAGTCTTGTTAGCCAATGGTTTTGCATTCGGCGACGACACCATTGATTCCAATCTGTCACCGTTACCGTTTGAGTTTGTGGACGTCCATGGCAAGAAAGTTTCGACAAGAGACCTTTCGAATAATCAAGCGATGGTACTTGTCTTTGTGACCACGGACTGTCCGATAGCCAACAGTTATCAACCCGCTCTGGCCCGCATGTATCAAGAGTTTCAAAAGAAGGGATTTGTGTTCGTTCTAGTCCACGAAGGGTCCGAGCAAACAAAGGAGACGATAGAGAATCATACCCGCGAATACGCCGTGCCGTTTTTCGTTGCATTGGATCCGAAGCATTCGATTGCCCAAAAGTTTGGGGCGACAACGACTCCAGAAGTGTGCGTCCTGAACAAACAAGGGGAACGGCTTTATTTCGGGCGAATCGACGATCTTCATCACGGCTTCGGCAAAAAACGATTTGCTGCGACTCGCGAAGACTTAAAGATCGCTCTGATGGAAATCGCAAGCGGCGCAGAGGTTAGCGTGCCAACGACAAGAGCAGTGGGCTGTTTGATTCCATCAAAACGCTAAGCAGCTATTTCAAACACGGCGTCCCGCTTGTCGGTGCCGGTGAAACGTGCAACGAGGAGAATGTCATCCAGCTTTTGTCCAATCCAAGTTTACTGCCGCTTGAGTTGTACAACGAAGAAAACGTCCAAGATCCTCCGGACAGCTTATGATCACAGCTAGACTTGCATGCTGGGCTACGGTCTTGATTGCCATTGGCAGAGGCAGCATATCGATTTATCGGTACGTCGCGTGCGGCTTTTCCGTCCGTACGACCTCCGTGACTTCCGCGGGGTGCTATCGATTGACCATGCGAGCAGTTCTTGTGATCGAAGCAACAGCATTGCCCGTCGACATGTCTTGAATGGTGTGCGGCGAGTGCTGCTCTTTGCGAGGAATAATTGCTCCAGAGATTCGGGCTGCAATCGTTGCAGTTCATGAATGTTGCGAGCTGGGAATACGGAAGATGCGCACAGTCGGGAATGAACTCGGTTGGAAAGGAGTTTGCGGCGATGCTTGCCGACTGGTTCGGTCGCAATTCGGGTTGAGCCCGGGCTACGGAAGCCGCGAGAAGAAAAACGATCGCTGCGTGCATCATGCGTCGCATGGTGTTTGACCCTATTAGAAAGTCCTCCGTGATGCGATTTATCCATTCAACATTGGATTGCCGAGTGAATGAACGCCAAAAATAAAGGTAAGCGATCGCGAATAGCCCTGTACCGCAGCAACGTTTAGCCGCTTTCACCGCGAGACTTATGTCGCGGCGGGATTCGCTAGGTCGCTTACCGTCGTCGAAAGAATGTTGCACCCATTTCCCGAACACGCAAATCAAGTTTTGAAAAATCGACTCCAAACCGTGTCCAAACGAATCGGTATGGTACGATTCCAACAGATTTGACGTTTTTTCCGCATAGGTTGCCGTTTTTTCGGTGCCACGGCAGGCACAAATGGTTCCTTTCTCCACGCCGTATTAACGTTATATTCATCTTTTCTTCACATTTTACGGATATAGTTTGAACAGGGAATAAAAGATTACCTATGTCACTTCATTTGAGCCAAGACCTTACCGAAGCACACAATTCATTGCTCAAGCTTTCAGGCAGTGTTGAGGACATGATTGCGTCCGCGGTCCGGTCGTTGGTCGAAAGACGTGGCGCCTTGGCAGCGGAGGTGATCGATCGAGACAGTCAAATCGATCGGAGCGAAGTGCGAATCGAAGAGGATTGCTTGAAAATGCTTGCACTCCATCAACCTGTGGCCGCCGACCTACGACGGATCACCACCATGATGAAGGTTAACAATGATTTGGAACGCATTGCGGACCTAGCCTGCAACATTGCAACACGAGCCGACAGTTTGTGTCCGCATCCGGAATTTCCGATTCCACCCGGAATTAACGAGATGGCACTGATGTCGACATCGATGGTGCGACGCAGTTTGGACGCGTTCGTTCAACGGGATACAGAGCAAGCTCGCATGGTCATCGAAGACGATGATTTAGTCGACGCCAAAAACGTGGAAGTCATCGAGACCCTCAATTCGTTGATGTCCCGCGACAGCACTCAGATTTGGGCGGCCATGCATTGCTTTTCGATTTCACGCCATTTGGAACAAATTGCAGACCACGCCGTTAACATCGCCGAAGACATCATTTACATGGTCGATGGAGTCATCGTTCGACATCGTCATTTGCTTCAGCGTCCCACGGTTCATGAATCGTAGAAACCCACTCGTACAGGCAAATATCGGAAGACATTACCCATGCCAAAAAGCAAAATACTCGTCGTCGAAGATGACCGAGCGCTTTCCGAGGTGCTGATTTACAACTTGGAAAAAGCTGGATTCGATGTTTTCAAAGCCATGGATGGGCGAGATGGATTAAATCAAGCCCAACTGCGATTGCCGGATTTGATCTTGCTTGACGTGATGTTGCCAGTCATGGATGGAATGGAAGTTTGTAGGCGATTGCGAGCTCAACCCGAAACGGCCACCGCAACGATTATCATGCTTACGGCAAAGTCAGAGGAGTCCGACCAATTGGTTGGTTTTTCTGTGGGAGCGGACGATTACGTGACGAAACCCTTCAGCGTCCGCGTGTTGCTTGAGAGAATTAAGGCTCTTTTGCGTCGTAAATCCAGGCCCATCGAAGAAGATGCGGACACGGTTGCACGTCTTGGAATTGCGCTCGATAGACGACGATACCGCGTCACTGTCGATGCGGGATTGGTCGATTTGACAAAAACCGAATTCCGGCTCTTGGATACGTTGATTCGTCAACCAGGCCGAGCGTTTGACCGATCCGAACTGATCGATTCGGCGCTTGGCGAGGACACCCTGGTTCTGGAACGCACGATTGACGTCCATATTCGTGCTTTGCGGAAGAAAATTGGCGAAAAATCGGATGCGATCGAGACGGTGCGGGGTGTGGGCTACCGTTTTCGCGAAGAGTAGGCTAGTCTTCTAGGTCTGTTCTTTTTGATTTGCTCGCCTGCGGCTCCGCGCAGGTCTACTGACCTCACCTAGACAACCAAGTTACCATGACCACCTCTACGCTTTCGCGGCCTGTTGAGTTGTTGCCCGCTCAGACTATAGACGGAAAGAAACCAACCCGCGAACAAGTTCCAAAAGGAGAGGTTTTGTGCTCTTACTGCACAGCCAAATGTTGTCGGTACTTTGCATTGCCGATCGATGCGCCAACGACACAGCAGGATCTAGATTTCATCCGCTGGTATTTACTGCATGATCGAGCAACCGTTTTCATCGAGGACGGCACATGGTATTTGCTTGTGCACACAGACTGCAAGCACTTGCAAGCCGATCACCGCTGCGGAATCTATCACACGCGTCCCCAAATTTGCCGCGATTATTCGACTGACAATTGCGAATTCGATGAGGACGCTGTTTATGAAATGTACTTTGAAACTTCCGAACAAGTGGCGGAATATATGGAAGCTCGCTTTCATTCCGCCGACTTGAGCGCCATTCGAAGTCCCGAACCTTCTTTGCTTCCGATTCTGTCGTAGGCTCTAGGCAATTGCACGTAGTAAATGGTTTTTGAATGGCTTTGATTGAACCGAGAACACTCAAGGGATTCCGCGACTTTCTGCCGGCGGCCATGATCCCGCGCGAAAAACTGATGGAAGTTGCTCGGCGGGTCTATCGGCGTTATGGGTTCGTGCCCATCGACACGCCTACGCTCGAGTTATTGGAAGTTCTGACTGGAAAAGGCTCCGAGGAAACCGATCGGCAGATGTACCATTTCATCGACAACGGCGGTCGAGCCGTTGGGATGCGATTTGACTTGACCGTTCCTCTAGCTCGATTCGCTGCTCAGCACATTCAAGAACTGGGCATTCCATTCAAGCGTTATCACATCGCTCCTGTCTGGCGGGGCGAGACGCCACAAGCTGGTCGATTCCGAGAATTCGTTCAATGTGACTTCGATACGATCGGGACGACTGGCGTCGTGGCCGACATCGAGACGGCCCTTGTTATTCACGAACTTATGCACGAAGTGGGCGTTCATCGCTTTCAAATTCGCATCAACAATCGACAAGTGCTAACGGGACTTCTCGAGCAATTGGATTTAAAGGGCTCGAGTACGGCTGTACTGCGTGCGCTCGACAAATTCGACAAAGTGGGTGCCGAACAGGTTTCCAAGGAACTGACCCAAGCAGGTTTGAATGCGACTCAAATCGATCAGGTCTTAGCATTGTCTGCGATTCGCGGTTCGACTGAGGAGGTGCTTTCTCAACTCGACCCACTGCTCAAAGGTTCGGAACAAGGGCAGCAAGGCATTGAGCGGCTGCGGACACTCTGCGGTGCGATGAAGGCGGCAGGCGTTCGCGAAGAGTTTTATCGCCTCGATGTTTCCATCGCTCGCGGTCTGGATTATTACACAGGCGTTGTTTTCGAAACAACGCTTGGCGATTTGCCAAGTATTGGAAGCGTCTGCAGCGGCGGCCGTTACGACAACTTAGCCGAAGTATACACCAAGCAGCACTTGCCGGGGATCGGAGCATCGCTAGGCCTCGATCGATTGCTTGCAGCCCTTGAGCAACTAGGGCTGATACCGAAGACCGCATCGGCGGCCGATGTCTTTATTCCGTTATTCGATGCGCATCGACTCAACGATTATTTTGCATTGGCGTCCATCGTCCGATCGGCTGGTTGGTCCGCTGAGGTCTATCCAGAACCAAAAAAACTTGGTCAACAACTCAAGTACGCAGATCAACGTGGATTCAAAATCGCGTTGATCGCAGGTTCGCAAGAATTAGATGCAGGCGAAGTTCAAATCAAGAACTTGGCTAGCCAAATCAAGACTCAAGTCGAGTGGCGAACCAATCCCGATAATCTCGTCGACGGCTTGACTCAGATGTTGCGACTGCAAAATGATTTAGCTTGATGCAATGCATGGCTTCGCGGTTGATTTGCCTTGTGGATTCCCTACCAACAACAAAATTTCTGGACGGACATGAGAATTCGATTCGGTTGCTCGATCCTTTCGTTTGTAGCAAGCATCGCTTGGATGAACCACCGAGCCGAGGCTGAAGAGACTCCTGTAGACAAGCAGTTCTCGCAGTCCATTCTCCCCTTTCTGACAAAGTACTGCTGTGATTGTCACGATGAAAAAACGCAAGAAGCCAAGTTGGACCTGTCGATCTACAAGGCCACCGGCGATGTCACCCGAGCCCTGCCGCTCTGGGAACACGTTTTGTCACGCGTGAAGGGGAGTGAAATGCCTCCCGTTGATTCCGAAGCACAGCCATCCGCCGAAGAACGACTCAATTTCGTCCATTGGATTCGGGCGATTCGGCGACAAGAAGCCATGCGCAACGCCGGCGACCCCGGAGTCGTGCTGGTGCGGCGACTGAGCAATGCCGAGTACAACTACAGTATTCGAGATCTAACCGGCGTCGATATCAACCCTACTCGTGATTTCCCGGTCGATCCAGCCAATGAAGCGGGATTCGACAACTCCGGGGAATCGCTTTCGATGTCGCCAGCCTTGCTGAAAAAATACTTGGAAGCGGCTCGTCTAGTTAGCGAGCACCTGGTTCTCAAGCCCCATGGGTTCTCGTTTGCTCCCCATCCTGTCGTGACGGAAACGGACCGCGATAAGTACTGTGTCAAACGGATCGTGCAGTTCTACGCGAAACAACCCACCGATCTCTCGACTTATTTGCTGGCTGCTTGGCGATTTCGTCAACGTGAGTCAATCGGCAAGCGTGAGTTGCCCTTGTCGGAGATGGCAACCGAAGCTGGCGTTAGCCCTAAGTACTTGTCGATGGTCTGGGAATCGCTCACAGACACACAAGATGCATCTGGACCGCTCGCCCATTTGCAATCCATGTGGAATAAGTTGCCATCCGATTTGAGCCAAGAAATCGAAGCAAAGTCCGGATGCAATGCCATGCGCGACTTCGTTGTTGCCGTGCGTCGTAAACTTGAACCAGCCGTTGATAATCTAGACCTAAAAGGCATACACAAGGGATCGCAACCATTCGTGCTTTGGAAAAACGATCAGTACGCAAGTTATCGTCGCTCATTTAGTCGAAAAGCTCTCGTCAACGAATCGGATGCTGGCGAAAAAAAAGAAGGGCAAACTCTCAGCGACCACGTTGAGCTCGCATTGATGGTTCCCGCCGAGGCTTCGCGGCGAGCACAGTACGATGCGTCGCTGACGCGTTTTTGTAGCGTATTTCCAGACGCTTTCTATATTTCCGAACGAGGACGAGACTATGAGGGTAAGCCAAGAGAACAACAAGAGAAAGGAAGACTCCTGAGCGCAGGCTTCCATAGCATGATGGGGTACTACCGGGATGATGCTCCACTCTGTGACATGATCTTGTCCGATGCAGAGAAACAAGAAATCGATGACTTATGGCGAGAACTTGACTTTGTGACGGCAGCACCCATGCGGCAGTATGCGGGGTTCGTTTGGTTCGAACGTACAGATTCAGCCTATATGCGAGATGAAGAGTTTGATTTTGCAAGAGCAGAGGACAAGTCCGTCACGACCGAAGAAATGATCCGCAAGCTAGCAGCAACCTATGTTGCCAAAGCGAAACGTACAATGAGCGAAGGGGTGCCCATTCAAGCGCTGGAAAGCTACTTTGAGCGAATGAACGACCAGATACGCTGGATCGAAAAAGCCAGGTTGGTTGCTGAGCCAAGCCACATCGAATCGCTTGTGAGCTTTGCATCCAAAGCATGGCGCCGAAGTCTAACTCAAGAGGATCAAGAGCAGATTCAGGCTTTTTATCGATCGTTGCGAATGACGGAGGGACTTAGCCACGAAGATGCGATCCAGGATTCCTTGGTTGCGATTTTGATGTCGCCTCATTTTTGTTACCGAAGCGATTGTGCAGTGGCGGGTACTGCGCGTACAGTGGCGGGTACTGCGCGTAGACCGCTGACGGATACGGAGTTAGCGAGCCGATTGAGCTTTTTCCTTTGGTCGAGTGTGCCGGACCAGACGTTATCGGAACGGGCTGCGGCAGGGGAATTGCACAATCACGATACCATGGTCTCGGAAGCCCGTCGGATGCTGCAAGATCCACGTTCCCGAAGTCTCGCGACCGACTTCGCTGGTAACTGGTTGGATTTCCGGCGATTCGAAGAGCACAACAGCGTGGATCGAAATCGATTTCCGGGCTTTACCGACGCGTTGAGACAAGCGATGTTTGAGGAGCCTGTTCGGTTCTGCATGGATGTTATTCAGAACGATTCTTCGGTGCTCGATTTCATGGAAGCGAAACACACGTTTGTCAATGCGGACTTGGCTCGTCACTACGGCATACCAACAAGCAAAGAGATTCCCGTGGACAAATGGATTCGCATCGACGATGCAAGTCCCTATGGACGGGGTGGATTGCTGCCGATGTCCGTGTTCTTGACAAAAAATGCACCTGGGCTCCGCACTAGCCCTGTCAAGCGAGGTTATTGGGTTGTTCGACGATTGCTTGGAGAAACCATTCCGCCTCCACCACCCAATGTGCCGGAACTGCCAAGCGATGAGTCGCAACTGGGCGAGAAATCGTTGCGGGAAACGTTGGCGATGCACCGGGATCATGCTGCCTGTGCGGGCTGCCACAATCGTATCGATTCGATCGGTTTGGTTTTCGAAAACTATGGGCCGGTGGGAGAACGCCGAGAAATCGATCTCGGAGGGCGAGCCGTTGAAACTTGGGCCACCTTCCCAGACGGCAGCCAGGGGCAAGGGATTGACGGATTGCGCAACTACCTCAAACAAAGCCGTCAACAAGAATTTGTGGACAATCTATGTCGTAAATTGCTATGCTTTAGCTTAGGTCGATCGCTTGTCCTTTCCGATGATCCCTTGATTGAGCAGATGCAGTCGCGGCTGACATCGGAAGACTATCGATTTAGCGTCCTGATCGAAACCATTGTAACGAGTCCGCAATTCCTTGAGAAACGCGGCGATTCCCCGCCAGAAAACCTACCTATTTCTTCGAATCCATAGCTATGCGTTCCAATCCATTTTCGCAGATATCGCGTCGAACCTTGTTGCGTGGGGCAGGTGTTACGGTCGGATTGCCCTGGCTCGAATCCATTCCTGTTTGGGGATCATCCAGCGCCCAAGAAGGCTCGGAGGGTAGTTTTCCAAAACGATTCGCGGCCTTGTTTATGGCCTGCGGAATCAACCCCGACCATTGGTGGGCGAAAGGGGCCGGCAGCGACATGGAGTTGGGCAAGAGCCTCGCGCCCATGGAGCCGCTCAAGAACAAGATGAATTTCATCTCGGGGCTATTTAACAAGAACTCAACAGGGGTCGGTATCCATCCGGGGCAAACGGGCAATATCCTTTCCGGTGCGAGTTTGCAAAAGGGTTCCGAACTTCGAGGCGGCATCAGCGTCGACCAAGTATTGGCGAATCAACTTGGCCAACAAACAGTCCAGGCAAGTTTGGTGCTTGGATGCGAACAGCCCATTACAGGCTACCACGAGACGAATTTCTCGATGGCGTATAGTTCGCACATTTCTTGGCAGAACGCGACGTCGCCAGTACCGATGGAAGTCTATCCCTCATTGGCTTTTGATAGTTTATTTGACAATCGCGGGAGTCGACGAAATCAAAGCGTCCTTGATCGCGTCAAAGAGCAAGCAGCGAGCCTCAGCCTCGATGTCAGCGGTGGTGACCGTGCAAAACTGGACGAATTTCTGACCAGCGTGCGAGAGGTCGAAAAGCGTGCGGAACGCATGCGGATGGAAAAAGAAAGCGCCGCAGAACGCGCGCAAGATCAACCCTTGATCCGCATGAAGCGTCCCGACAACGGATTGCCGGAAGACATTCGCGAACACATGCGATTGATGTGCGATATCGTGGCGCTTGCGTTTCAAATGGATAAAACCCGCATTGCAACGCTGCTGCTATGCCGCGACATTTCGGGCTTGTTCTATCCTTTTCTGGATGCTCGGAATGCTCATCATTCCGCATCGCATAATGAAAAGTCCGATGAATTCGAGAGGATTTCAACATACTACTGTAGCCAACTAGCTTATCTTGCGAGCCGGTTAGATCAGATGCAGGAAGGTGATGGAACGGTGCTTGACCATTCCTGCTTGATGTTCATCAACAACATGTGGAGGGGCAGCACCCATGACTCGAGCAATGTGCCACTGCTTACCGCAGGTGGCTTAGGCGGTTCCTTGCAAACCGGTCGGGTTCTCAACTTCCGCGACAAAGGGGATGACCAACGCAAACTCTGCAGTTTCTACCTTTCGCTCATGCATCGCATGGGGCATAACGCCGACCGGTTTGGTGACGCTGATACGCCGCTTGCGGATTTGTAGGCATCGATCATAACACGGGCCGCCGCTCGTTGTGCGGTCTAGCCTAAAAACCTGAACGAACCGCCGCACAAGGCCCGCGGGATTATACGGATAAACCCAAGGGCATTCCATGCATGCCATCTGGCTTTACGCCAGTGGTAATTGACCTTCGCCCTAGCATGAAGGTAACGATCCCCAGTGGTGAACCGATTATACCCCAGGCTATCGAGGCCGGCGATCGCCGCATCGTCCAGCTAACGCTCTCGTTGAGATTGCGTCGGTGGACATGTTACTTGAGCGCCTGATCCATGAATGCGTAAGCAGTCTGCCGCATCGAGTCTGGGAAATCATGCTCGCAATCGGGATGCTCGATCCTCAAGAATCCGGAATGCCCGTACAGTTCAAAAATAGGGCGGGCAGATTGGGCAATGCGATCGACACTCTCGGCACGAAAGTTTGAATCTCCGAGCGGAGCGATGATGAGAGTCCTTCTGGGGGCTAATGCACCGATCATCTCATGGAAGTCGAACGGAATCTCCGCTAATCGTCCTCGAAACTCCGCCAATTTGAGCATGTACCGTGTTTGACACCAGCCCTTCTGCGGAAACCAGTTGGCTTCGTTACCTTGATAGTAATCCAAGTAGGAGTCCAATCCACAACTTGACACAATCACCTTCAATCGGTCGTCGAAAACGGCGGTATACACGGAGTTATGCCCACCCAACGAATGTCCGATCGTACCGAAACCACGCTCTCGATCCACGAACACCAAGGACTCTAACAAATCGAGGCCGCGAATATTATCCCAGACCGCTTTGAGTGTTCCGCTTTCCCAACCCAACGCCGAAATGTCAGGTTGGTACTTGGCCAACAAGGGGTAGTTCGGCGCGAGAGTCACGTATCCGCGTTCCGCAAGCTCTAACGCATAACTGCGATTCGGAGTCTCGCTGAGTCCGACCACGGTTCCGTGGCCAACGACATTGTTCGTGCCATGAAGGCACAGAGCCGCAGGTGCTTTTGACTTGCCTGTCATGACCGATTTTGGGATCAGGAGGTAAGCAGGAACACGCGAACCGGGTTCGGACGCGTAAGTCACGAGTCGTCGCACATAGCTGCCGCCATCGAATTCCTCTTCGATCTTGAGATCTAATGGACAACGTTTTTCTTTGCCGGGTAATTTACCCATGACCGATTCCATGCCTTGCACAATTGATTGTCGACGCATTTGCCAATCCGCGATTGTTTTGACATCTTTTGTTGTGCCACTTTTGTCTCGATAGACCATCAAATTGTCCCGAGGCAATCGAATGGCTGGCTTCGTTTCTTGGGCGTTGATCCAACTTGATTTACTGGCCGCGCTGAACGCGCATGCGCTGCTCAAGTGCAAAAAAGTTCTTCGAGTTAACAATGCAATGTTCCCCTTTACGTGATCGTTCCAACGATGATCGTCGCCCTTTTGCCGAGCAAAAGGCGACTATGTTTTGCCCCTCGCGGATCCAATCATAGCCTACATCAATACTTCGTTGACGACGCTTGCCGGTACAACGCCGGTGAGTTTGAAATCGAGCCCTTGCGAGCGGACGCTTAATCGTTCGTGATGTAGGCCTAGTTGATGCAAGAGAGTTGCATGAATATCTCGAACATGAACCGAATGATCGACGGGACCAAATCCAAACTCATCTGTCTCACCATAAATAGTTCCAGGTTTGAAGCCACCACCTGCAAACCACATGGTGAATGCGTCGATATGATGATTGCGTCCAGTCGATTCTCGAACTTCTCCCATGGGTGTGCGTCCAAACTCACCACCCCAAACCACGATCGTGTCCTTTAGCAATCCGCGTCTCTTCAAATCAAGAACCAAGCCGGCACACGACCGGTCGATCTCGCGGCAAATCGATGGCAGGTGTTCCTCCAGGTTTTCGGTGGCCCCTCCGTGATGGTCCCAATTCGTATGATAAAGTTGAACAAAGCGAACGCCTCGTTCGACGAGACGCCTGGCCAGCAAACAGTTTCTTGCAAAGCTGACTTCTTTAGGATCCTTGATGCCGTATAGGTCGAGCGTTTCGGCGCTTTCGTCTGCAGTATTCATTAGATCCGGTGCACTCGACTGCATGCGGTAGGCCATCTCATAGGCATTGATACGAGTCGCAATCTCGTCGTCACCCGTGTCCGCTAGCCGCTTGGAATTCAACCTGCCAACGGCATCAATCACTTGCACCTGTTGGCTTTCGCTGATCGATTCAGGCGTTGTCAGATTCAAGATCGGTTCACCACGATTGCGAAGCGGTACACCTTGATAGGTTGAGGGCAGCATGCCACTCCCCCAAAGTACGGCTCCCCCGCGAGGCCCGCGAGGCCCACTCTGCAGCACTACGAATCCAGGTAAATCTTTGCATTCGCTACCCAGACCATACGTTAACCAAGAGCCCACGCTGGGGCGTCCGAATTGGCCGGTCCCAGTGTTCATGAACAGCTTGGCGGGTGCATGATTGAAGAGGTCGGTTTTGCATGTGCGGATGAATGTCAGCTCATCAACGATCTTTGAGGTGTAGGGCAACAGGTCGCTGACCCAGGCACCGCTCTGTCCATACTGATCAAACGTCCGCCGCGTTCCGAGCAAATTGATTCGATGGCTGCTGTCCATGAATGCAAAACGTTTGCCTTCCAAATAACTCGGCGGGATGGGCTGCCCATTGAGCCGATTGAGCGCCGGCTTATGGTCGAACATATCCAGTTGGGATGGACCACCCGCCATGAACAAATAGATGACTCGTTTGGCACGAGGCGGAAAGTGCGGCGGCTTGGGTGCGAGCGGATTACCCGATGGATCAGCGTTTGCGGAACTTGCGACCAGGTCAGCGAGCGCCATCGCACCGACTCCAACGCCGCATTGGCGGAAGAAATGACGGCGAGTCTGCTCCTGAAGGAATTGTTCGTAATTCATTTATTGCGTCGATGGGGTTTGGGTTTCATGATGCGTTGAGCAATCGGACTTTATTCTCGCGTGACGGTTTCATCCAAATTGAGCAACACGCGAGCGGCGCTCAAGCGATCGAGTTTGCCAAGGATTTCGATCTCGTCCGCGCGAGGGGGGCGAGAGGTACAACGCTGGAAGGCTACTTCGATTCCATTGTGTTCAATGATTTTCTCCAGTGCCTTTGCGAATTCAAAAAAGGCAGCGTCATTGAGCAGTGTCAGGGCTTGAAGCGGTGTGTTGCTACGAATACGACGGGTGCAGGAACTGTTTCCCTCGGGAGCATCAAACACGTTGAGGGAGGGTGGTGGAGTGGCCCGATAAAGGAATGTATACAGGCCCCGCCGATAACGATCTTCTCCCGTGCTAACTTTCCATTCCCTTTTCACTTGCCCTTGGTTCATCACTCCATCCGGGATCGGAGGATAAACGGGAGCGCCCCCCATCTTGCTTGAAAGCAAACCACTCGCTGATAATCCGACGTCGCGAACGATTTCCGCATCGAGCCTGAGGCGGCGTTGTTTCCCCAAAAACGTGTTTTCGCGATCCTTTTCCCGCAGTTCCGGGCGATCGATTGAGCTCTGACGATAAGTGTTCGACATGACGATCAATTTATGCAAGGCTTTCAGACTCCGGCCTTGCTCGATGAATTCCACCGCCAGCCAATCGAGCAACTCGGGATGCGTTGGCAGTGCGCCTTGCATACCAAAATCATTCTCGGACTCCACCAAACCACGGCCAAAATAGTTTTGCCAGACTCGATTCACGATGACTCGTGAGGTCAATGGATTTGCCGGAGAAACGATCCATTGCGCTAAATCGAGGCGGTTGAGATTTGATTTCGTTTTGTCCAAAGAATGCAGCACCGATGGCGTGCTGCATGTAACTTCCTCGGATGGGCGAGTGAAGTCTCCTTGAACGAACACGGTCGTTTTGCGAGGTTGTGCCAACTCCTTCATAACGAGCGTGTTGACGCCTTGTTCAAGCATCGTATCGATCTGTCGAATGCGGTCTCGTGTCTTCTTAAAGTCAACATCTGTAGCCCCTATCCCTTCGGCGTAGAGGATTTCTTTTTGCGGGGCAGTTCGTTTCTTTTTTTTATCACCGGATAAAATCTTCTGAGTCTCTTTGGGCAGTTCCATGCGTTGCTCCTCCGTAAGCTCCGCTTCCCATGTTTCGATGGCCGAATCCATCTTTGCCATGACATCGCGTATCACTTTGTCGAGTTGCTTTTTCTCTGCGATCAAGTCAGCCGCATTGAGCTCCGGAGGATAGACCGTTAACGTTGGCTCTTCTTGATTGTTGAAGAATGCGAAGAGTTGGTAGTACTCTCTCTGCAAAATGGGGTCAAATTTATGGTCGTGACATTGTGCGCACCCGACAGTCAATCCAAGAAAAACAGTACCGGTCGTTGCAACGCGATCAAAAACACTGTCGATCCTAAATTGCTCAACATCGATTCCTCCCTCTTGATTGATTTGGGTGTTGCGATGGAAGCCGGTGGCAATCTTTTGTTGTTCGGTGGCTCCAGGCAAAAGATCTCCCGCCAACTGCTCAATGGTAAATTGATCGAAGGGCATGTCGCGATTGAGTGCGTCGATCACCCAATCGCGATACTTCCAAATTTGACGCGGTGAATCGACGGAGTACCCGTTGCTGTCTGCATAGCGAGCTTGATCGAGCCACCACCGTCCCCATCGTTCGCCATAACTGGGACTGCGAAGCAAGCGATCCGCTAAGTCGTTGTAGGCGTCGTTTACGTTGATGGCCCAATTCGCAACAAACGCGTCTACTTCAGGAATGGTTGGAGGGAGGCCGGTTATGTCCAAGCTCAATCTTCGTATCAGAGTGGTCGGGTCCGCTTCCTTGGAAGGCGTCAAACCATTTTGCGCGAGCTTGGCATGGACGAACCAATCAATCGGGTTTGCGTGTTCGGCGTTGGGTTCGTTGGTTCGTAATGGCAGTTCGACTTTGACGGGCGGAATAAAGGACCAGTGTTTTTCATATTCCGCTCCCTGTTCGACCCAGGCTTGCAAAATCTGGCGTTGCTTGTCGGACAGTTTTTTCCCGGAGGAAGCGGGTGGCATGCATTCGTCGTCGTCCTCCTTCAAAAGAATTCTTCGGACGAGTTCGCTGGTATCGGGTTCGCCGGGCTGGACAGCAACATGGCCGGAATCCAAGGTCGCTAAGGCTCCTTCGCGGGTATCCAATCGCAACCCAGCCTCCCGTTTTGCATGGTCGAAGCCGTGACAAGCAAGGCAATTCTCGGAGAGGATGGGTCTGACATCTCGATTGAACTGAATCTGTTCAGCAAACAACGGCGAACCAGCAATTAGGTAAGCGAACGAAACATTGGCCAAGAAAAAAAGAGGGATCGATTCCTGGCAATTACCCAGAAACGATTTAGCGGCATTTTCCTGCATTGCTCAACGACTCCAATTCAGATCTGTAGTTCCGTGTGGCGCGGGACGCGTTCAAGATCGCAACGTCAACTGCTAGCCTGAAAGTCTTTGGTCCACCGGCACCAAGCCAGTGGAACTAGGGAATGGCTTTAGGTCCACACCATTCCCTCTCTCGACCGATGTGGTGCTAGAGGGACGAAAACGCATTGTACTCGTTTAGATGGTACGAGGTATTGATTTTAATCTGGATCGCTAGGTGGGTAAAGATAAGGCTGTTGGCCGTGTGTTCATGAGTTTCGCTGAAAAGCGACTGATCGGCGAAGTATTTTTCCTGCACTTGGCCGCAGTCCTGGGACTGCGGTGTTTGGGAATGCGGAAGTCACCGATTTTTTTTCAAACCACTTAAGTCGATACTAGCAAAAGGCTTTCGCTTGGTCCCGGCACGACTTTGTGGCGACCGGTACGGCTTTTGTATATGGACTCTTCGTGAATGAAATCGCGACCTGTTCCTGCAAGGATTCCTACCATGCCAACTGCCCCGTCTTACGATTCGACCACCATCGAGCAGCACGTCCCCCAGCCATCGTTGCCAGGACCGCAATCGATCTCGCAGTCGTCTAGTCCTCGCTCCACAGTTAGTCCTCGCTCCACAGTCGAACGCTTCCTGGATAGCTTCTTCCAGGAAGGCAACATCAAGTGGATGCTGTTGATCGGAGCTGCGATTGTGTTTGGGTCCTCCCTCATGCTTGTTACGCGGCATTGGGAACATTGGCCCTCGAACCTGAAGTTTCTTACGCTTCTCGTTTACACAGGTGCTATCTATTTTTTCGCGGAATTCAGTCGCAATCGATTGAGCCTGGCGACTACCGCGAAAGTCATGCACGGTTTAACCCTGTTGTTGTTGCCAACTTGTTTCCTTGCATTGAGCTGGCTAACAAAGGCCAGCGAGCCACAAAGTATCGCGGGCATTGTCCAGATAGCTGGCCTGATGGTGCCTGCGATTGGGCTGACCGTTTTCGCTGCAAGTCGAATACTAAAAGGATGGCTACATAACTCCCAGGTAGCGTTCCTTGTGAGCTATGTCGTTTTGTGCTTGGCAGGTACTATGCCAGCCATAACCACAGGATGCTTGGCTGCGATCATCACCGCTGCACTCTGGTTGACCATGACGATTGGTGTCGTCAAAGTCAACCGACACGTATTCTGGCTGACGGAAGAGCATCGACTCCCACGTGTCTGCGGGTTTCTTCCGATTGGCTTGCTGGCATTGCAATTTGGCATCCTCGTTGCGTTCAAAACGGTCCATGGGCTTCCAGTCGAGTGGTTCGGATTGATTTGTGTGCTCGTGGCATCTACCGTTTTAATGACAGCTCGGACGGTTGCCAACGTCTTCATTCAACGGACGGGAAACCTGGTCCGACCTCTCCCGTGGAATATCGTATTGCCCATTTTCATCGGGTTGGTTCTTGTCGCAATCGGAGTGTGTCTTTCGTTCTACCGATTCTCGTACGTTGGGCAGACAACGTACGCCGCCGTTCCTACGGCAGGGTTGGCGGCATATTTGATGATGGTTGCAGCAAAAGATACTCGGCACCGTGGGTTCGTTTGGGCAGCACTTCTATTAATGACGATTGCGTATCAATGCACCCCAACGCTAGCTACCGAATTCATCTCGTTGGTGAAAGCTGTTGCCGCAGAGTCGATAGGTGAAACTCGACTACCCCTCGCGTTCTATGGATTGACCTACCTGCCGTTGGTGCTAGGGATGGCGGTTGGCAGCCGAATGCTAGCCACTCGCAAGCTTGTCGAGTTTAGCCAACCGTTGAAGCAATTCGCAACGATACTGTCCCTCGGCCTGTTGATTGTGTCGGCATCCAACACCAAGGCGACGTTTTTGGTATCGATGATGAATGTTCCGCTGTTCCTGTTGCTTGCGGTTCTTTTTCGCGATCGACGCTATGCGATACCGGCAGTGATCGCTTTGTTTGCGGCCACATGCACGCTCGTTCCATTCGTGCAGTCGATGGGCTGGTTCGAAATTTCGAACGCGGAAATTCCAACAAGTCTGTGTGTGCTAGCTGTGGCTCTCTTGATTTCACACATGCCAGATCGATGGATCCATTCGATTCCATTACCCAATGGTAGCTCGGGCTCATGGCTGGTTCGTGACGACGGCACATCGCATGAACTTTGCCATAGCACTGGACTGGCTTTAGCAACCATTTTAAGTGTCCTTTGGGCTATGGCTTCTCTTGTGAACGCGACGAGCGCTTGGACGCAATCGGAGATGTCGCAAGGTATTATGCTTGTCGGAATTTGGATTGTTCAGGCGATTCGTATTCGCCATTACATGTTTGGACTTTTCGTCTGGTTGCTCGCATGTGTGGCGATCGTGCATTCGGTGATTGCACTCCCTCTGACCTTACTCCCCCAATGGATCGATTATGGAGTCACGATCACAGCGATCGTCTGCTTTGCGGCTCGATTGCTGATTGGATGGCTTCACTCTAATAATTCATCGACCCACCTAATGCCCACCGTTCGTGCAACGCTGGGAATCGGTTTCAGCAATGGGTCGGTTGGTTTTGTTCAACGACCACAAACCCAAGCGAGCCTTCTAGAAACTTTTTTGGTACCTCTCTACGATTTGACATCGCTAACAATGCTTCTTGCATGCTCTTTGCTGATCGCACCTCAAGTGGTGGCACACCACGTAGGGTGGGAATGGATCACGCCACTGGCTGGCTTGGCGGCACTGGGATGGCTCGTCGCGATGGCCTTGACCTTTGCGAATCGAATGGCGGTGGTTACCGTTTCATGTGCGATGCCGCTGGCTGTTTCCGCAATTTTGATTTCCGTGCTGCCAAACGGAAATTACGGTCGAGAGCATTTCCATGAGCTGCTCCCGTTGATTTGGTGCTTTGCAGCCGTCGCCACGAAATGTCTATGGATTCGAACGCCGGAAAGCGTAGCGAGACTTGGCCAGAAGGTGTGCGATGGCTGGCTGATGTTCATTGTAGCAGCCAGTTTTTTGTCATTCGATTGGCCCATGCGGGTGGCGGCTCTGATCGGGATATTCGTTCTTAACCATTCGATTGCTCAAGCAGCTGAGAAACGGTGGCGAACGGTCCTCGCAATCATTGCCAATGTTCAGTTGCTTTACTTGGCGGCATTCTTGGGAGGCATGCATGGGTGGGGGATAGCGTGGTTCGCGCATTGGAACCAGTTGCCCATGGTTATTGCTTTTTTAATGCCAATCGTTGGAGCAAGCATTATTGGTTTTGATCGACGTTGGCCTTGGATGGCTACCCATCTGCAGGACGTTTGGGCGCTATGCCTTCGATGTTTGCTAGTGATTTTTGCGGTACTCGGATTTGCATGTCATGATTTAACTGTGTCAGGACAAGCCCTGGTCCTACTGGGCTTTGGATTGGGTGCGGCCGCAGAACTTCTTCGCGGCGTGGAGCGACAAAAGGAATCCTTCATCTGGTACAGCATGACAGCTGTGGGCGTAGCGGTCGTTTGGCTGGTTTCGCAAGGAGCAATCGTTTTCAAGGGAGGGAATATCCAACTCGTGTTGGCCTGTCTTGCGATTGTGTATCTTGTAGCGGCCCACGTTCTATCGAAGCACACGAAATATGGAGTTATGGCCCGACCATTTGAATGTGTTGGTCTTTCGCTTCCAGTGATCATGACCGCCATAGCCGTATTCTCCAACCTCACGGCAGATGCAGCGCAGGGGATTGCGATCCACTCTTTGGCTGTGTTTGCTGCATCCGCGATCTACCTGCATCGCGGCTACACCAACAACAACAGGTACTTTATCATTGCGGCTGGCGTGATCTTGAACGTCGCTCTCGTTCTGCTATGGCGATCCTTGGGGTTGAACGACTTTCAATGGTACCTGGTGCCTATGGGACTTTCGGTTTTGGGGCTCGTCGAATTGCTTCAACGCGAACTGCCAAAAAGTTCGCATGACCCATTGCGATACGTGGGGGCACTAACGATTCTCGTTTCCCCTATCTTCGAGATACTCGGTGGCAGCTGGTTGCATCTCATCAGCTTGATGGTTCTATGCGTATTGGTTGTGTTGTTGTCGATCGGCCTGCGACTCAGAGCACTTGTGTACACGGGCTCCGCATTCTTGATGGCGGACTTGCTTGGGATGGTCGTGCGGTCATCCATTGACAATCCGACGATGCTATGGGTCTGCGGCCTAGGCATGGGGGTGTCGGTGATTGCGTTAGCAGCCTTTTGCGAGAATCATCGCGAAAGGCTTCTGGCGAGGATTCGGTTGGTAACCGCGGAGCTTGCCACTTGGCGTTAGCTTCCTATCGGAGCTGCATTTAGAAATTTCGTTTTGTGTGTTTCAACTTTTTTAGAAGGAAAATTACTATGAGTTGGTTCTCTCAGTTCAGTTTGGTTATGCGTTCAAGCGTTACGTCTCTCCGAGAGAAAATCGAAGACCCCGAGCGCATGTTGCATCAGTTGATCATCGACATGGAGCTGGAACTCGATCGAGTTCGAGCGAGTGTTGCCGAAGCGGTCGCGGATGAAATTCAAATGCGGAAGCGAACAGAACGTGAACGGCTTGAGTCCGACAAATGGCTCGAAAGGGCTTCGGCTGCGATGAAACGCCTAGATGAACCTGGTGCGCGGGCCGCTCTCGATCAGAAGCTTGCCGCCCAGCAACGCGCGGATCGCTATTCGGAAGATCATGCGAAACAATTTGCGGAGGTTGAAAAGCTTCAGCGAGCTGTCCGTGACCTGGAAGACAAAATTCGCCAAGCCAAGCAGAAGAAGACACTGTTGACAGCCAGAATGGCACGGGCGTCTTCCAGTCAGAAAATCCACTCCGCGATGGAGCGATCGAATAGCCAATCCGCCTTTGCACAGTTCAGTCGGATGGAGGACAAAGTGGAACGCGAGGAAGCATTAATCGAAGCATGGGATCGTATGGATGGTAAGGACCTAGCGGCGGAAGACTTGGAAAGTCAGTTCGAGGCGAATGAGAGGAAGGAGCTTTTCGAGAAAGAGCTCGCAAAACTTCGCGCTTGCGTTGAGCAGTAAGGGGACAAAGGAAATGTCATTTGGCACTTGGTTTCGCTTGGCGAAAGACTGGCTGTCCGTTGATCGGATCCGGATTGCTCCAAGCGAAGGACGGTGGCTGAGCCTTTCGATCGGGAATCGAGTGCTCATTCGCCAGCAAGTGTGGGTCGTGAGCAATCGTCAGATCTGCGATGCGATCGATGAGTGCTTACCTGACAACACAGCATCGTTGCTTTACACTCTTACAAGTGACGATGCAGGAGTGACCGGCCTTCTTCGAGTGACTATCCCTTTGGAGGCTTCCGTTCGACTTGCGAACAATGCTGTTCTAATCATTGGCCAGGAGCGATACGAATTGTTTCCAGAAGACGTAGTTGTTATGAGCGACAGGGTTTTAATGCGATACAGGCATGAACGAACGAATGAGAATCGCGGATGATCGAGCAAATTCAGTTGCTACTGCTCGGATTTGCGGCCATCTTTGACTTGGTATTGCTGCTCATACTTTTGGAGCGAGTGAACGCTTCGCAAGTAGCAATTTGGTTAAAACTGTTGATCGCCGGGACCTTGGCCGCACATGCAGCAAGTTTCTTTCAAGTTTGGCTATATGGGTTCGAAAGTTCGGCCGCGATCTTTCTGGGGCGTGGTTGTATGTTTGTCATGAGCGGTGGGTTGCTGCTGCTCCCGTCCGCCATGTTGCATGCAGCCATTCGATTGAATCACACCGGTGCGGTGGCTCATCCGAGAGTGGATGGTCGCTACGTGATTCTCTATGCTCCGTTGCTTAGCCTGCCCTTCGCTGCGATGTTGGCGTTTCACGGAAACGTTTTTGATTTCATCGGTTCGTTTGAACCGATGAAGTGGCCTTACATAATATGGCTGACGACTGCAAATCTAGTGGCCATCTTTCTGTTTCTTCGAGTTCGCAAGCAACCGGACTTCCCCCATTTGAACTCTTTTTACATGTGGCATTCGTTGTCGCTCTTGGCGATGACGTTGCTGGCGATCGGATACTTTTCCATAGGCTACGATTCGCGGTTAAGATCCTCATTGCGGTTGATGACGATCCTATCACCTCTGGCTCCTTTGTTTCTCTTTGTTTGGTATTCGATTCGCACGCGGCTGCTATCGCTCGTGATGGAACGGACGCTTGTCTACGGTGCACTATTCTTCGGATTGCTCCTGTTGCATCGTGCGACCATATCGCCGATGATCGAGAGTGCGCAGTCACGTTCCAAGGTTGACTTGGCCTTGGTGGAACTGGCGTGCATTCTGGGGGTAGTCTTGGTTTGGAAACCGCTCCGAGTGCGTGTTCGTGAGTCACTGCGGTATTTGCTCAGTCGCAACGTATTTCAGGTGCGAGACGCGACGCGGCTGTTGTCTGTGCAGCTTTCGCACATGGGAACACTGCCCACGCTCGAGCTTATCGAAGCGTTTCGAGTTGCGGTGAAAAATGCGATTGCGGTTCAGTTCGTCCGAATTGACTTGGACGCTCCCTCGCAGGATTCCGTTGGGGATCGTGACATGAGTTGTTTGCGGCAATTGCTTAGCAGCGGGGCCACGTCGGTAATAGTCCGCGGATGGAAACTAGACCCGTTGATTCGTGAGTCCATGGAACGTCTTGATGCGATGTGGGCCTTTCGACTTCGGTTTGGATTGGTGGACGGCATCGTCCTGTTGGGGCCACGTACCCGTTGCGATCGATTGGCGGACGAGCAATTAGCCGCGTTGTCTGTCCTTTTCGAACAGTTTGCGGTGACGCTCAACAATCGGCTGTTGGACGAACAGCGTCTGCGGGCGGAGCGGAAAGCGATGCAGCAAGATAAGCTGTCGGTTTTGGGATTGCTGGCGGGGTCCTTGGCACATGAACTCCGCAATCCGCTGTCGTCGATTCGAACGATCGCGTCGTTGATCTTGGAGGAATCGAGCGATGACTCACATGCGAGAAATGACATTGCCGTGATTCTTGCCGAGATCGATCGGCTCATGCAGACGACCCAGAGATTGCTCGAATTTGCGAGGCCGTCGGACCATTTACGACAAACGGTTGAGCCAGATCGAGTGATTGAGCGACTGTTGCATATTCTTGGGCACTTAGCGAAGCAATTGCATGTCGACATTGATACGTCGCTGACGGCGGGCGACGCTTGTGTTACTTCAACCGACGCGACGCTGAGTGAAATTCTCTTTAATTTGATTCGCAACGCCATTGAAGCGTCCCAAGGAGTACCCAACGCTAAGGTGCACATCCAATCCAGGGTTGCGGACGGCTGCCTTGTGATTGAGGTATCCGACAATGGACCGGGCATCGATCCGGCGGTTCAGCAATTTCTTTTCCAGCCTTTTGTTACCAGCAAGCAAATGGGTACAGGGTTGGGTTTGTATGTCGCATCCGAACGAGTGCGAGAACTTCGTGGAAAACTTCACTGTGAAAGCGTAGCGGGCCATGGTACGATTTTTACGCTCGCGTTGCCGCAGGCCGGATTTACGATTGAGTTGCCGCAGGCCGGATTTGAGTTGTCGGCGACTGCACAGGTGGACGCAGACGATAAATCGACGCTTCTCGCTGACCACCACCACTCCAGTCGAGTGCCCTAATGAATTCCGCAGGTTTACTCTGTGGCAGTTTCGAATTTTGGCAAAACAGGATCCTTCGCGGCCCAGCGACGTCGAGGCAGGCGTTTTGTTTGTCGTAAAAAAGCTTAACGATCCGCAGAACTTGCCTGCGGGATTTGGGAGACGCGATGATGGATTTCGGTGGCGATCAGCGAGAAGTGACGTAGTTAAATGAAGATTTTGATCGTAGACGATGAGGACGCAGCCCGATATGCGATGGCCAAAGCCTTGAGGGCTGAGGGGCGTGAGATATTGGAAGCTTCGAATGGTGAAGTCGCTATCCAGTCGATTCGGGAACAACAGCCGGACCTTGTATTTCTTGACCTGAATATGCCTGTTCGAGACGGGCTCTCGGTTCTTAGTGAGCTTCAAGGTGATGCTGCAGTGGCGCAACTGGAGATCATTGTGGTAACGGCCAATGAATCCGTAGCGCAAGCGATCGAGTGCATTCGGCGAGGTGCCACGGACTTTCTCACCAAACCTTATGATTTGGAACATGTGCGATCTCTAACCCGCCGTTCGGAAGAACGTGTTCGACTGCAACATCAGGTCGCACAGTTGCAACTGCAAGCGGATTTACCATGCCGCTTTGGTAGGTTGCTTGGAATCAGCCCTCCGATGAAACGGTTATACGGCCAGATTGAGAAAGCTGCTCGATCCAGCTTGCCGGTTCTCATTCGGGGTGAGAGTGGTACAGGCAAAGAGTTGGTGGCAAGAGAATTGCATCAACGAAGCGATCGCTTGCAAAAGTCTATGGTCGCCGTCAATACGGCAGCGATAGCAGAATCGCTGATCGAGAGTGAATTGTTTGGCCATGTGAAGGGAGCTTTTACGGGCGCGGATCGGCCTCGCGAAGGGGTCTTCCGGCAAGCCGATGGTGGTACGCTATTCCTGGATGAAATCGGCGACATGCCTATTGCAGTTCAAACCCGATTGTTGCGAGTCCTGCAGGAATCGATCTTGCAGCCCGTCGGTTCAGAGCAAAGCATTGCGGTCGATGTTCGAGTGATCAGTGCAACACACCAGGACCTTGAGCAAGCGATCGCGGACAAGGCATTCCGCCAGGATTTGTATTTTCGATTGAAGGGTATCGAGCTAGTCATTCCGCCGTTGCGTAGCCGTCGCGAAGACATCCTATTGCTGGCGAGTGAGTTTGTCGGTGAGGACCGGCAGTTTTCGAACGACGCCATTGCAGCATTGCTCGAACATTCGTGGCCCGGCAATGTACGAGAGTTGAAACAGCGAGTCCTGTCTGCGGTCGCAATGTCGGAAACGGACTCGATTAACCGCAGCGACTTGGGTTTCGCAACGACCGTTTCACTTGCCGCAGGTCCTACCTTCGAACGCTATTTCGAATTGCCACTAGCGGAAGCACATCAATTGATACTGGAGGAGTTCGATCGAACGGCCATACATCGGGTGTTGGAGATGGAAGCCGGAAATATCACGGCTGCGGCTCGGCGTTTGGGAATGCACCGTCAAAGTCTTCAGCAAAAAATGAAACAGCTTGGGATTCGCTGATCGGAATTTAACCGCTAAGATGGGACCGGATCAAGTTGTAGATAGGTCACTCGAAGTAGGGTTTGCGTTGATGCGATGCGAGATTTTTTTAGGAGATTGGCTACTTTCTCCAAGTGATTGTTTGGTCGTCGGAATCCATGATGAGCCCAACAGCAATGAGGAATTTGCTAGATTGAATGCGGCTACCGACGGTCTGCTCGGACAGCTTGTTGAGTCGGAGGATGTATCCACCAAGCCTCTTAAGATAACTCAAATTCTCTCTCCGAGGGGCTTGCCGACGAAACTGCTGGTCCTCGTTGGCCTTGGCCCACGCGAGTCGATACATCCAAGCGTATTCTTCCGCTCAGCAGCGTCAGCCCTCAAAGCGGTTGCCAGCAAGAAACGCGGTGTGGTTCGCGTTACAGGTTTTCATGGATCCCCATTGCAACTCAGAGGGGCAGTGGCGGGGTCGGTCGTTGGTTGTGTGGGGCAGGACTTGTTCCGAAAGGAAAAATCCATGTACCAACCAGATACGATTCAATGGCACTCGGTCGACGGGGAAACAGTTCAAGCCGGACAATCGATCGGCGAAGCTATCAACCTGACTCGGCGATTGGTCAATCTTCCCCCCAATTACATCTACCCGGAGTCCTTGGCGGCTGAAGCTGTTGAAATCGCAAACATCCAGTCGATGTCCGTCGAAGTCTGGGATCGACAAAGACTTGAAAGGGAGAAATGCGGTTCTCTGCTAGGCGTAGCGAGAGGTTCGGTGAACGATCCGCGACTCGTCATCTTAAGTTACAACGGAGAGGACGCAGGTGAGAAGCCGACGGCATTGGTAGGTAAAGGTGTCACCTTTGACAGCGGTGGCTATTCGATCAAACCAACCGACGGCATGTTGACCATGAAATGCGACATGGCTGGTGCAGCGACGGTACTAGGAATCATGGCGGCAGCTTCTCAATTGAAAGTCAAAAGAAACCTCATCGGCATCATTGGCTTGGTTGAAAATATGATATCGGGCGATGCGTTTAGGCTCGGTGATGTCTTAACAGCACGAAGTGGCAAGACCATCGAAATTCACAACACGGATGCGGAGGGGCGTTTGGTATTGGCGGATTGCCTCAACGTTGCATTGCAATACAATCCCGCGCGAATTGTTGATTTTGCGACGTTGACCGGTGCTTGCGTCGTTGGCTTGGGAACAGACATATCTGGCCTGATGACGAACAACGAGGAATGGCAAAACAAGATCAGGCGATTTGCGGACGAATGCGGCGAATACACGTGGCCGTTGCCCATGCATTCGTTCTTTACCGAGCAAATTGCGGGCAAAATAGCGGATATCAAGAACGTGGGCGAAGGGCGTTACGGCGGGGCCATCACGGCTGCCAAGTTCCTTGAGGAATTCGTTGAAAACTGTCCGTGGACCCACATTGATATTGCAGGCCCGGCCTTTTTGGATACCGCAAAGCCTTGGTGTGATGCCGGTGGGACAGGTACCTTGGTTCGCACGTTTGTGGAGTTGTTGCAGTCGAATGCGAAAGCTAGTTCGCTAGTCTAGGGTTCCGCCGCTTGTGTGGCGAAGCCACTGCCCCAACGACCTCGTGTCGTTGGACAGCAAGTTTGGTCCGCTAAACCGTGTCAAAACCGCGAAGCGGTCCCGGCCCCCATGTGCTTGCCACATGGGTGAGAAAGTTCCCTCGGCCCCGCGATGATAGACACTTAAGCGACCCACGACACAAGGCCCGTGAGGGGGCTTACACCCGCCTGTCGGCGATGGATTCTTAGCCGACCAAACTTTGCTTCTCATGACACAAGGTCATGAGGGGCAAAACTAGCCTGCTTCGCGGCAATGCAGTAAACGTATTTTTAGTCTGCCATTGTGTTGCACACCTACTACAGGGTTCGTACACTGATCCATTCGAATACCTTTTCGGCTCGATCACTACGGGTTGTCGCGTTCATGAAACGGCGAACAAAATGAATTTTCCAGCTTATCAGAACTTTACTATGCTAGTTATGCTTAGACTCAGTACATCCATGAGTGTCGTTCTAGCTTTGACCGCAATCGGCTCGGTAGCTGCAGAGGATCGCGGCAAGTTCGAGTATCCCTATGCCCCGTACAACCGTGGTTCGATGGAGCCGCAACGGACTGGCTGGCCGCTGAGCGATGAAGAGCGCGACTATGCTCTAAAGGCCGAGCACGATCGGCGTCCTGGTCGCGAAGCGAATCAACACATTCCGGCCATGTGGCCCGTCACCCCGTCAGCCGGCTTCTGGGGTGGTACGAGTTGGTTAGATACACACGCCAAGTTGGTCGATTATGTGAAAGCGAATCAAGGGCCCATCGATGTCCTGCTCGTTGGCGATAGTATCACGCAACAATGGGGGAGTCCGCTCGACAAAGGCGTGCTCAATGACGCCTGGAAGAAGCAATTCGCGAGTTACAAGACGATCAACATCGGCATCGGCGGTGACAAAATTCAGAACTTGCTCTGGCGATTGGATCATGGTGGGGTCGAGGGTCTGGAACCACGCTTCGTCGTGGTCATGATCGGCAATAACAATATGTTCTTCACTCCAGAAACTGGCATTGAGCCGGTCGCGAAGGGATTTCAAGTCTGCGTCGCCAATGTTCGCGATAGGTTTCCGAAAGCAGAAGTGATCGCCGTGAAGATCCTGCCCGCGCACGCGCCTGGCAATCGCTTCTACGAAGACATTTCGAAGACCAATGCGGCCATCGATCGGCTCAAGTTGAACAGCGACCCGAAGGTTCACGTACTCGACATCACCGGCGATTTTGTGACTTCGGATGGCGGGCTGAAGAAAGACCTCTTCACGCCAGACAACATCCATCTCTCGCTCGAAGGCTACGCAGTGTATGCTGAACGATTGAAGCCGCTGATTGACTAGCGGCGATTCGGCACTTCGAAGGCAGAAGGACTTTGGATAGAAACAAAGGGGTCAGGTCTCATTTAAAGCAGTAGTCTAAAAAGAGCCCTGACCCAGGTCAGACCCGGGTCTGACCCCAAGGAAACGAAGTGGTTCGGTCCCAAGAAAAGAGCTGCGTCCCCTTTTGATTGCTCAGCGATCATCCGTTATCCCTGACATCTTGCCACCGCTTCTACCAAGATGGGAACCGGGATAATTGGCCTGGATCAAGGATAATTAAGTTGACAAATCAGGGATAACTCCGATAGATTCAGTGATACCTACCCCAAACCGGGATAAAAACAAGTTAGCGATCAACTCACGATGCTCCACCCGACCGTGTACTCACTGTCTCGCAAGTATGGCCCGCCGGAAATCGATCTCCATAAGGCGGAGATCATGGATTCCTACGGTGATGAAACGTGCGCGACGCACCCGATCAACCACCGTATCCCGGAAGACGTTACCCGAGACGACTTTGACCACTACCAAATGGTCTTCGCCTTCATGGGGTTTAAGGATCTCCTTTTTTATCTTTACCCGATTGCATTGGAATTCGAACGCGACAAGTGCTTGCATTGCGTAGATTTCTTCTTGTATTCGCTGAACCGCTTTGTGCCTGAAGAATCCTCGATGCTTTCAGCCGAAGATCAACAAGGGTTTCTGGAAGGTCTCCGTTGGATCTGGGACGCTGCGCCACTCGGCTACGCGGATTGGGTACAATGTCCAAACCTGCAGGCTGCCATTGGAAAATCCGTCACCTGGGACGACATCGCACAAGATCGCTAACAAGGCGGTCAACCCGAGCGGCCGATCGGGTCATCGTTGGGGTCAGACCCTGTTTTCTGTTTACAGCCAGTTCGTCGCATGGTAAAGTACCCGTATGGCTAGACCTTTACGAATCGAATTTCCGAACGCGATTTATCATGTGATGGCACGTGGGAACGGTCGCCAAAGGATCTTTCATGCCGATGCAGACTACCAACGAATGACCGATGGATTGGCTAAGACAATCGCTCGTACCGGTTGGCAGGTTTTCGCCTTTGTTTGGATGCCTAATCATATCCATCTCTTTGTTAGGACCCCCAAACCCAACTTGTCCGTTGGAATGCAGTACTTACTGAGCGGATACGCGAATTGGTATGCCAAAAGACATCAGCGGACGGGGCACTTGTTCCAGGGACGATTCAAGGCGGAGTTGGTTGAGGATGAGAGCTACTTTTGGACACTAAGCCGCTATGTCCATTTGAACCCCGTGCGAGGCAAGAAACCATTGGTTGACCATCCCAGTTCGTGGGCATGGTCCAGCTATCCAGGTTACTGTAGGAAATCGGCTCGAGTCGACTGGATTGAATACGAAAGTGTGCTAGCTGCTTGGCAAGGCGAAATGGGCGGAAAAGACTCCGGGTTAGCTTATCGCCGTTTTGTTGAATCGGGTCTGGAGACGCCGCCTAGCAATCCATTGGACAACGCACTGGAAGGTTGGCTTTTGGGAAGCGACACCTTCCTCAAAAAAGCCAAGAAGCTGATATCGAAACCCCAACACATCGACCAGACACCGAAAGCGCGACGTCTGACGAGCCTTGATGCAAATGAGGTGATTACCGCAGTCGCTGCGTATTTCAAGGCATCGCCGGAGAGCTACCAGTCGAAACGGTCCACAGCTACCGGGCGAGATTTGGCGGCCTACCTTGCGCATCGTCGCACGACAGCAACGCTTCGGGAGCTTGCAACAGCGTTTGGTCTATCGCATCCTGACAGCGTCAGCAATTTGATTCGCCGCGCCCAAAACGCGATTTCCGGATCTAAGTCAAAAAAGGAAGACCTGGAGCGGATCGATGAATTGCTTCAAAAACAGTAAACAGGGTCTGACCCCACAGACCGTTCCAAGCGATGGCCGCACAATCAAGAAAACGCCGATCCGATCGCCGAACCTACAAGCGTTCGTCGAACGCGTCATTCAGACACTCAAGCATGAGGTGCTGAACGGCTTTTGCGTCGTCAACGAGAAGCACTTGGATCACATCCTGAAAATCGGGGCCGACTGGTACAACAAACGACGCGGACATACCGGTCGGGACCACCTGCCGCCAGTACGAGAAAGTGACGATCCACCTAGGCTCGATCTAACAAAGCACAAGCTCACCTGCCATACCGAACTTGGTGGGCACCTGAAGTCATACCGAGCCGCGGCGTGATCTACTGACGCTAAAACCGATGGCATAACCTAAGTTCGCTGCTGCGCTGATCTTTAATTTAACGTCGTCGGCCTCTGGAGTGGCGATGCCAAACACCCAAATAGCCGCAACCGAACTCGAATATCACGCGGTTTCGGTGTGGAGACATTTTTGTACCAAGCGAAAGCAGAACAGAAGAACAACCTTCAATCGATGCATTTGAATACTCCGCAACTTGAAACTTCAAAGGACCTGAACGTCAATCCAGAATAGTATGCGCGGCCTTCGGTAAATAACGCAAAGACTATTCAATCAATATTCGATGAAGGCTTGATTGTCGACTCATTGCGAAGAACGACTGAAGATTTCGCGTAGATTCGATGACGGCATCGTGACGTTTAGATTAATCATTGACAATCGCAACTAAGAATCAGCCATTTTCGCAGGGCGGCTGGAAGGGTGTTGCGGAGTTGGTGGTTGGTTTTGAACGCAAGCTTGGTTGCTTGTTTCTAAGTATTG
>Ga0247839_1001503_pt1 | contig 38087 bp, 32 predicted proteins | sample LaCruzMarch2015__6_FD_192405 | JGI IMG/M metagenome (GOLD analysis project Ga0247839, IMG submission 192405) | Freshwater microbial communities from meromictic Lake La Cruz, Castile-La Mancha, Spain - LaCruzMarch2015_16m | ecosystem: Environmental > Aquatic > Freshwater > Lake | place: Spain... | reverse complement strand
TTTTAAAATTTAAGGAACTGATTTATTGTATATTTAACTCTCATAACGAAGTTCTAACGCGTATTCTGGGTTAGGCATAAAAAAACTGCTCCTATAAAGAAGCAGTTTTTGAAAAAATATAATTGAAAAAATTAGTTTTGGCAAACAATTACTACTTTTGTAGAACCAGTTGCATCGTTTGAAACAGCAGTAAATTTAGCCAATCCTTTAACTCCTAAAGCAGTTTGAAAAGCAAACACAGAACCAACTGTCATTTGAGTTATTTTATCGGCAGCACCAGTTACAAAATCAATTCCTACAAATGTGTCATCAATTTTGGTATTGTTTTTTATGTTGTCAAATTCGGCAGCAGTTAAAGAAGTGTTTTTAAATTTGGTACGGTTTTGTTTAGGCCACATGTTTATTTCGCCTTTCCAAATATCATTAGCACCATTTGTATTGCTTGGTGCTTCAAAAGCATTTTTATCTGTGTTTCCATAATAATAAACAAAATCAATATCACCTGAATTGTCTTTGGCTGTACCTGTTAATCCAGCAGTATAAGTAGCAAAGTTATTAGCTAAGCCTAAAAATTTAACTTGAATTGCAGTGTTGTTTTGTGCACCTAATTCTATTTCGTTCGATGACATGATTTTATTGTCTGCCTTAATATCATAAGTAATTTCAGCAGATTTAGTTAAACCTGCATTGTCTTTAGCAGTAAAAACCAAAGTCATTTTTTTACCAAAAGGAATCATTAATTGACTAACTAAAATGTTAATAGGTGAAGTTTCTGTAAAACCAGCTTTTTCATTTGCATCTACAGTTTCAAAACTTCCAGGTGCAACCGTTACACCATCAACTTTCACATCAACTTTCATACTTTCAATAGTGCTTCCTGCTGAAGGAGTTACTTTTAGAGTCATCCAAGTAGCAGTGAAAAAATTAGTTGTGTCAACTAAACCAGTTCCAGTACTGTCTGTAAGTGTTACTGTTGGTCCAGTAACTGCGGGAGTTGTAGTAGTTGCGTCTTTACTACACGAGGTAAAAGTGAATGAAATTGCTATTGCAGCAACCATTGTGTAAATTGTTTTTTTCATGTTTGTTTATAAAATTAATGATTCAAAAGTATAAAAAAAATGGAATAAACAAATGTTTTTAAGAAATAATTTATTGTTAATTGAAATATTAGTTTAGGGTTATGTTAGTCGCTTGTCCCGAACTTATTTTAAATTCTCTAATAAATGTATTGTTACTTCTGGTGGCACCTTTACCTCTGTAAATTAATTTATAATCACCAGGTTGAATAATAATATTGTGTCGTTGAAAATCAACTGGAAGTTTGTGAACCCAAATTAGTTCACCTCTAATTAGTTGATAAATATCGGCATAGAAATTCTGAATTGGATAAGTAATATTCAATTTTCCTGGTTGAGGAATTTGAATAGTTGTAACCATGTTTTGATCTACAGCTGCATCTTTAAAAAACTGTCGAGGCAAAGTCAATACTTCTAAATCGTATTTACCAATTAAATATTTTTCTTTGATATTGGCATTTTGAACATGCAGTGTTTTATTTTGATTACTTGGTCTAACTATAAATTTTAGGTTGTCGTAATTGGTTACACCTTCTATTTTTACCAAAAGCTCTCCTTGTGCAGCATCTACTCCTATTACTGTGTGTTTGCCTGCTGTTACAGCAATATTATTTTTAATAATTGGAGGAATGGTATGCACTACCATTTTGTATTTATACAAAGGATCTAATAAAATAGTATCAGGATTTCCTTTTTCGTTAATGGTATGCATGTAATTATAAACCATTTGATTGTGCTCTGTTTCATAAAAAGTCATATTTACATTGCTCTCAGTTGGTCGGCTATAAATATCTAATAAATTAACTTGTGCTGTAGTGTTATTCAAAGCTTGAGAAACCACCATGTTTAACACAGTTGTAAATTGTTCTTCGGTATTTGCATCGTAATATCGGCCTACACATTCAAATGCTTTTTGAAAATCTGTGGTACTGCCCAAACCAATAATAAAAGGTTTTAAAACCACTCCTTTGCTTTGTAATGCTTCCGAAATGGCACATGGGTCGCCTTGACATTCTTCTATTCCATCGGTAATTAATATAATAACATTTCGAGTGTTTGGTTCCAAAGGAAAATCATAAGCGGCTTGCTGCAAAGAGTATGCAATTAAAGTAGTTCCTTTTGGTGAAATAGATTGAATTCGTTTCTTTATATCGTTATGGTTATTTATTCTAAACGGTACTTCCAAACGTGTGTCTTTACAATCGCGTTTAGCTGGTGGCGAAGTATGTCCGTATACTCGTAAAGCCAATTCTACATTTTTTGCACCTTGCAAACTATCTACAATATTTGATAACAATCGTTTAGCAATATTTATCCTCGAATCGCGTTCCATGCGCGCAAACATGCTTCCACTTGCATCTAACAAAAATAAAATTCGGGTTTTTGCAGGTCTATAAACTTGTTGTGCTGAAATAAAATTATGAGTTGTATTGAATAAAAAAATAGCTACTAATAATAATAGCCATTTTTTGTTTAAATTATTTTTGTTTGAATTTTCCAATATGTTTCTTTTAGTAAATAACGTAAAAGTATAAAATTTAGTAATCGCCTAAAGTTTCTGGCAATTGACCTAAAGCATTTTCAAGTTCAGCATCGTTTGGCGAAACACCGTGCCATTTGTGACTTCCCATCATAAAATCAACAGGGTAACCCATTTCGGTTTTCATCATAATAAATATTGGTTTTCCCTGTCCACAAAGTATTTTAGCATCGGCCATTGTACTTAAAATACTTTCAAAATTATGACCATCCATGTGTAAAACTTTCCAACCAAAAGCTTTCATTTTATCTTCAATATTAGCACCAATTCCCATTACTTTTTGGGTGCTTCCATCTATTTGTTGGCCATTAAAATCAATGGTTACAATTAAATTATCAATTTTTTGGTGAGCAGCAAACATAAATGCTTCCCAATTCTGACCTTCTTCTATTTCACCATCGCCCATTAAAGCATAAACTATGTGGTTATCGCCATTTAGTTTTTTTGCCAATGCAGCACCCGCAGCAACTGAAATTCCTTGGCCTAACGAACCACTAGCCATTCGAATTCCAGGTAAATGTTCAGCAGTGGCCGGGTGACCTTGTAAACGGCTATTTAATTTTCTGAAAGTACTTAATTCGCTTACTTCAAAATATCCCGAACGGGCCAAAGCACTATAAAAAATGGGTGAAATATGTCCGTTCGATAAAAAGAATACATCTTCTTCAGTAGCATTCATATCAAAGCTAGGTTTGTGTTTCATTACTTTAAAATACATTGCTGCAAAAAAATCGGCACAACCAATAGAACCACCAGGATGTCCTGATTTAACTGCGTGTACCATGCGCAATACGTCTCTGCGCATTTGACTTGAAATAGATTGTAGTTCAGCTATATTTGTCATTTTCTTGATTGAGATTTTATTTTTATTATAAATGCGAATGTAATTAAGGCTTTTGGTTTAGCCATAAAATTGTTCAAACAATTATACCCATGTTTTACCATTTTGTAAAATAAACAATAAAAAGTGAGTTGTTATAGCGTGTAAACCAATTTTAAATTACCTGAGTTTTTTACTATTTCTAGGTTTGGGCTATTGTTTTGCAATCCTAAAATAATATTTTCTGGAAGTTTTTCAGTATAATATTTCGCAAAACTTATTTTATTAAAAACAAAAGAATGTGGCTCCGTTTCACTGTGAACTTTAAAACCTAACTTTAAATATGCATTTCCATCGCTCCAATCCTTGTCAATATAAGTCATAATATCGCCAGGTTGCAAATCGGTAATAAATGCCTTCAATAATTTACTTAAACCACCAATAACCGAAACATTTTTTTTACAGCAAAAACTAATCAATTCAAACGAACGTTTGTTAGCATCCAGCCTGTTCATTTTTCTACCTTTGCTAAATGTCGCAATAGCAGTTACCTCATGCTGATAAAACAATGCATATTTAAAATAGGCAGTTTTATAACCTAACAAATGGTTTTGATTTAAAAAAGCTTCAGCCTGTAGTTTGTTTACTCTGTTAACTTCACATTTCCGGGCAAACTCCCTTTTATTCACACCAATTTTTGAACTAATAATTGATAAAATAATTTCTTTTTTATTAAACCAATCATTTAACCAAAAAGAAAATGTTTTGTTGTTAAACGAAACAAATAATTTACACGATGAAACATTTATTTCAAATGTTTTATTTGGAAAATGCTCGTTTAAAGTGAATAAAATGGATTCTTTTAAGTTCAAAAACTTATATTTTTTTGCAAAATTAAAGAAATAATTGAATACAAATATTTTGGCACGTATTTGGCTAAAATGATTTTTAATTTATTCAAACCAAAGGACAGTTTCAAACACTTATTATTGTTCCTTTAAAAATAAGCACTATAAATGGTAGAAGTGAAAGCATCAAAAAAATACATTGTCAATACTTCTTGGATATTAATTGAAAAATTATCAAGAATTGTTTCAGGAGTATTGGTAGGAATTTTAGTAGCACGATATTTAGGTCCTGAACAGTTTGGAATGATTAGTTATGCATTAAGTGTGGTTGCAGTTTTCTCTGTTTTTTCTTCGTTAGGAATGGATAGCATTATTGTAAGAGAATTAATCACAAGAAATGAAAACAAAAATGAGATTCTTGGAACAAGCTTCTATTTACGTTTAATAGGTGCAATTGCAGTGGTAGCAGTAGCTACTTTTTATTCATCAATTAGAGATGATGCACAAAATACTTATATTGTTTTTATAGTCAGTTTATCGGTAGTAATACAGGCTTTTACTGTTGTTGATTTTTATTTTCAATCGCAAGTTTTAGGAAAATATACAGCAATCAATCAAGTAATCACTTTGGTGCTATCATCAATAGTAAAATTATTTTTGATTTATTTCAATAAACCTGTTGAATATTTTGCTTCCATGGTAATTTTAGAAGCAGCACTTACTTTAATTAATCAGTTTTGGTTTTATAAAAAAAGTGGTCAACAAATTAATAAATGGACTTTTTCATGGTTAGAAGCCAAAATACTTTTGGGTCATTCTTGGCCAATTATTGTTTCAGGATTTGTAATGATGGTTTACCAAAAAATGGATCAAATACTAATAAAAAGGTTTTTGGACTTGAATGTTTTAGGAAATTATGCAGCAGCAGCAAGAATTAGTGAAGCTTCGTTTTTTATCCCTATGGCAGTTTGTGCTGCCATTCTTCCAGGAATTATTAACAATAGAGATAATAAGGAATTACAGCATAAACGATTAAAACAACTTTATTCATTAATGATTTGGGGTGCTTTGTTTATTTGTGCTGGAGGTTTGTTGTTTGGCGATTTTGTTATTACATTTTTATATAAGGAAAAATATGATTTAGCGCCAGGTATTTTCAAAATCCTTATTTTTAATCTAATTCCTGTTTTTTATGGTACAGCTTGGGGAATGTGGATGGTAGCTGAAAACAAGCAACGATATTTAATATTCTTTCAGTTTTTATCAATGGGAATTGCTTTGTTTTTAAACCTAAAACTGATACCAATTTATGGTGTTCAAGGTGCTGCTTATTCGCTTATTATTACCCAATTTGTTGGAATTTTTAGTGCTCTAACATTTTATAAACCAGCTTTATCGTGGATGCTTTTTATAAAATCATTGAATCCTAAAAACTTGTTTGATATATTTAAATATTTAAAAAACTAGTTTATACAACCAAAAATCTTTTGACCAATTTTTGTGCTTCGAACCACCATAAAAGGAGCTATAGTTATTAAGAAAAAGGTATAAAAACCCCCATAAATTTTCGCCATTTTTCGCCATTTCATATCGTATGTTTGTAACAATAAAAAGTGCCAAGTAATACTTTTAAATATATTGGATTTATGTTTTTTGATTGCTTTATTTATGATTGCTTTTTCCCATCCGTAAAAATTTTGCGCGTGCAATAATAAATTAGGAATTGACTGTAAATAAATACTCGACCAATATTTGCGCCATCCAGCTGAATCGCCTGCTCCCAATATAATTAATGGTTCACCAATTATTAAAACCGGAAGCTTTGCACAAGCAGTAAGTGACATTGCCATAGGCGATAAATTACCTGAATTACTGTATTGTGAAACAAACTCATTTCTTATTTCTTCACGTTTTAAAATTAAACAAATTCCTGTTAGTAAATGAACATCTTCAATGTGCTTTAAAACATCTTGACCGTTTGGTAAATATACATTTTCGTTTCGCTCAAACATGTTTTCATTTAAAACTTCATGAGTATCTAAAATAATGGATTTGTAATTTAAAATAGCCGCTCCTATTGGTAATGGAGTGTTTTTAATAAAACCTATAATTTTACTTACACTGGTCTCATTTACTAAATCATCATCGTCAGGCACAAACCAAAGATATTCGCCTTTACAGCTATCGGCAAGCGATCTAAAGTTAAAGTCGGGTCCTTTATTTGTTTCGTGTTTTACGTATGTAATTGGTAGTTTATTTTCAAATGATTTTACTACATTTGGGGTATCGTCATTAGAACAGTTATCAGAAACTACCACTTCCCAATCTCCTTTTTCTAAGTTTAATTGATTAGCAAGTGTAGTTAGAATATGTTTTAAACGAAGTGGTCGTTTATATGTTGGAATACCAATAGAAAGAAAAGGCTTCATTTAAAAAAGTTTAAGTCCTGCTTTATTTCTTAAAAACTCTTGACTTCCCGCAACGCTTATATAAATATCAGGGATGGCAATTCGTTTTACCATTGGAATTTGTTGTATTTTTCCTTCTTCTCTTAAATCGTTAAGTGCTTCCAAAACAACTGAACCAAATCCACCACTTTTTTGATGTTCTTCTACGGTAAAAATATTGCTATATGAATTTGCAATAGTTTGCAATAATTCTTTATCGAAAGGTTTAATAAAAGGAAAACTATAAAGCCCAAATTTACTGTCCTGTAATTCTTTTTTCATGGCAAAAACAATGGATCCCATTGATAAAACAGCAGTATCCTCACCTTTTTTTACGCAAATACCTTTTCCCCATTTTAAATCAATTTCTGAATCATGAACATTTGGTTCACCCGCTTTTCCTAATCGCAAATAACCAGGAGTATTTGTATTACAAAACATACTTGTAATTGCCTTGGCTTCAATAGGGTCGGAAGGAGCGCAAACAGTAAGATTTGGTAAAACTCTGAGTGTTCCAATGTCTTCGGTAGCGTGGTGCGATGGTCCAAGAGGCCCATAAGCGTAACCACCTCCTACTGAAATAATTTTTACATTTAAATTATGGTAACAAACATCGTAACGAATTTGCTCAAAACAACGCATGGTAGGGAAGTTACCAATTGAATATGTAAAAACGTTATATCCTTCTTTGGCCAAACCTGCCGCAATTCCTGTCATGTTTTGTTCTGCAACACCAGCGTTTAAAAACCTTTCAGGATATGCTAATGCAAATGGTTCAACTACTGAATATCCCAAATCGCCTACAATCAAAAATATTTTATCGTTAGTTTTTGCTTCTTCTACTAACTGTTGTATAAATGCTGTTCTCATTATAATGCTTCTATTTGTTTTACTCCTGCTTCATATTGTTCCAATGATGGCGATTTGTAATGCCAAAGCAATTGATTTTCCATAAAATCAACCCCTTTTCCTTTAATAGTGTGGGCAATGATTACAGTTGGTAACGTATTATTTATCCAAGCTTTTTTAAAGGCTTGCAGTAATTCTTCGTGGTTATGTCCATTTACTTCTATCACATTCCAATTAAATGCGTCAAATTTTTTATTAAGAGAATGAAGATTTAGTACCTCATTTACTGTTCCAAAACTTTGAATTTGATTATAATCTACTACTAAAATCAAATTGTTTAATTGGTGGTGAGGTGCAAACAAAATGGCTTCCCAATTTGATCCTTCGTCTAGCTCTCCATCACTCACTAACACCACTGTTTTCCAATTTTCTTTTTTTCTTTTTGCGGCTAAAGCCAATCCACAGCCAAACGATAAAGCATGTCCTAAACTTCCTGTTGATAGCTCCACTCCAGGAACTTTATGGCTAGTATGTGACAATAAAATACTGTCATCTTTGGCATATTCAGTTAGTAATTGTTTGTCGAAAAAACCTTTAAGAGCAAGTGTAGTATAAAGCGAAGTGCAAGCATGTCCTTTTGATAAAATAAAACGATCACGTTCATTCCAATTGGCTTGTTTTGGGTCTATATTTAAAACGCCATTGTATAAAACACTCAATATATCGGCCATTGAAAACGCGCCACCTATGTGCGATGCTTTTGCTTCGTATACAAGTTTTAAAGTTGCTAATCTTATTTGTTTGCTAAAAGCTATTATGTCTACCATTTAATTTTTTTACTTAGTAAATGTTTCAATTTGCTTGGCATGCGATTGTGTATGAAGGAAAATATAATTGGTTTGAGTAGTAAGCTCATCTACTTTTTCAAAAGCTTGTAATTTATTGTTATCAATTACAAAACATGTATAACCAAGGTTGTTTAGAAAATCGATAATATCATTAGGATGATAATTGAATTTAGAAGTCCATTTGCGCAGCATTTCGGTAAATATAATTGGCAAATCTCTTTTTATAGTTTCTATTCCACCTTTAAAAGCTAATAATTCTGCCCCTTCTACATCACATTTTATAAAATCAACTTTACTAGTTAAATGTTGTGAAACTTCATCCATTTTTTTCACATTACATTTCAATGTTTCAATATTATTATTTGCAGAAACATTGGCTAAGCTTGCATTTACCGAAAGGGAAGGGTCAAAATAAAAATCAAAACTGCCATTTTCATCTCCCAAACCATAGTTAAGGGTAGCAATATTGTTCATTTTGTTTAGTTCAACATTTTGGTTTAACTTTTCAAAAGTTGTAGGAATTGGTTCAAATGAAAACACTTTTCCCGAAGTTAGTTTTTGTGCAACATGTAAAGCATACCAACCAAAATTTCCGCCAATATCAAAAACATTAAAATGAGGTTCCATCAATCTTTGCTGCATTTGAAGTTCTTCAATTTCATAACTTCCAAAATTCAAAGTGTCGAACGGAGCTAAACGCTTGTCGTTTTGTTCACAAATAAATTGAATATTGGAATCTCTAAAAGTCATTACTACTTTTTGGTCAGTAATGTTTATTTCTGAAATATTTGTATTGGAAAGAAATTGGGCATAGCCAAACAAATGAGCATGTTCAGCATACATTTCATCAATATATTCCCACTTGTTAATAGCGCCACTTTCAAAACGCTTTTTTATATCTTGTAATTTCATTGGTAACTTGTTATTGTTCTGTAAAACCCTTCTTCTATACTTGTTGTTGCTTGCCAACCTAACGCACCAATTTTACTAGCATCTGGACAATTACGCTGAACAGCACTTGGGATATAATTAGCATTGGTTTGTTGTTGTTTTATTACGCGCAATTTTTTTTCTGGAAATAAGGTTACTAGTTTTTCTGCTAAATTTATAATACTTATTTCTCCATTTGGGTTGCCAACATTATAAGCTTCGCCATTTTCACCAGCTAATAATACTTTAAAAAATCCGAGTGTTGCATCGGACGAGTAACAAAAAGCTCTCATTGCTAAACCATCACTTTTCATTTCTATGTTTTCATTTTGCACAATGTTTGCTATAAAATCAGCATAAACTCTCCCATCATTTAATTCCATTCCTGGTCCATAAGTATGAAAAGGGCGAACTATTTTTACAGGAACTTTATATTGGTGCAAATAGCTTACACACATATTTTCGCCCATTCGCTTGCTTTCTGCATAGCATGCACGCACGTTTGTAGGGTCTATATAACCGTAATCGTTTTCTTTAGTTGGTATTTTACTTGAATCTATTATTCCATAAACTTCACTTGTACTAAAAAACAAAAACGATTTTACTTGTTTTTGCAAAGCAAGGTCTAATAAACTTTTTGTGCCAATAACATTTGCGCTTAAAGTTCCTACTGGATCTACTCCATAATATTTGGGACTAGCTTGGCTTGCTGCATGAACGATATAATCAATTTTTTCGTCAAATATGATGGGTAAACAAACATCTTGTTCAAGAATTTTTAAGTCACTTCTTTCTAATAAATTCCCAAACTTAGCTGTTGCTTTTTTTGCATTGCGAACTAGCGCCAAAATGTTTATTTCAAGTTTTTTTGAATCGTTTAAATACAATAAAGTATACAACATATATGAAGGTAAAAAACCGTTGGCACCAGTAATTAAAACAGTGGTTCCTTTTAGTTTTTCCCAATCATTATATTTACTTACAATTGATTCAATGTCAGTTGCTATAATTGGGTGTACAGATTTTATAAACGAGTTCACTTTATTTTAAAATTGTATGTAAAGTTTCCACCATATAATCTACCATTTCATCATTTATCATTGGCGTTACTCCAACCCAAAAAGTATGGTGTAAAATGGTATCTGTATTTGTCATATCACCAGAAACTCTATACGGATATTTACTAAAATACGGTTGCTTTCTAATATCTCCGGCAAATAATAGGCGAGTACCTATTTTAGCTTCAGTAAGTTTTTCAACTACATCGTTTCTATTCAAACCACTATCAGGTTTTAAAGTAATTAAAAAACCAAACCATGAAGGATTTGCATTTTCGCTAAATTCAGGTAGAATAATTTTATTGCTTAGTGAAAGTAAACCTTGTTTTAAACGGTTGAAATTATGTTTGCGTTTAGCAACAAATCCGGGTAATTTTTTTATTTGAGCCAAACCTAAAGCGGCTTGCATGTCAGTTATTTTTAAATTATAGCCCAATCTTGAATAAATATATTTATGGTCATAACCATAAGGCAGGTCGCCTAATTGCCATTCAAATCTTTTTGCGCAAGTATTATCACAACCTGAAGCGCACCAACAATCGCGACCCCAATCTCTAAACGACTCAATAATTTTCAATAATTTACTGTTATTAGTAAATACAGCTCCACCTTCACCTGTTGTAATATGATGTGCGGGATAAAAACTTAAAGTTCCCATGTCGCCAAAAGTACCAACATGATTGCCATTTACAGTTGCTCCAAGAGCATCACAGCAATCTTCAATAATCCATAAATTATGTTTGCGAGCAATGGCTTGAATGGCTTCTACATTAAATGGATTACCTAAAGTATGTGCTACCATAATAACTTTTGTTTTAGGAGTAATAGCGGCTTCTATTTTTGAAATATCAATATTATAACTTGGTATTTCAACGTCAACAAAAACAGGAATAACACCATATAAAACTGCTGGATTTATAGTAGTAGGAAAAGAAACTGCTACAGAAATCATTTCATCGCCAGGTTTCAAAGCTCTTTCACCAAGTTCTTCGGCTGTTAGCGTTGCAAATGCGAGTAAATTAGCCGATGAGCCAGAGTTTACTGTTAAAACTTTTTTGCAACCAATAAATTTTGCCAGTTCCTTTTCAAATGTTTCATTGAATCTTCCTGTAGTAAACCAACCATCTAATGCGGAATCAGTAATATATTTTAGTTCTTCGGCATCAACTACTTTTCCACTAACAGGAACGGTACTTTCACCTTTAATAAATGGTTTAGGCACATTTTTTTCCTCGTGGTATTGAGTAATTAAATCGAATATTTGTTTTTTTAAATCTTCTGCTTTTTGAGTCATTTTTTATTGTTTTTTATGCTAATTGCATATATGCTTTAAGTTGGTTTACGCGTTTAACGTAAACATTATTTTCTTTTTCTAACTCATCCGAATAACCGTCAATAGTAAATTGCAAGGTTTGTTCAAAGTTAAGTAACGGTTTCCAATTAAGTTGAGTAGTTGCTTTTGCAATGTCAAGTTTTAAAAAGGAAGCTTCGTGAAAATTGGGTTGAGTGTAGTTTATTTTTACTGTTTTATAAACAGGATTTTCCTGAATTGTATTTATTAAATCGCCTACAGTTTTATGAGTATTTGAAAGAGGGCCAAAATTCCAACCACCTTGTAAAGTTTTACCTTGTTTTAGTAATTCGGCAGCAAGTGTAATGTATCCAAATAGTGGCTCTAAAACAAATTGCCAGGGTCTAGTAGCATGAGGGTTTCGAATATTTAACGTTTCGTTTTTTTGAAATGCTTTAAAAAAATCTGGAACAATTCTGTTTTCTGCCCAATCACCGCCACCAATCACATTTCCCGCTCTAGCTGTTGCCACTAAGCAACTATTTTTATCAGAAAAAAACGACTGAATATACGATGTTGTAATTAGTTCTGAACAACCTTTAGATGCACTATAAGGGTCTTTTCCGCCCATTGCCTCATTTTCTCTGTAACCCCAAATCCATTCTTTATTGTCATAACACTTGTCACTAGTTACATTTATAGCCACTTTTACGCTTTCACATTGTTTAACTGCTTCCAATAAATTTACAGTTCCCATTATGTTTACATCAAAAGTTTCAACGGGATTAAGGTATGATTCTAAAACTAAAGGTTGTGCTGCTAAATGAAAAACGATTTCAGGTTCAATTTCTCGGAAAGTTTTTAGCAGTTTTTCTTTGTCACGAATATCAGCATAAACTTGTTTGTATTTAGACTCAAGATTACATGTAACAAAATTATCTTGTTTGCTTAATGGCTCTAAAGCATAACCATATACTTCGGCACCAAGTTCAAGTAAAGTTATGCTTAACCACGATCCTTTAAAACCAGTGTTACCAGTGACAAGTACTTTTTTTCCTTTATAGGTTTGTGCTATTGCTAAATTAAACATGTTTTTTTATTTCCAAAGTTTCCATTCAGCATTACCTGAGCTCCACATTTCATTTAAATCTGTTTTGTCTTTCAGCGTATCCATAGGTTTCCAAAATCCAAAATGCTTAAATGCGTTTAATTCTCCTTGTTGAGCAAGTGTTTCAAGCGGTTCTCGTTCCCAAGTTGTTTGATCGTCTTTTAATAAGTCAAAAACGGATGGTTCTAAAACAAAAAAACCTGCGTTTATCCAAGCGCCATCACCTTTTGGTTTTTCTGTAAAACTTGATACTTTATTATTTTCGTTCATGTTTAATAATCCAAACCTGCCACTTGGCTGAACGCTTGTAAGTGTTGCCTTTTTACCATTTTTTTTGTGAAAATCAAGTAGTTCAGCTATATTTACGTTGCCCACTCCATCGCCATAAGTTAACATAAAAGGTTCGTTTCCTATGTATTGTTGAATCCGTTTTATTCTACCACCAGTCATTGAATTTACTCCAGTATCAGCTATGGTAACTTTCCATTGCTCGGATTCGGAATTATGAAAATCGATTGAATTGTTGGCAAGATTTACAGTAACTGAGGAATGGTGTAAAAAATAATTGCAAAAATATTCTTTAATTACATATCCTTTGTAACCAGCACATATAACAAACTCATTAAAACCATAGCTCGAATATAATTTCATGATATGCCATAAAATTGGCTTTCCTCCAATTTCAACCATTGGTTTTGGTTTAGTATCTGTTTCTTCGCTTAAACGTGTGCCTAAACCACCTGCTAAAATTACTACTTTCATATTTATAGGGTTCAATTATACAAAAAGTTTCAAGTAAAAACAATAATTCATCAATTGATTTCACAATTAGAAATGAATTTTAAGGAGCATCATTGTTATTTAAATTTATTAGTAAAACTTGCCATCAGTAAAGTATTACTAAAAGCACTTTTACAGTAGGTATTTTTTACGAGTTTACCAAAGAAAAATCGAAGGTAATAAACAGAATAAATATCTTATAATTTAAATATAAAAACAACAGTTACAATTATACTTTTAGTTGTTTTTTTAAAATAACTATTGAACAAATAAACTCTACATTATTTGCTACCAAAGAAGATTATATTTTTGGTATTGTTACATTAAATCCTTTTTGTATAATTTCAGCATATTTAGACAAAGACTGCAAAGCAAATTGGAAAGGCAATGATGTAATTTTAAATTGGAAAACAGCAAGTGAAACAATTAACAGTTATTTTATTATAGAAAAAGTAATTGAAAATGAATGGAAAAACATTGGAAAAGTAATAGGAAATGGCAATTCGACAATGGTAAATAACTATTCATTTGTGGATGTTAATTCACAAAAAAACAAAGAACAAAATAAAACCAATTATTACCAATTGAAGCAAGTAGATTTCAATGCATATTTTGTTTACTCAGAAATAATAACACTTGAACCACAAACTATAAAAAACAGTATTTCAATTTCACCAATTCCAATGCAAAATGAGTTAAATATAAGCACAGAAAGCAACGAAATAATCGAAACTGTTTCGGTGTATGATATAAATGGAAAGTTGGTTTTACAAGCTAATAACGAAGAAAACATTGATGTTTCAAAACTAATAAATGGAGTTTATACCATAAAAGTTATAACCGACAAACAAGTTTTTTCAACTAAAATTGTAAAATAACTAGTTAGATTGGTTGATTAGGTTTAAAGGTTAATAGCGTTTGGAATATCAATTTACTTGTTTACTCCAAACACTATTTTTTTGTATTAACTAAAACCTTTCAATTTCCAACCTTTTTCTCTTTAAACCCTACTTACCAATTAGTTGTTTAACTAATTTACTTTCTACATTTGAACATTTAAAGTTAATGTTCCACCTTGGTAATTTACTGTTTCAGTTTTGGTTTTAAAGCTAGGGTGAGCAAAAGTAATTACATAATTGCCATTATTTAATTTGGCCAAACCATACTTACCGTTGCTATCGGTACTGGTACTTATGCTGTTATTAATACAATTAATTTGTACATTTTCAATTGGAGTTTGAGAATCCTGAATGGTAACAGTTCCAATAATACTTAAACCAATGTTACTTTCGGAGTTAGCAGGTAGTAAATAAACCTTATAGCGAGCATAATTATCTATAAAAATATTTTTAGCAGCTTTAGCAACTTTTGTTCTTATTTCCCAAACTATATTTAGTAATTCTATGCGGTTTTGAGTACTTCCACCTCTACCGTTTTTACTCATTTCTTGATCGGTTTTGGCAGATATTAGCGCATTAAGTTTATTGTCTATTTCGTCAATATTTGATTGTTTGTAACCTGCTTCCACCAATTTTAAAGTGTTTTCTGGCTTGTTTGCCACCTTCGAAAAAACACCCATAAAAACAATCATTTTTTCGGGAGCTTTACGTGCTATATCATAGTTATCAAATCCAAATTCGTTCCAAACAGTTGGTTTATTAGGAAATGCTTTTTCTATAAAGTACTTAGCTGATTGAAAATGAGCTCTACAATCTTCCATTTTTTCCTCTACAATTTCAGTTAAACCTATTTGAGAATCTAGTGTTAACTCGTCAGACGGAGCAGCAAAAGCATTGTTTATGGCTGTTTCCCATTGCGTTGCAAAATTATCGGTAAAATCTGCATCAAAGTCTTTAAAAGTAGTTGCATCGTTCACAAATTCTTGCATTGTAGTACGGCTTTCTTGTAGCATCCAATCGTCTGTAATGCTAAAAGTTCTTTTGGTTTCTGTTGGTGTTATCATGGTTTATTAATTTTAAACAAATTTGACTGTTATATTTTATATTTCAAATTATTTGATTGCTTTTTTATAAACGTTTTGTTCACTTTTTATATTGCTAACTTCCACTTTTATAGTTACCTATTTATTAGTTAAAAGCATTTACCAAATAGTTATAGCTTTTTATTATAAAAACATGTTAACTACCTACCGTTTGGTTTTAGCATTTTAATATGTGATAATAACTTTATGACGGATGTTTTTAGCATGGTATCGGACTGTGTTAGCATGGTATCGGATGATGTTAACATTGCATCGGATTGTGTTAGCTTTATTACGGATGTTATTAGCATGGTGTCGGAACGTGTTAACTTTGTTTCGGAGGCTGTCAACTTTATGACGGAGGCTGTTAACTTTATGACGGACGCTCTTAACTTTATGACGGATTGTCATAACTTTGGTGTTTTTAGGTGTAAAAGGTTAATTTTAGTTCATAACTTTGCAACGGATGCTTTTAACTACACAGTTTGTTACTTTAACTTTTGTTAGCTGTTATTCAACTTTAAAATTTTTAAAAGTAAATAATAGGTGGATTGTAATAAAATGCTCAATATTTTTTTAGAAACTAATTAAAATGCTGGTTTTATTTTAAGTTTATTTGGGTTATTTACCCCTAAAATTTTTGAAAAATATTTACTGTTGAATTATTACTTTCGAAAAAAATATATAAAAGTGTTTCAAACTCCCATTCTCTTCTTAATTTTTAATAGACCAACTACCACAAAACGCGTATTTGAAAGCATTAGAAGCATTAAACCTGCTAGGCTATACATTGCGGCCGATGGAGCAAGAAAAGACAAAGCAGGAGAAGACTTACTTTGCCAAGAAACTAGGAATATTGTAAATAAAATAGATTGGAATTGTGAAATAAAAACCCTTTTTAGAGCAGAAAATTTAGGCTGTAAAATTGCAGTAAGTTCGGCTATTGATTGGTTTTTTGAAAACGAAGAACAAGGTATTATTTTAGAAGACGATTGTTTACCAAATTCATCATTTTACACTTTTTGTGATGAGTTGTTGAATTTGTATAAAAACGATTACAGGGTAATGCATATTTCGGGAAATAATTTTCAAGATGGAATAACTAGAGGCGATGGGAGTTATTATTTTTCAAGATACAATCATATTTGGGGTTGGGCAACTTGGAGGCGCGCTTGGAAAACTTACGATGTAAATATGAAACAATTAAAACATGCGTTGAGTATACAAGTTTTTAATAACACTTTGTCAAAAAACGAACTAAAGTTTTGGCTAAATTGGTTTAAAGAAATACAAGAAGGTAAAAAAAATACTTGGGACTATCAAACCATGTTAAACCAATGGCTTCAAAACGGTTTAACAATTATTCCTAATCAAAATTTAGTAACTAATATTGGTTTTGGAGGAGGTACAAATACTTCAATTGAAGTTTTAGGATTGTCAAATATTGAATCAAAAACAATGCTCAATATTGTACATCCTACATTTATTTACAGCAATAAAATTGCAGATGATTATACTTTTTTTACAAAGTACAATCCCAATTTTACTACTAATTTTATTAACAAAATAAAGGGTGTTTATAATAAAATAGTTGGTAAATAATTTACCTCAATAAAGTAACTGTTCCATAAATTTTATATTGTTTACCTGATTTGCTTTCAGCTTCTATAATATAAAAATATACACCTTCAGCACAAGGATTGCCCTCATAAGTTCCATCCCACCATTTGCCATTTGGCATATTGTATTCATAAATTTGTTGGCCCCATCTGTTCCAAATAGTTCCATTCAAATATTTTAAATAAGCCATGTTGTTTACTTTGTTCTCAAAGTAATCGTTTAATAAATCATTATTGGGTGTAAATACATTTGGAATATTTAGTTTTATTTCGCCATTAGCTGTAATTTTTAACATGGCGGTATCAACACAACCATTTTTACTTTTAGCATTTAAAACAACATAATAAATGCCATCGTTTTCAAAAGTATAAGTTGGATTTTCATTGGTAGAAGTAGCTAATTTGTCAAAATTCCACAAATAAGTATTTGCGTTAATAGAAGCATTATTGAATTGAACGTTTAAAGGAATTCCACCATCTGTAACATTAGATGAAATTTTGGCAACTACACTATCCAAAGTAATTTTAATAGAATCGCTAGCAGTACAGTTTCCGTTGGTATTTATTGCATTTAAAACATAGTACTTTGATTTAGGTAACGAAATAATTGGATTTAAAATGTTTTGGTTATTTACTTCATTGGAAGGACTCCAAGAAAAAACATCTCCATTTAAAACAGTGCCATTTAATTGAAATGGAAAACCTACACAAATAATGGTGTCGTTTCCTGCATTTACAACTGGTTTTGGGTTTACTTTTATTTCTATGGTGTCGAACGAAGCACACTGAACATTGGTGCTTTTAACAATAAAGTTGGTAGTAATAATTGGAAAAGCTTTAGGTGTTAAAGAAGCAGTATCGGTTAAATAATTAGCTGGCATCCATTTAACTTCACTTGCGCCTGTAACATTTAATTGGGCTGTGTCAAACTCGCATATTGCTTGATTTAAACCAGCATTTATTGGAATAGGATTGTTTACAGTAACCGTTAAACTATCGCTATTTTTGCAATAGCCATTATTTATTTTCAAATAGAATTTTATTGTATTTATTGGTTTGGCATAAGTAATTAAAGCAGTTGAATCATTTACCAAATAATTAGGATACCACCTTGTAGTTCCTGTTCCACTTCCTTGCAACAAAAAGCTATCGTTTAAACAAATTTGACCTCCATTTCCTGCACTTACTAAAGGTAATGTTCTTACTAAAACATTTACCGTGTCAAAAAATAAGCAACCGCTAAAACCACTTTTTACTATAAAATTGGTGGTTACTATTGGTTTTACAAAAGGATTGAAAACAGTAGAATCATTTACTAAATTATTGGGAATCCATTTATAATTAAATCCACCACTTGCATCTAATTGAATAGAATCGCCAATGCATAACGAGGTGTCTTTACCAGCATTTAAAGCCAAAGGAAGAGAAACAGTAACAAGTACTGTGTCGTGTTTTGTGCAAGCATTATTGGTTGCTGTAAGCACATATTTGGTAGTAATGTTTGGTTTTGCATAAGGATTTAAAATTGAGTAATTCGATAACCCAAAGTTGTTTTCCCAATTATACAAACCTATTGCAGAACCAACTAATTGAACACTATCTCCAGGGCAAATACCTTTGTCAATTCCTGCATTTGCTAAAACAGGGGTAATATTTATTCTAACTGTATCTCTCGAAAAGCAATAGCCATCTTTAGCCAATAACACATAATCAGTTGTAATAATTGGTTTAGCAAAAGTGTTTGCTACATTGCTGTCTGCAAGTCCAAGGCTTGGGTACCATTTTAATAAATTATAACCTGTACCATTTAACTGAATACTATCGCCTAAACAAATATTTTGATTGGTAGAAGCATTACTTATTGGACGATAAACCTGAACATTTATTGTATCACGTTTTAAACATAATCCACTTCTTGATTCCAAAATAAAAGATGAAGAGTTTTGAGGTTTTACAAATGGATTCAATAAAGTGGTATCTGCTATTCCTGCATTTGTTTGCCAAGCAAAATTACCAATTGCCGAAGCTACTAAACGAATACTATCGCTAAAACAAACCGAAGTATCACTTCCTAATTGAGCAGCAACTTGATTAACATTTACTTGAACAGTATCTTTTTTTACACATCGGCCAATAAAGGCAGTTAAAAAATAATTGGTTGTAATTTGCGGCTTTACAAAAGTATTTAGAGTGGTACTATCAGCTAAAAAGTATTTTGGACTCCACCTAAAACTCCCTGCGCCAATACCTGTCATTTGAACACTATCGCCCAAGCAAATAGTTTTATCAATTCCAGCATTTGCTTGAGGATTGTTTACAGTTACATGAATAGTATCGTATTTTGTACAACCCAAATTAGTAGATTTAAGAATATAGTTGGTAGTGTTTATTGGTTTTACAAAAGGATTTAAAGCATTACTATCACTTAAATACAAAGCATTTTGCCAAACAAAAGTTCCAACAGCATTTGCGTTTAAACGAATACTATCGCCTAAACAAATGGTTGAATCAATACCAGCTTGTGCTAAAATTGGCTTAACTATTATTTTTACAGTATCGTAAGCCAAACAAACACCTGATATTCCTCTAACAATATAGTTGGTTGTGTCAGCTGGTTTTGCATAAGGGTTTGGAATGCTAACATTACTGAGTCCTAAACTTGGAAACCAAAAATAATTACTGCTTCCAGATGCATTTAACTGAACACTATCACCTTTACAAATTGTGGCATCAATTCCAGCATTTACAGTTGATGCAGTAAATGATAAAGTAATTGTTTCAGAAGAGTCTATTTCAGAACAATTATTGGTAACTTTTAGAAAATAAGTACCTGCTAGCTTTGCAACATAGTAAAATTGGTTTGCTCCCGCAATGGCTAAATTATTCCTAAACCATTGGAAAGATACACCACCTATTGTATCAGCAGGATATAAAATTGAACTATCGCCAGTACATAAATTAATAGAAGTAGGTGCATGTAGTTTGAATGGTGCAGGTGGAGATATTTTTGCAAAGTAAGAATCTTCAGCCCCTGAACTTACTAAGCTATTAGAACCAAAAGTGGCAGTATTAGTGAATCTGCCACATGAGTATAAATTACCAATATTATCAGAAATAGTTCCGTAACAATCATCATTACCTGATCCACCAAATTTTAAAGCATCAATTGTATTACCCAAAGTTGGATTAATTATACAAACAAAGCCATCAAGTTGTCCATTTGATGAAAGAATTTTACTGTTTCCAAAGTTAACAGTATTACTGAAATCTCCTGAAGCTACAATATTATTATTTTTACTAAAACATATTTGCCAGCCAAATTCATTACCAACACCCCCAATAATTTTTACCCATCGCAATACTCCAGAGCTGTCATGTGATGTCAAACACACATCGTAATTACCATTATTTGTTAATGATAAACTTGCACCAGGTGAACTAGAACTAAATGTAGAATTACCTAATCCAAAGTGTCCAATTGTATAAACATTGCTAAATTCATCAACAATACAGCTAGACAAACCTTCGTCAGCATTAGTACCCATTCCATTTACCCATATCCAACTACCTAAATTATTTGCTTTAGCTACGAAACCACCCCAGTTTGATATGTTATTTATTGTAATTGAACCGAAAGTCGAGGATGCCCCTGAATAACCATAATTACCTACAACATATATATTATTTTGTAAATCGAAAGATATTCCAATTGCTAAATCAAGACCACCACCACCAGCAGTATTTACCCACTGTAATATACCAGTAGGCAGATATTTTGCAATAAATATATCATGTCCTCCTGAAGATGTTTTACTTATTGTTGAACCAGAAGTTGTTCCAAAAGTTGAAATATCACTAAATAGACCACCAATTATAATGTTACCGTTGTAGTCAATATTTAAACAACAACCTTCATCAGTATAACTTCCTCCAGATTTAATTGCCCATAATAAAACTCCTAAGGTGTCATATTTTGCTAAAAAAATATCATCACTGCCATTTGAAATTAATGTTTGAGAAGAACCAGAAGTAGTTGTAAATAAAGCTGAACCACTAAATGCACCTGTAACATATAAATTACCAATATTGTCATATATTATTCTAGGAAAAAAAAAGCTACCACATTCACTTCCACTACTTCCAATTGAATTTTTCCACACTAAATTTTTATTACAATTCATTTTTGAAATATAAATGTCCCAAGATCCTGCGGATGTAATTGACCTAGAAGCTAAACTCCCTGTTCCTGGAAAAACCATTGTGCCTGTAAAACTTCCAATTATAAAAGTATTGCCATTATTATCTGTAGCAATGGATTTAGCCAAATCTGTTGATGTTCCACCAGCTTTTTGGGCCCATTTAAAAGATTGAGCACTCAAAAGTGACATTAAACTAGTTAAAATTATCAAAATACAAATCTTATGGTACATTTTTACAATAAATTTAAATTCAAAACTACTTTAGTTTAACAACAAAAACAAAATAAATAAAAAAAGCAGAAATATTAGTAGCTTTATTTTATTTTTGCTTGCTAATGCTAAAAAGTTAAAGTGTTTCAAACCCCAATATTATTCTTAATTTTTAATAGGCCTGATACCACAAAACGTGTGTTTGAAAGCATAAAAAGCATTAAACCTGCTAAGTTATTCATAGCAGCAGATGGAGCAAGAAAAGACAAAGTAGGAGAAGACTTACTTTGTATTGAAACAAGAAAAATTATTGAATTAATTGATTGGAATTGTGAAATAAAAACCCTTTTCAGAACCGAAAATTTAGGTTGTAAAATAGCGGTAAGTTCGGCAATTGATTGGTTTTTTGAAAACGAAGAACAAGGAATTATATTAGAAGATGATTGTTTGCCTGATATAAGTTTTTACAGTTATTGTGAAACGCTACTTAAATATTATAGTTCTAATGAAAGAATTATGCATATTTCTGGGAATAATTTTCAAGATGGTATTGTTAGAAGTAACGGGAGTTATTATTTTTCAAATTATAATCATATTTGGGGTTGGGCAACTTGGAAACGTGCATGGAATAAATACAAAGTGAATTTAGAATTTTTAACTGAAGCCGAAATTATTAAATTGATAGAGACACAATTTACTTCAAGAAAAGAACGAGTTTTTTGGATTCAAATATTCAATAAAATGTGTAAACCAAATATTGGAACTTGGGATTATCAATGGTCTTTTGCAATTTGGTCAAACAATGGTTTAAGTATTTTGCCAAATCAAAATTTGGTTTCAAATATAGGTTTTAACAATAATGGTACTCACACATCTGGAGTTGATTATTTGGGGTTAAGCAATATGCAAACATTTTCAATTACAAACATTATTCATCCAAAAAATATTGAAATAAATAAAAATGCTGATAAATATGGATTGGATCACTATTTTAACCCCAGCAAGATTTTGTACCTTCGTAAAAAAATTATTCATTGTTTAAATAAATAAAAATTGATAAAGCTTATTCTAAAATTACTTGGTGTATCCAAACTAAATAAATTACTAACTCAAGAGTTTGATAAAGTAAAACTAATTTCTGCCGTTTCAATAGTAAAAAATATTAAAGAAAATGCAGGTAAATTTGAAAACATTCAAGATGCTGAGTTTTCTGTTTTTTCTCAATGGGGTGATGATGGAATTATTCAGTATTTAATTCACACTATTGGAATTACTAACAAAACATTTATAGAGTTTGGAGTTGAAAATTACAGAGAAGCAAACACACGTTTTTTATTAATAAATAATAATTGGAAAGGACTGGTAATTGACGGCTCTGAAAAAAATATTCAGTTCATAAAAAATGATTCTATTAGTTGGAATTACAGTCTTAATTCTGTTGCTAAATTTATTACTAAAGAGAATTTGAATTCACTAATTGAAAACAATGGATTTAAAGGTGAAATTGGCCTTTTGCATATAGATGTAGACGGTAACGATTATTGGTTATGGGAATGTTTAAATATAGTAAATCCTGAAATAGTGATTGTTGAATATAACAGTGTTTTTGGAAACAAAAAACCTATTTCAGTGCCTTACAAAGCTGATTTTTTTGTTACAAAAGAACATTATTCTAACTTATATTTTGGAGCTTCTTTAAAAGCATTGGAATATTTAGCTAATAAGAAAGGTTATTTTCTAGTTGGAAGTAATTCAAATGGAAATAATGCTTATTTTGTAAGAAATGATAAAATGATAGGATTATCAAAAATGACTTCCGAAGAAGCTTATGTTGCATGTAAGTTTAAACAAAATAGAGACCCAAATTATTCTCTTACTTTAATTGATGATAGCATAATGATTAGTAATTGTGGTGATTTACCAGTAATAAATGTAATTAATAATGAAACTATTAAACTAAAGGACTGTTTGTAATGATAAATCAAATAATTTTAAACAAGTTAATAAGTAATTCTGTAAGTGGATGTTATTATAAAATACTACTAAAGATAAGAAGTATTCTTTTAATTTTAGATTCTAATGCCACAATTGAATATAATTACAACAACTATGTTTTAACTTTTCCGTTTTCACATGATTATCCTTTGAATAGAAAAGAAATTCCATTTTATAGTGAGAATCTAGGGGTTATTTCTAAAGTTATATCTTCAAAATATTATAATGCTGATGCTATAGATATTGGAGCCAATATTGGTGATTCAGCCGCCATAATAAGCCATTATAGTAAAATGCCAGTTTTATGTATTGAAGGAAATCCTAAATTTATTCCTTTACTAGAAAAAAATATAAAACAAATGCAAAATATTGTAATTGAATTGTGTTTTGTAGGTGAAGTTAATGAAAACGTTTCAACAATTAATTATGGCGGAACGGCTAGAATTGAAACATCAGAAACTGGTATAGAAGTAAAAACAGTAACTCAAATTTTAAATAAACATGATTCTTTTAAAAATGCTAAGCTTTTAAAAATTGATACCGATGGATTCGACTATAAAATATTAAGAGCATCAGAGGAGTTTTTGAAACAATCTAAACCAATTATTTTTTTTGAATTTGACCCATTTTTTTTAATAAAACAAAACGAAAATCCTTCTAGTATTTTTCCTTTTTTAAATAAATTATGCTACACAAATTTGTTATTGTTCGACAATCATGGAAAATTATTATGTGAAATTAAAAGTCATCAAACAGAATTGATTTTTGATTTCATTAGTTATTTCAATAATAATGGAGAAACATATTTGGATATTTGTGCAATTCATGATGAGGATTATGATTTGGTTCCAAAAATTAAACAAGAATTTCAATAATAATCAAGGTGAAATATTATTTTTAGTTTTAAAATATACTACCGATAGACAGAATAATTTTCAGTACAAATTACACATTATGAAAGTACTAATTGATGACGAAGCATTTATTATTCAAAAATTTGGAGGAGTATCAAGAATTTTCTCCGAAATTTTGAAAAGATTAATAAAATGTGACAATCAATTGATTTTTTACAATTTTTACTCTGAAAACGAGTATTTAAATGCTTTAAAATTAAATGGTATAAAGCCGTTTCTAAAAAATTTTCAGTTTCCTTTGAAAGGTAAGTTGATTCGTTCAATTAACAGATTTTTTAGTAAGCCATTTAACATAAAAAATATTAGATATGGTAATGTCAATGTTTTTCATTCCTCTTTCTATAGCGATTATTATTTAAAAGAACTTGAACGAAATAAAAATGTAAAATTTGTTTTTACAGTTCATGATTTGATACATGAATTAATGCCTGAAGTAGAAGGAAATTCTAATTTAGCAAATATAAAAAAAAAAAATTTGCAAAGGGCTGACCATATTATTGTTGTTTCTGAGTCAACAAAATCAGATCTTTTAAAAGTTTATCCTTTTGTTGAAAAAAATAAAATTTCGGTTATTCACTTAGCTAATTCTTTGCCTATTGAAAAGGAAAAAGTTTCCGGTTTGCCCGATAAATATGTGCTTTATGTTGGAGAAAGAAGGGGCTACAAAAATTTTATATTTTTTATCAATGCATTTGTTCCATTCTCTTTAGTATATCCCGATTATAAAATTGTTTGTACTGGAAGCATGAACTTTTCAAATTCAGAAATTAAACTTTTTGAAAACTTGAATTTGCTTTCAAAAATCTTTCATTTTAGATGTAATGATAAACAATTGAGGTATGTTTATGAAAACTCTACAATGTTTGTTTTCCCATCTCTTTATGAAGGTTTTGGATTGCCAATCTTAGAAGCGTTTGATTGTAAAACACCTGTTTTATTAAGTAATACTAGTAGTTTACCTGAAGTAGGAAAGGATGCAGCTTTATACTTTAATCCACAAATTGAAAGTGAACTTACAAATAACATGTTATTAATTGCTAATAATCAAAATTTACGCAATGAGTTAATAGAAAACGGTAAAAAACGGCTCAAAGATTTTTCTTGGGATTTACATTTCAAAAACACTTATTCAATTTATAATTCTTTACATTTTGAAAATTCTTCTCCTCAATAATTACGACTCATTTACACACATGCTCAAAGATTATTTAGAGCAATGCGGAGCAAATTGTATGTTGTTTAGGAACGATAAAATTAAGGTTGCTGAAATTACCTCAGCAATGTAACAGTTCCATGGTATTTTGAGGATTCATTGTTTAATGTTTCAACTTCAAAAATATAAAAATATACTCCATCCGAGCAAGGGCTATTATTGTAGTTTCCATCCCATCCATTTTCAAATGGAAAAGTAAATTCAATTACTAATCCACCCCATCTATTCCAAATAGTCCCTTTAATTTGCTTAATTTGACCAGTATCTGAAACTACAATGTTAAAAATATCATTTATTTTATCACCATTAGGAGTAAACACATTCGGTATATTTAAAACTAGATTGTCATAAACAATTATTTCTTTAAAAACAGAATCTTTACAACCAAATGAATCTGTTACTAATAGCTTTGTTTGATACTTACCTGCTTTTGTAAAAATTGTTTTTGGGTCTAAAATATTTGAAGTTTCTTGATTATCAAAATTCCAAAAGTTTATTAGATTTACTGGAGTACTATTGTTTTTAAACTGCACTGATAAAGGTGAGTGACCTGATGAAGTATTTGTGGTGAAATTTGCTTTTGGATTATTTACTTTAATGGCCAAAGTATCGTAATTATAACATAAAGTAGTTGAACTTTCTCCTTTAACAAAATAAATTATGTTACTATCTGGCTTGCTAATTGGATTTTTAATTGTAGCATTATCAAGAAAAAAATCTGGAAACCAAGTAAACCTATCAGCATTTGAAGAAGTATTTATTAAAAATGACTCTCCTTTGCAAATTGTAGTGTCTTGACCTATATTTAAAGATGGAATTTCATTGACAGTAATAACAATTGTGTCTTCGGAATTGCAATTTCCTGAAACAGATTTTAAAATATATTGTGTAGTTATTTGGGGTTTAGCATAAGGATTTGGAATATTATTTTGACTTAGTCCTAAACTTGGAGTCCAAGTAAATGAATTTCCCCCACTTCCTTGAAGTTGAATACTATCATTTTTACACAAACTTGTATCTTTACCAGCATTTGTTATTAAAACATTTGATATGAAAACCTCAACAGAATCAATTTTTTGTTTACAAACTCCATTGCTAACCAAAACATAATATTTTGTATTTATTACAGGTTTAGCTATAGGATTATTAATACTTGTATCGCTTAAAGTGTTATTGCTATACCATTCATATTTTGTACCACCACTTGCATTCAGTGTTACACTGTCACCTAAGCAAATAGTTTTATCTATTCCCGCATCTGGAGTAAGTTTAGCAACATTTATATTTATTGTATCGCTATTTGAACATAAACCATTAAATCCAGTTACAATAAATGTCATATTGGAATCAGGTTTAGCAATAGGATTGTAAATAGTATCATTATTTAAAAAAACACTGTTGTTCCATAAATATTTTAAAGCTCCTGAAGCAGTTAAACTAACACTATCTCCTTTGCAAATAGTTGTATTGCCATTTATTACAATTGTTGGCTTAGCCGTAACATTTACATTTACAGTATCTTTATCTTCACACAAACCGTCTGAAACTGTAACTATATATTCTCTAGTAAATGTAGTTCGTGTAAACGGATTTGGAATAGAATCATTGCTTATAAAATTTGTATTATTCCATTTAAACTTTGTTCCGCCTGATGCCGAAAGCTGAACACTATCACCAAAACAAATATTTTTGTCAAGCCCTGCATCAGCTGTAATAGTTGATGAATATAAATATATTTCATTAATTTCATTTGCAGACAATGTTCTATTATAAATCCTTATGTCGTCAATTTTGCCTGTAAAATAATCCACAAAACCAGGATCGTCTCTACCTATGTATAACGGATTGCTGTTGCTGAAACCAAATGAGCTTGTTGAAGAACTTTGATCAACTAAAATACCGTTTTTATATAATTTACAATTTGTTCCAGAAATAGAAACAGCAATACTCACCCATTGGTTTAAACTAATACTTGTGCTACTTAATCCCCATAAGTTATTATTATTTATTTGAGAAATTCCGTCTGGTGTTAAGGAAGCCCTATATTGACATGTTGCTACAGAATTAGATTTACTTAAAACTGATGCGTAATTTTGAGTAAAATAAGGAGACCATGCACCAATATTTACCCAAAATATTAAGGTCAAATTATTGGTTGGAGATGATAAACTTACAGAATTTGGAACAGATATATAACTACTTCCATCAAAATAATAAGCAGAGTTAGGATTACCAAATCTATCTGTTGTTAGTGATGCACCAATATTAGTACCATGGTTGTTATAACCAGATTGGTCTTGAGTATTCCCGTTAAAAGGGTAACATGCTATTAGTCCATTGTTTATAGAACTAGCTATTGTACAATGATTACAAACAACTTGAGAAAATATGTTTTCAAATGAAAACATAAAACATAATAATATTATACAGGTTGTAGTTTTCAATTTATATTTGAAAAATTTTTTACAATAATAAATTAAATTTTTTACAATTTGAAAATTCTTCTTCTTGATAATTACGACTCGTTTACACACATGCTCAAGGATTATTTTGAGCAATGTGGAGCTAATTGTTTGTTGTTTAGGAACGATAAAATTACGGTTGCTGAAATTGAAAAATTGGAGTTTGATGCCATTGTAATTTCGCCAGGTCCTAAAGAACCAAAAGACGCTGGCATTGTGATGGAATTAATTGCGAACTTTTATAATACTAAGCCAATATTTGGTGTTTGTTTAGGCCATCAAGCTATTGCTGAATTTTTTGGCGGTAGTTTAAATAAAGCCAAATTGCCTAGGCACGGAAAAGTGGATATTGTAAAACACGTAGGCGATGAAATGTTTAAAAACGTACCTGAAAATTTTGAAGCTACACGCTATCATTCTTTAATAATTAATAATTTGCCGAACCAATTATTGGCAACTTCAGATTGCGATGGTGAGTTAATGGCTTTTAGGCACCATAATTTACCTATTTGGGCAGTTCAATTTCATCCTGAAAGTTGCCAAACTGTTTTTGGTTTGCAAATAATTTGCAATTTTATTGAAATGGTAAAAAACAAGAAAACCCAAAAAACTCCCAAAAAAGAAATAGAGTTAGCACTTAAAATAAAAGCGGAATTTGAATTTGAAAAAACAGCAAAAAACAATAAATAATATTTATAAATGAGCAAAAAAAACAATACATTGAACCTTGAAGAGTTTAAAGAAAAGAACTATGGAAAAATAGGCTCTAAAGAACGAGACGAATTGGAAGCTGGTTACAAACACTTTAAAATAGGAGCATTAATTCACGATACTAGAATAGAATTAGGAATGACACAAGAACAACTTGCCCAAAAAGTTGGAACTACTAAATCGTACATTTCCAAAATAGAAAAAAATATAAAAGAAACGCGTATTTCTACCCTTCAGAAAATAGTTGAACTTGGTTTTGGTGGTCAACTTGAATTATCAATAAAATTATAAAAACACAATTTACCCAATTTTGTAATGAAAATTACGATGGTCACTTTATTTTAAATATTGAAATCACCTAAAGTCTAATTACATTTGTTCAAAACTAACAATTTTACATGTTTGCATACCAATTAATAAGTAACGAAATATTTGCCCTTAAACCTAGTGATTCTGCTGCCAATGCTCTGATTTTTATGGAAGACTGGCAAGTAAAAGATTTACCAATAGTTCAGAATTTAAAAGTAATTGGAATTGTGAATGAACAAATTTTATTAAACAACGAAACCGAAAACATTGTAAATATTTTAAATCAAACTGCGGTTTATTGTTTTGAAAACACACATTTTTACGATGTTTTAAAAATAATTTTCAGTTCAAATTTGAGTGCAATTCCGGTGGTTGATAACGAGCATAATTTTAAAGGAATTATAGCAGCTAAAGATTTGGCAAAGCAGCTTTATCAAAACAGTAGCATAAACCAAGATGGTGGAATTATAGTTTTACAAATGAATGTTCACAATTATTCGTTGGCCGAAATAGCAAGAATTACGGAAGTAAATAATGCCAAAATTTTATATGCGCATGTGTTTCCTTTGGCCGATGAAAACAACAATATTCAGGTTTCGCTAAAATATAATATTATTGATTTAAAGTACATTATTGCTACTTTTGAAAGGTTTAGTTACCAAATTATTTATAGCACTCCTAATTTAAATGAACTTGACTCCTCTAACAAAAAGTTTGATTGGTTGATGAAGTATTTGAACACATGAACACATTGAATTTAGCCATTTTTGGCAGATATTTTAAAAAAGATCGATACACCGAACTGCAGCAGTTTTTCGATTTTTTGGAAAACAGCGATATTCATTTTACTGTGTACCGAAAGTTTTTGGAAGATGGCTTAAGAAACGGCTTAATTGTTTCGCCAAACACCAAAACTTTTGACTCGTACAAAGATTTTAATAAACACGATTTTGATTTTGTGGTAAGTATTGGTGGCGATGGAACTATTTTGATGTGTTTGGAATTTGTAAGGGAAAAAGAAACGCCTATTATTGGTATAAACACCGGAAGATTAGGGTTTTTGGCTGGGGTGCCTGCCAACGAATCTATTAACATGCTTGATGAGTTAAAAAAAAATAGGTTTAGTATAGATTCGAGAACGGTTTTAAAACTAGATAGTAACAAGCCCAATATGTTTGGTGGAGTAAAATATGCTTTGAACGATTTTGTAATTCACAAAAAAGATAGCTCCAGCATGATTACCATTCACACTTTTATTAATGGCGAATTTTTAAACTCTTATTGGAGCGATGGCCTCATTATTTCAACGCCAACTGGCTCTACAGGTTATAATTTAAGTTGTGGTGGACCCATTTTATACCCATCATCGGCTAGTTTTGTAATTACGCCCATAGCACCTCATAACTTAAATGTTAGGCCAATTATTATTTCGGACAATAATGTAATTTCGTTTCAAGTAGAAGGACGAAGTACCTCGTTTTTAGCCACCTTAGACTCTCGTTCCGAAAGCATTGAATCTGATTCGGAATTAGCAGTGTGTAAGGCAAGCTTTAAAATGAATTTGGTAAGGTTAAACAACGAAAATTACCTAAAAACGCTTCGCGAAAAACTATTGTGGGGTATAGATAACAGGAATTTTAGAAACACCTAAACAAGCTGCCAATTATTCAATAATTAGCAATTACAGTATTTACATAAATTGCTAAAACACATAGCAATTAATTTGTAATAAATAAAATGCGTTACTTGTTTTTTACACCACATCTACCCAATATTCCACATCTGTTTTGCTTTGGTTACAAAGCAGCAACCTGCGGGCAGTATCAGTAAAACCAAGGGTTTTGGCAGTAAAATTAGTTAATTGCCCTGCCTGCACTTCGTTGGCATTTTGAGGTGGTTCATCGGTTGGGTTTTGGCTTAGGTACACTTTTAAATTTTCGGGGCCAGTGTTTTTTACAAATACGGTATCGTTTTCGTTATCTATAATAACGCTCACATTTACAATAGTTTCAGCTTTTACAGTGCCGCTAACTTGCTGCTTACGGGGGCTAGTTTCGGTAATAACATAATCGTTGTACTGCGCTTGGCCTGTACTTTCAAAAATTACTTTGCCAGCATTGGCTATTTTTACACAGTTTTTATACAGCTCGTTTCCAGCCTTTACTCGCTCATCTACAGCTATATCTCGGTTACGGATGGCTTCGTCTTGCGCATCTATGGCAGCATCAAAGGCATTTACCAAACCCCAAAAATCATTGATAACACCCTGCAAAACGCATTGAGAAGCCAGTTCAGCTTCAAAGTTGGTAAGTACTCGGTGTGTGCGTTTGCCAGTGCGCACCAACTCCTCTTGGGGTTGGCGGCTAAGGGTTTCAATGCCAAGCATTTTATCCGGAGCACTATTTTGGCCAAATAAATTTATTATTCTAACTTGGTGTTGTCTTATTTGAACCCTTAAATTATTGGCAATAAGGTTTTTATTTTGCGTTGCAATCATCATATACCCCGATAATTCCTCATCGGTTTGCATATTAGCAAACACATTGCTTTCCGCTAAAAAACGAGCTAAATATTCATTACTAAACCCAAAAGTACTCATTTGGGCTTCATCGCGATGGGCAGCTTGGTGTAATTTATATGCCAACCTAACCAACGAAGCATCGCTCATTTTGTAGTTTCGTTTTATATTATTCATGTATTTATATTATTTACTACGCAAATATAAATAAATATACTTATTTACAAACAAAGTACTATTATCTTATAAATATTATGTACTTGAATATAATGTTTCTTTGCAATAACATAACAATTGCATATAGTTACATCATTACGCAAGCAATAAATAATAAATTTACAACAACGGACTATAATATATTATACACGGATAAGGTTATGAAGGCTTCATTGTATTATTTTACAAATATTTTGTATAAAAATAGGTTATTAGTTTATTTACCAATAAAATTTTTATAATAAAATAGTTTGTTCATAAAAAAACAGCAACATTATTTTACTAAAGTGCTGTTTTGTAAATTTTATTTACCAATAAAATTTAGTTATTTATTTTTTAAAGTATTTCGAAGTTGATAATTTTTGTTCTTTATACTTTATCCCCGCTTTTTAAGCAGCAATTATTATAAAAATTACTTTTACTATCCTAAAATGCAATGTATTTAAATTTATGAATTTATGACCTTGAAAAGGTCAAATGTTTATAGAAATAAAATTTGTTGTTACGTTCGACCCCATTCGGGGTCGTATGTTTATTTGTATAATATTATCTATAAACATTTGACTCCGTTGGAGTCATTTTCTATACTCAATGATATTTGCCTAAATTATTCCAACCTAATTGTTTCAAAACCTTATCAAAAGTTTTTTTAATGGCAGTGTATAAAAAAAACTCTTCCATTGCTGTATAAAAAGATTCTTTTGCTTCGGTTTCATTTTTTCCGTAACCACTTAAATAAAGTGCTGGTGAATAAATTATTGTAACATCGTCCTCTATAAACTCTACCAACGAAAGTCCAACATGATACTTACCAAGGTTAGTTCCTAAATTAGCTCTTAAAATAAGTTTCGACATTTGTATTTGTTTGTTTTTACAAATTTATAAATTTACAATAAAAGAAAAAGGCTGTAATAGTTTTTTAGTTTCTTGAATAATTAGGCGATTCTTTGGTAATTTTAACATCGTGGGCATGGCTTTCTTTTACACCTGCCGATGTAATTTTTACAAATTTTGCTTGTTGTAAATCGGCAATGGTAGCTGCTCCGCAATAACCCATTCCTGCTCTTAACCCGCCTACAAATTGGTAAACTACTTCTTTTAAAGTGCCTTTAAATGGAACAATTCCAACAATTCCTTCTGGAACTAATTTGGCAATTTCGTCTTCGGCATCCTGAAAATAACGGTCTTTGCTACCTTCTTTCATGGCTTCAATACTGCCCATTCCGCGGTACGATTTGAATTTACGGCCTTCATAAATAACTGTTTCTCCGGGGCTTTCCTCAACCCCAGCAAAAATAGATCCCGACATAATAGAACTGGCGCCTGCGGCAATGGCTTTTACCAAATCGCCACTGTATCTAATTCCACCATCGGCAATAATGGGAACTCCGCTACCAGCAATTGCCTTGGCACTTTCGTAAACAGCAGTTAATTGAGGAACACCAATACCAGCAATAATTCTTGTGGTACAAATAGAACCAGGACCAACGCCTACTTTAACTGCATCTACCCCAGCATCAACCAAAGCTTTTGCACCACTTCCTGTAGCCACATTTCCAGCTATGATATCAATATTTGGAAAAAGTTTTTTTATTCGAGATACTTCGTTTAATACCCCTCGCGAATGTCCGTGTGCGGTGTCAATAATTACTACATCAACGCCAGCTTTTACTAAGGCATTAATTCGTTCCTCGGTATCGGCAGTAACACCAACAGCGGCACCTGAAAGCAATCTTCCGTGTTTATCTTTACATGCCGAAGGATGTGCTTTTACCTTTAAAATATCCTTGTAAGTAATTAAGCCTTTTAGTAAATTATCTTTATCAATTACGGGTAATTTTTCTATTTTATATTGTTGTAAAATTAACTCTGCTTGTTTTAAATCGGTTCCTTCGGGCGCAGTAATAATTTTATCTTTGGTCATAATATCACTCACGCATTTGTTCATGTCGGTTTCAAATCGTAAGTCTCTATTGGTTAAAATACCAACCAATTTCCCGCTATCGTTAATAATTGGAATTCCACCAATTTTATTGTCGGTCATAAGCTTATGGGCATCGCGCAGCGTAGCAGTATCGTGTAAAGTAACAGGGTCTAGAATTAAACCGCTTTCGCTACGTTTTACCTTGCGCACTTCGGCAGCATGGCGCTCAATGCTCATGTTTTTATGAATAATTCCTATTCCACCTTCTTGCGCCATGGCAATTGCCAATTTGCTTTCGGTAACGGTATCCATTGCTGCGGTAACAATTGGAATTTTTATTTGAATGTTTCGAGAAAGTTGGGTGGTGGTATTTACCTCGCGGGGCAATATTTCGGAATAGGCGGGTAAAACTAAAACGTCATCGTAGGTTAAACCTTCGGTGTAAAATTTTTCGGATTGGTTAAGCATGGCAAATAGATTACGGTTGATTATTTGCGGAGCAAGTTTAGGTTTATAAGTTTAATTATTTCAATAAAATATAATAATTTTACTTATATTTTTTTGCTCAACGATTCGTTGATGGCTCTTAGCATTTTCTCGAATAATATTTCGGGTTCAAAAGGTTTTAAAATATAATCGTTCATACCGGCAGCGTAGGCTGCATCTCTCATGCTGTTTTCGTTTGCAGCAGTTAGGGCTATAATTGGAATGTTTTGGTAGTAAAATTCTTTTAAACCTCTTATTTCTTTGGTACATGTTATGCCATCCATTTCGGGCATTTGTATGTCCATAAGTACTAAATTGAACTTGGTTTTTTTAACTAACTCTAAGCCAATGCAACCATTTTCGGCTAATTCGAATACGCAACCCCATTTTTTCAAAAACTGTTTTAATATAACAGCATTCATTAACGAATCTTCTACAATTAATATTTTTTGACCTTGAAGGTTTAAGATGCTTTTTTCAATATTTACCTCGGTTTTTATGTACAACGAATCAACTACATCTAGGCTTAAATCGAACGAAAAATTGCTGCCCACACCCACTTCAGATTTGATGTTTATTTTTCCGCCTAGCCCTTCTATTATTTTCTGGCAAATAGAAAGACCTAATCCTGCTCCTTCGGTTTTTCTAGTATCCGAAAAATCAACTTGGCTAAATGCTTCAAATATTTCTTGTTGGTTTTCGGTTGAAATTCCAGCACCTGAATCAATTATTTCAAACCTGAGTGTTGATTTAAAAAAACTATGATTTATTTCTTTTATGCTTAATTTTATATAACCGTTTTGGGTAAAATTGATTGAATTGTTTATCAAATTCGAAATAACTTGAGCAATTCTTAAAGGATCCGATTTAAAGGTTTTGGTTAAATCAACTTCGCAATTCACAATAAACTCTAAACCTTTGTTTTTTATTTTTAACTCATAAATTTCAACCAAACCATTTAATAACTGCTGAATTTTAAAATCGTTTTGAATAAATTCTCCATTACCGCTTTCTAGGTTGTTAAAATCTAAAATATCATTTACCAAATTTATTAGTTTATGAGTTGAAAAAGTAAGAATTTTTAAGTTTTCTTCTTGTTCAGTATTTAAATTTTTGTTTTGCAAAAGCGCACCAATACCATTTATGGCGTTTAAAGGAGTTCTAATTTCGTGGCTTATGTTTCTTATAAAACTTGCTTTGGCTTTTACGGCTTGTTTGGCTATTTCTTGAGTTTTTAAAATTTGCTCATTTTGCTTTATAAGTGCTTCGTTTTTAGCTGTTAATTGCTTTTGATTAAGTTGTAACAAAGCATTGTTTTTTCGAATATTGTAAACTGTAAATCCCAAAAAAGCAATAATGGCAATTACAAACACACAAATAAGTACAATTAAACCTTTGGTAGTTTTTTCGTTTTTTAGCTTTTCGGCTTCAATTATATTTTCTGTTGCTTTTTGCTTTAAATGGCTTTGCGACTCTAAGTCTTTTAGTTTAACTAAGCTTTCGGCCAAACTAATTTCTTGCAAAATTCCATCTTTTAGCTCTGTGTAAGCAAGGGCATTTTTATAATTATTTTGGCTTTTATAGAATTTTATATACGTTTCGTAAATATTTACTTGCGCTTGTTTGTTCTCGGTTTTTTTTGCAATTGCTAAGGCTTTATTTAAAAACGATAAGGCTTTACTGTATTGTTTGTTTACTATAAAAAGTTCGGCAAAATCGGTAAATGAATTCCGCAAGCCATTTTCATCATTTATTTCTTCTCTTATTTCAAATGCTTTGTTTAAATAACTTTCAGCTATGGTAAGCTGGTTTAAGTTTAAATAACAAACGCCAATATTGTCGTAAGTTTCGGCAATGTTTTTTAAATTATTGCTTTTCAAATCGTCTTCTAAAACGTTTTCAAACTTTTGAAGCGCATTTTTATATTCCTTTTTTTCAAGATATATAGAAGCTAAGTTATAGTCTATTAAACTAAGTTCGCTGTTTAAATTTACTGCTATTTGGTATGCAAGTTTTAAGTATTTTTCCGATAAATTGTATTCGTTTTTTATTAAATAAATTACTCCAATATTATTCAACGATTTTAAAATATAAGCCGAATCATAAGTTTTTTTCGAAAGGTTTAAAGCCTGAAAATAATACCAAAGTGCCTGCGAATAATTGGTTTTGTTTTCATAGGCTATTCCTAAATAATTATTCGACCTAATGATAAGTTTTGAATTATTTGTTTTTATGAAATAATGTAAAGCAGTTGTTAAACAAATTATTGAAGTGTCAAAATTCCTGTTTTCACAATGCCCAACGCCTAAAAAATGCAACGATTCGTGGTAACCTTTTTCGTAATCAATATTATTACTTAAAGCCAGTGTTTTTTCAGCATTATTTATAACTTCTTGCGGATTATCAATTAAATAAGGAGCTAAATTATTATATAAATCTATTTGTTTTTCTTCGCTTTTTTCAAGCGAAATAGCTTTGAGAATGCTATCTTTTTTAAATGAAATATTTTGAGCATTTAAGTTCGTAAACGCCCAAATAATAAAAAGTAATATGTAATTTTTCTTTTTCAACTAATTTAAAAAATATGTCTAAACCAATACAATTTGAGTGGGCTCAATTATAATCTGTTTTTGACGGTATAAAATTCCAATGGCTTTCTTAAAAGTTTTTTTACTCACTTCCAAAATCTGCTTTATTTCTTCCGGACTGCTATTGTCGTGAAGTGCTAATTTTCCATTATTTTTTTTCAAATAATCCAAAATAAACTGCGAGTTGATATCAACATTTTCAAACCCAATTTTTTGTAAACTTAAATCTATTAAGTTGCCTTCTTTTATTTGTTTAACGTAGCCTTTTAAGCTATCGCCAACTTTTACTGGCGAATAAATTTCGTTTTTGTAAATTAAACCTTTGTATTTGTTATTGATAATGGCAAAATAGCCCAAATCAAAATCTTCAAAAATCAATAAATCTACTTCTTGATTTGGTTTTAAATCATTATCTGTGTTATCTAAATAACGATTGAGTTTTGTAGTAGCCACCAATCTGTCGGATGTTTCATCTAAAAATAAATAAACTACATACGTTTTATGGTCATACATTTTTCCTGCTTGCTCCTTAAAAGGTACCAACAAATCTTTGTCTAAACCCCAGTCCATAAAGGCACCAAACGAAGCTGCATCCACTACTTTAAGCGCAGCAAAAGTATTCAATGTTATTTTTGGCGTTTGAGTAGTTGCTATTATTTTATCTTCCGAATCGTTGTAAACAAAAACAGCTATTTCACCTTTTAATTGCAAGTTTTCTGGAGCGTATTTAAAAGGCAAAAAAACCTCCTCACCTGAAGTATCTATAAGGAAAAAGCCCATGGCACTTCCTCTATTTACCATTAAATTATTTACTTCACCTAATCTGATCATTTGCTTATTTTATAAAATATTTTCCAAAACTATTTAAAATTATACAGCCTACTTCATTTTATTTAGTAAAATTGTAAACAATAATAAACCAAAAAGCTATTTATTTTGACGAAATTAAGTGTAAATATCAACAAATTTGCTACCATTAGAAATGCACGTGGAGGCAACAACCCTAATTTAATTCAGGTTGCCATTGATTGTGAAAAATTTGGTGCCGATGGAATCTCTGTTCATCCACGACCCGATGAACGCCATATTCGTTATGCCGATGTGTTTGATTTAAAGCAAATAATTACCACAGAATTTAATATTGAAG
>Ga0247839_1001498_pt1 | contig 38159 bp, 22 predicted proteins | sample LaCruzMarch2015__6_FD_192405 | JGI IMG/M metagenome (GOLD analysis project Ga0247839, IMG submission 192405) | Freshwater microbial communities from meromictic Lake La Cruz, Castile-La Mancha, Spain - LaCruzMarch2015_16m | ecosystem: Environmental > Aquatic > Freshwater > Lake | place: Spain... | reverse complement strand
TCTCGGCGGCGATGTCCGGGGGAAAGGCGGAGTAGGGGGCGGCGAGTTGGACGATCTGGATCGCGGCCTGGTCGAGCAGTGGGTAACCGGAGGAGCGCACCACCCGCACCTGCTCCACGGTGCCGTCCGCGCGCACCGCCACACTTAGGATCAGGTTTCCGTACAGGTGCTGGTCTTTGGCCGCCTGGGGGTAGTTGATGTTGCCGATGCGCTCGACCTTGCGCGCCCAGGCGCCCAGATAGCTCGCGTAGCGGAACTCGCGCGTGCTGGCGCTGATGGACTTGCGCCGCTGCCGACTGGCGTAGGCGGCCGAGCGTGCCTGCAGGCTCTCGGTCAGGCGGGCGATCTCCTGGTCGCGGCTCTGGAGGATGCGGGCGGCATCCACGGGCCGTGCCGGTTGGGCTGCGGGCGTCGGCCGGGGCGGCGGCGGTTCCGGGACCTTGGGCGCCGGCCGCGGCTGCGGGGTAGGGGCCGCCACCACCCGCTCGGGGCGCGGCCGCGGGGGTGTCCGCCGGGCGGGCGGCGCCGCGGTCGCGACGGCGGGCTGGGCGGGGGGGTCTTGCGCCCGTGGTTCGTCCGGCGGGGGCTCATCCTCGGCGGGGATCAGGGCCGGCAGCGGCGGCCCGTCCAGCGGCGAGGCGATGACCCCGTCACCCCTCGGTGACTCACCGACCCGGGAGCGTTGGGACAGGGCGGCGTCGGGTTCCGGGTTGCGGGTGGCCTGGCCCGCGTCCTTGAGCAGCACGATCTCCAGGGACTGGTCCGGGGGCGCGGTGCGCGGTTGCGGCAGTTTGAATGAGATAGCCAGGATCAGGAACAGGTGCAGCACGGCCGCCCCCAGCAGGGCCGCGGGCAGGATGCGGGAGGGGCCGCCGTCCAGCGGCACGGTGAGTGCGCGGGGGAGGCCCTGGGTGTGGCTGGTGTCGATCGGGGTATGCTCCATGGACCTGGCAGGCAAACTGACGCCGGCACCGCGAGGCGCAAATTCCGCTGCCATCGGAGAATAACCCTGGACTTGAGAAATGGACAGGATTAACAGGATTTCTCAGGATTTACAGGATGTGTTGTTGCTGTGCGTCGCCCCGTGATCTATCCTGTTAATCCTGTAAAATCCTGTTAATCCTGTCTAATTTTTCGGCTCTAGATCAATCGCCAAGCTGGCATCGGCACTTGCGCTCCGCGATACTTGGGCGATCCGGGCCGCGATGGCGTCCATCAGGTCGCCCGCGATGTCCAGCCCGAACTGGGCGTCCAGCTCACGGATGCAGGTCGGGCTGGTCACGTTGATCTCGGTCAGATAGTCACCGATCACGTCGAGACCGGCGAAGAGGATGCCGCGGGCGCGCAGTTCCGGTCCGACTTGGGCGCTGATCCAGCGGTCGCGCTCCGAGAGCGGTCGGCCCAAGCCGCTCGCCCCCGCCGCGAGATTGCCGCGGGTCTCCCCCGGGGCCGGGATCCGGGCCAGGCAGTAGGGGACCGGTTCGCCGTCGATCATCAGGATGCGCTTGTCACCCGCGGTGATCTCCGGGACGTAGCGCTGGGCCATGCACAGGCGCTGCCCGCGTTGCGTCAGCAGTTCCACCATCACGCTGAGGTTCGGGTCACCCGGGTTCACCCGGAACACGCCGCTGCCGCCCATGCCGTCCAGGGGTTTCAGGATGATGGTCTGGTGAGCGGCCTGGAAGGCGCGGATGTCGGCCAGGCGTCGGGTCACCAGGGTCGGCGGCGTACACTGGGGGAACTGCGCGGTAAACAGCTTCTCGTTGGCGTCGCGCAGCGCCCGCGGGTCATTGATGACGCGGGCACCGGCACGCGCCGCGTGTTCCAGCAGATAGGTCGAGAACACATATTCCATGTCGAAGGGCGGGTCCTTGCGCATGAGCACCGCGTCCAGGTCCGAGAGCGCGCGGGTGGTTTCGGCACCGAAGCGGTACCAGCCAGCCGGGTCGTCGGTGACCGTCAGCGCGCGCATCCGCGCCTGGGTGTGGCCCGCACTCAGGAACAGGTCGCCCGGTTCCATGTAGGCGAGCGGCCAGCCGCGCCGTTGCGCGGCCAGCATCATGGCGAAGGTGCTGTCCTTCTTGATCTTGATGGACCCGATGGGGTCCATGATGATGCCGAGTTCGATAGTCATGGCGCCAGTGTAACCGAATGCCGGTGCGGATGGTCCCTCGGCGGGGCGGTCCCGGCGCCGCACGGCCGCCCGGGCTGATCGCAGTCCCGGCGTCACGCCCGTAGGAGCGGCCCCCCGGCCGCGACGGGTTACCGCAAGGGCCAAGATGGGCGTCACCGAGGCCGCCTGCAAGACGTTGGTCAAGCAACGGCTGTGTGCCTCCGGGATGCGCTGGAAGAACAAAGGGGCCAAGATCGTGCTGCGCCTACGCGCACTGACGCGGACCACCGGACGATGGGCACAGTTTCGGCAGAAGATCGACCAGTTTGGGGCTGAGTGCTACGGTCAGGCACATTATTCGGAGGCCGCACCCATGAATGGCCTGGCAGTCAACACCCGCAGCGCCAGCTCAGTCTTATTGTTGACGGCGAGTTTGCGGTAGCAATTCGCGATGTGATTGCGCACGGTGGTGGGGGCCAACCCCAGTGCCAGCGCGATCACCGCATGGGTTTCGCCGCAGGCATAGCGTTTGGCGATCTCGCCCTCGCGCGGGGAGAGAGTATCCACCGCACTGAGGGCCAGCGCCCGCAGGTAGCGGAATCCGCCTTTGCGGACAATCTGCAATTTCATCCGCCCCGTTTGGAAGGGGGTCGCCAAGCGAACACATTCCAGCAGCGCCTCCGGCAGCCGGCTGCCTCGCCAACCTGGCCAGTGTTCGCGCAACCAATGGATGAAGCCCGGGCTCACCTCGCGCAGAAAGCCCCGCTCGTCCGCCACCGCCCAACAGTCATGCCGCACCTGCGCGCCCTCGAGGACCTCCCGCAGCCGCGCCGCCCGGTGCGCCTCGGACAGGTGCGGCATGAGCAATTCCTTGGTGAGTCGCTCGGTCTCGGTGAACGGGTTATTCCCATCGTGTCGCCACAGGGTAAGAAATTCCTGCAACGACGACACCGGCTCCACCAGCAGGGTGCCAAGCGAGCATTCCACCCGGTAGCGCTGGCCCACACGGCCATACAGTTCGGTGAGCACATAGCGCTCGCGGGTGATCAGGTCGGCCATGTTGATCGTGGTACCGGGGGTCGCTATCAGTGCGGCGCGAAAAAAGTCCTGCGCCATATAAGGCGCATAGGCTTCCAGAATCGTGTCGTCGCAGTTGAACAGATGCAGCCGGTGGATTTCCATCGGCTCGGCCGCCGCAGTGCCCCACCACGCCGAATCGAACGGGAGGATTTCCCGGATCAATTCCAGCGCCACGGGCTGAAACCGGGCGAATGCTGTCTCGCGCCCGGCGCGGTGCAGTTGCAGAATCGCGTGGCAGAGGCCGCGCACATTCAAGCCGGCTACATCCTGAAGGGGAACGCCAGTCATGTGGAAGTCCTTGGCTAAGAATTCCGTGGCTCGGGTTAGCCAGCCTGGGCGTAACCCGACGCTGTCCAGAGCATAGACGAACGTTGGCTCGAGCGATGGGGATAGGTCGGCGGCACAGGAGCGCCCTCGCCACGCGAGACACCGGGGCCGGGAGCGACACGTTACCTGCGCGGCCGCGTCTGACGCAAGCCCGACAATCCGACCGATCCGACGCCAACAGGAGCCAGGTACAGACCCGTAAGCACAAACTATGCCGATACGGCAGGCTATGCCCGGCGTCACTCCGCTCTTAGTACAAGTGCATCAGGAAATGCCTTTACAGTTGTCGGCCGATTCTTTGCACCGAAAAGCCATAGCATATCGAATAATAAACATTTTTTCATAATGGCACGGAGCGTGCATTACGATAGAAAATCGTCTTTGCCGGGTCTGTCCGCCTCGGGAGCACACCACCTGTCTGCCTTGTCTGGATCACAACAAAGCAGCCGCTGCGGTGTCGCATCATCGCCCGCAGAGTCTCCCCTCGGACGCAGCCAGCCAGGTTCGGCGGTGGGCACTCAAGGCCGACGCGCAGGATGTCCTGCTCGCGTTGTTCGGGGCCTTGGCCTCCCCAGGCGATGGCGGCGACCTGCACCTGGAACCCGGCGGCCGGCAACGGGAACGCCGCCGGCAACTGGTCGTGCGGCAACATGCCCGGGCCCACGGATACAGCCGGCAGCGTTGGCTGGCAGTCCTCAAGCGTTACCGGTGGACACGGGAATAGTTGAAAAGACGTTCCGGTTTCAACTGTCGGGAACGCAAAATATAGCGGCAAATGTTTCACAAGAAGGACGTTCATTCTTATGATGATCAAATCGTTTATCATGCAGGTGGCGTTGATCGCCGGCTTGCTTGTGCCAGTGCACATGGCGTTTGCCACCCCCACCCCAATCCACCCTGACCTTTCAATTATTACCGCGATCTTGGTTGACCTCTCCGCGAACGACCTGGACGGAAACTCCAGTCGCAGCGCAACGGCGAGTCTCACGGCGAGTGGTGCGACCACTTCGGCAACGGTGGCGGGTGCGGCGGCAACGGGCTTTCCACTCACCGGCACCTTGGCAGCGCTTGGGGATGGGGCGTCGATCCTTGTGTCCACCTCCGGTAGCGATCTTGATGCGCTGTCCTCGTTGACGCTCCACTTCCTCCTCGAGATCAGGAACCTGTCCACCGACAAGCTCTTTGAGATCGCCTTTGCCGTCGGTTTTGGTCTTGAGGCCGCTGCCCAAGGCGGCGACGCGCTCGCGCAGGCTTCTTTGGGCCTCACCGGCCCGGACGCGAACCCGCTCATCGACCGGTTCGCGGGTGCGGATTCCATCTACGGTCCTCCAGCAGACGGCGTCACTGAGAGCACCAGCTTTCTGATCAGGATTGATCCCGGGCAGACCCTGACCCTGACCGGCGCCCTCGACGTCTATGGCGCGGTGAATTTTAACGGGTCGGCTGTCGCCACTGACAGCTACGGCGCCGTGGCGAACGCCGACATCAGGATCGTCGAGGTTGGCTCCCGCGCCATCCCCATACCAGCCCCCATTGCCCTGTTTGCTGTAGCCCCATTGCTTGCCGCATTTCGCCGCGGGATTCGGCAAACAGGCCAGTAAAGCGAGCACAGGGCGCACCTGAAAGAGGCGCGCCCTTTACATCTTCACGCCATTGAGAGGCTCCCGTTATGACTCGCTTGCGCTCCGGTCTTGCTGCCCTGTTAGGTCTTCTGATCCTCGGCATTTCGGGTCCTCTCTGGGCACCACCAGACGGCGCAGTTCAGGCCGGTCGCGCGACGCTCGTAGGCCGTTCCTTCTATGGCAGCACGGACATCGACATGGTGTACCGCATCGCCGCGGCCAACCACGCCGGGGCCCCGGTGTCCAACCTTGCAGCCAGCGTCACCAGCACGTCCCCGAACACCCGGATTCTGGACGGGGGACTGGGCTATCCGAATCGCGAGATCGCCGACGGCGAGACCGTCGATAGCGTCGATACCATCCGCATTCGCCAAAAGCGCAGCGTACCCTTCGTCCTCTCGGCCATCGCCGTCCAGTTCAGCTACGACCTCGTCACGAGCAATGCGCCGCCCGCCGCGCGTGCTGGGGATGATCAGACGCTCCCGGTGGGGGCCACCGCCACGCTGGATGGCAGCGCCTCGACGGATCCGGATGGCGACGCCTTGACCTACGCCTGGTCACTGGATGAAAAACCCGCTCAGAGCGCTGCCGCGCTGTCGAATGCGACCCGCTTCGATCCGACCCTGCCCATCGATAAACCAGGAAGCTACCTGCTGAGCCTGATGGTCAATGACGGCCAACTCAACAGCGCCCCGGACCAGGTGCGCATTGATACTGTCAACAGCGCGCCGGTCGCGGCGGCAGGCCCCGATGCGAGCGCCTTCATCAACGAGACCGTGCTGCTCGACGGCAGTGCGTCGTCCGACGTGGACGGAGACCAGTTGAGATTCAACTGGAGTTTGATCGAGCGCCCCCCGCAGAGCAATGCGCTACTCCAAAGTGCCGACACCGACCACCCCAGTTTCACCCTCGACCGCGCCGGCAATTACATCGCCGAACTCGTCGTTAACGACGGAGTCCTCGACAGTGCCCCGGACCAGGTCGTCATCAGCACCGAGAACAGTCGACCCATCGCCGATGCGGGCGCCGATCAAGCCGCCACCCTGGGGCAGCCGGTCGCCCTGGACGGCAGTGCCTCCTCCGATCCGGACCTTGACCCCCTGGGTTATGCCTGGTCCTTCACCACGCGACCGGCCGGCAGCACGATCGCCATCATTGACAGCACCCTGGCAGCGGCAAGCTTCGTGCCCGACGCCGTTGGGGACTACATTGCCCAACTGATCGTCAGGGACGCTGCACTCGACAGCGTGGCCGATACGGCCATCGTCACCGTGACCGCCGGCGTACCGACCAATCAACGGCCAGTGGTCAACGCCGGTGCCGATCAAACAATCACCCTGCCGGCCGTGGCCACCCTCGCCGGCACGGCCACCGACGACGGGAAGCCGAATCCGCCCGCGCACCTGACGACGACCTGGAGCCTGGTCTCCGGTCCCCCGTCGGGCGTCGTCTTCGGCAGCCCCACGACCCTCAGCACCAGCGCGACCTTCACCGCCCCCGGCGTCTACCAACTGCGCCTCACCGCCAGCGATAGCTTGCTCAGTCAAAGCAGCGACCTGCAGGTGACGGTCAGTGACGGGGCGCCGGTGCTCCAGGCAATCGCGGATCGGACCGTCGCGCTGGGCACCCGCTATCAGCAATTACTGGTGGCGAGCGACGCCAATGTCGGCGACACGCTGAGCTACGCGCTGCCAACGGCGCCGACCGGCGCGGCACTGAGTCCATCACCGCTGATCGACTGGACCCCGACCGCGGCACAGTTGGGACCCAACACTTTCACCGCCACCGTCGCCGACACCGCCGGCCACACGGCCACGACCACCTTTCACGTCACGGTCGAACACACCAATCACCCCCCCCAACTGGCGCCCCAGCCTAACGTGATCCTGCCGGTCGGCACCGCGTTCAGCCGCACCCTGCAGGCCACCGACCCGGATGCGGGCGACACGCTGACCTTCGCGCTGGTGTCGGGTCCGGCGGGGATGACGCTGACCGGCAACGCGCTGACCTGGCCGACCGCCGGAATCGCCCCCGGCGACGCGGCCGTCACGGTCAGCGTGACCGACGCGGGCGGACTCACCGACAGCAAGGCGTTCACCATCACCCTGACCCCGGCGGCGCCGGGGCCGGTGGCGGAGGATGATAGTTACACGGCCCGTCTGGACGAGACGCTGACCATTCCGGCCCCTGGCGTGCTGGGTAACGACACCGCCTACAGCGGCCACCCGCTGTTCGCCATCAAGCTGACCGACCCCGACAAGGGCATCCTCAACGCCTTGAATGCCGATGGCGGCTTCAGCTACACCGCGCCCGCCACGCTGCCGCCCGTCACCGGGCTCAATCCCGTCGTGAGCTGGCGTAAGTTTGCGAACAACGATGAATTCGCGCAGGCAGCCGACTTCAACCACGACGGCGTGGTTGACCATGTGTCGTCCGCCTTAGGCGATTTCCGCGCCTGGCGCGATAGCGACGGCGCGCAGTTGTGGCAATGGGACCGATCGATCAAGACTCACGCAGACGTTTCGGGTTGCGGTACCGCGTGGGACGAGTTCGCACTGGGTGATGTTACCGGCGGGGGAGACATCTACCTGTTCTCTACGATCAATTGCGACCAGCCCGCCACCGGCTACCCGGACCGCTATTTCGCCGTCAACGCTTCGCAAATACTGACTGGGGGCAAAGTCGCCACGCAGTGGAAGAGTCCGCGTTTGTCGCAGCCGCATCCCGGCGCCTATGCCACCGCCACCTCGACGACGCTGCCAAACCCGCCGATCACGCCGGGCTTCGCGGCATCAGCGAGGGGATCGGTGCCGACGCTGGCAAAGCTCACGGCGGGCGGATCGACCAAGCTGATAACCCGGTTCCTGGCGAGGAGCGACTATGGTGTTTACTACGACACGCCCAACTCCAACCACCAAGCGTGGGCTGGCTGCCGCACGGTAACAGGCCTGCCTGCGGATGAAGGCCGCGCCTGCAAAGCAACCTATGTGATCGACGCCGCCACCGGCGCCATCGACCAGGTGCTCACGGCGCCGAATACCGCCAATCAGGCGTACACCTACAACAATACGCCGACCTCGCAGAACATTCCGATCGTGGCCGACCTCGACGGTGACGGTCAGGTCGAAATCATCTCGGGCGGCGATGTCTGGAAGCTGGATGGCGGGGTATGGACGCTCGCCTGGCAGGCGCAATTCGCTTCCGTGACGTCGGGCGTGAAACTCGGGTTTGAGCCCACATCGGTCGCGGTGGCCGATCTTGACGGCGACGGCAAGGCCGAGGTCATCATCCACATCATTGGTTACGACAACGGCCCGCAAAAGAACGCGGGCGGCATCCACATTTTCAATCACGACGGCACCTTGCGCCGCACCATTCCGATTCCCTTCACCTGGATCAACGGCCTGCTCAGCGTGGCCGATGTTGACGGCGACGGTGCGCCGGAGGTGCTGCTTGCCGGTGACAGTTTTGTCTATGCCTATCGGCAGGATGGGTCATTGCTCTGGGCCAAGCTGCTGCCCGACATCACCAGCGATGTCGTGCCCCCCATCGCGCCGATCGGCGGTGTGCCGCGTACCACCGATTCGCCGCTCTATGTCTATGACCTGAATCTGGACGGCGTGCCCGAAGTCATCCTCCAGGGCACCCGCCGCCTCTTCATCCTCAACGGGCGTACTGGCGCCGACCTGTGGAGCATCGATACGGAAAGCGAAAGATATTACATGCACGGCAATCCAATCCTGGTCGATGCCGACGACGACGGCCACATTGATATCCTTGCGCATGTCCCCACCCACGGATGCGCTAATTGCAAGGGCAGCGCGATGCGCATCAGCGGGGGTGACCACAACTGGGCGCCCGGGCCGAAGGTACAGAACCAGCTCAATTTCCGCCCCAAGGCCACCGACGATACCGCGCAAATCCTGTACGACGCCTCGGTAACCCGGGACTTCCGCCAGCAACTCCAACAAGGCACGGTCACCGATCCGCGCCTCGCGCAGACCGCGGCGTTCACGTACAAGGCCAACGATGGCGCGGCGGATTCGGCGCCCGCGACGGTGGCTATTGACATCCAGCCGGCGAACAGCCCGCCGGTGATCACCTCGATTCCGCCCACCGCGCTGTTCGAAGTCAGCACCGGTTTCACGACGATCTACAGCATCACTGCCGTGGACCCGGACGTGGGTGATGCCGTGCATTACGAGTTGGTCTCCAGTAATTTCGACACGACCTACTCTCCGGGCCCAAAAGTCAATGCGGTCACCGGTGATGTTGACCTCTACAGTTGTGTGGGGTGCGGCGCTCGGCGAATTGTGATAAACGTTGCTGCAGTCGATACACAGGGCGCGCGCACCGAGCAGTCGTTCATCATCGATCTCTCCCGTATAGCGGTCGCCGTTCCGAACGTGATAGGCCAATTGCTGCCTGCGGCCAGCACCGCGATCGAGGCCGCCAGCCTCAAGCCGCTGGTGGTGACCGAACTCTTTGGGCCGCAACCGGCCGGAACGGTGATCGGCCAGGACCCGCTGGCCGGCACCGCCAACGTCGGACGCAGCGCCACGGTGAGACTGACAGTCTCCAAAGGCCCGCAACCATTCACGATGCCCTTCGTCGTCGGCAACCAACTGGCGCCGACCAACGCCCTGCTCACCGGCGCGGGCTTGCGCGTCAACGTGACGACCGCGTTCTCGACCACGATCCCGGTCGGCGACATCATGGCCCAATCGCCGGCGGCCGGCACCGAGTTGCTGCCCGGGAGCGCGGACCCGGTGGCCCTGACGGTCTCGGCCGGCGGACCCTTGCCGGCACCGATCGCATCCATCGTGCTGGAGCCCGGCCCGGGCCCCCTGCTGCGCCTCGCCGGCGATGAACTGCAGTATCGGGCGGTCGCCATCCTCACCGACGGCACCAGCGCCGACGTAACGCTGACCGCGGCCTGGTCCTCGTCCGCCACGAGCACGGCGACGATCAGCCCCACCGGGGTCGCCGAGGCGATCCACGAGGGCGCGACGACCCTCAGTGCCAGCCTCGACGGCAAGACGGGGCAGGGCACGCTGAACGTCGCCGCGCGCGCATCCAGTGACAATACGCCGCCCACCGCCGGCATCACCTCACCGGCGGACGGCGCCGTCACCGGCCCCGTGTCGATCGTGGGCACCGCGAGCGATACCAACTTCCTGCGTTATGAGCTGGCTTATGCCCTGGCCGGTGAGGAGAACTACACGCTGATTGCCGAGGGCACCACGCCAGTGACCGACGGTACGCTGGGCACGCTTGATCCGACCACGCTGGTCAACGACCAATACACGCTGCGCCTCAAAGTGTTTGACCGAAGCGAGAACGAGAGTGTGACCACACGCACGGTGCAACTGACCGGCAACCGGAAGATTGGCCTCTTTAGTCTCACCTTCGAGGATCTCAGCATCCCGATGTCGGGCATCCCGCTCACCGTCAGCCGCACCTACGACAGCCGCGACAAGACACAAGGCGATTTCGGTATCGGCTGGCGACTGGGCCTCCAGACCCTGCGGCTGCGCACGAACCGCGTGCTGGGCACCGGCTGGGTGCGGACTGTCTCGGGCATTATGGTCACGCTGTCGTCGACCGACGAGCACAAGGTCAGTCTCACGTTGCCAGACGGCCGGGTCGAGGAATTCGACATGATTGTGTCGCCAACGGCGAATGCCGGCTCGCTGGACTTTACGAACGTGATCGGCTTCCAGCCAAGGTCCGGAACGCTGGGACAGTTGCAGGCATTGGGTAACAACAGCTTGCTGATCGCGAGCGGCGGCGCGCAGGTCGAACTGGTCGACGACTCCACGCTCAAGACTTACTCGCCAACGCTCTATCGCTACACGGGCGCGGATGGCACCCAGATCGAGATCAGCCCGACCGGCGGCGTGCAGAAAGCGACCGATCTCAACGGCAACACGGTCACGTTCGGTCCAGGCGGAATCATCCACTCGGCGGGCAAGAGCGTCACCTTCACCCGCGATCCGCAGGGCCGTATCACACAGATCACCGATCCGCTGGGGAACGTGCAGAACTACAGCTACGACGGCAATGGCGATCTGGTCGCCCACGCCAATGCGGTGGGTAACACTACCCGGTACGCCTACAACCGTAGCCATGGCCTGATCGACCTCCAGGACCCGGCGGGTAATCATCCGGCGCGCAATGACTACGATGCCGACGGCCGTCTGATCGCCACCACCGACGCCCGCGGCAACCAGATCACGTATATCCACAATCCGGGGACTTCGCAGGAACTTGTGCGTGATCGCCTGGGCAATCCTACCCTCTTCGAGTACGACGCCATGGGCAACGTCTTGGCCGAGACGAATGCCCTGGGCAACACCCGCACCTACACCTACGACAGCCGTAATAACCAGTTGACCGAAACCGATCCGCTGGGGCGCGTGTCGAGCAGGACCTACGACGGCCGGAATAACGTGCTGACCAGCACCGACTTCGACGGTAACGTGACGACCGCGACCTACAACGCAAACGGCCAGGTCCTGACGCGGACTGACCCCGAAGGGCACACGACGACCAATCTCTACGATTCCGGCGGGAATCTGCTGCAGGTCAATGACCCGGAAGGCGGAGTTGCCAGCAATACCTACGATGCCGCGGGTAACCGCTTGACCGCGAAGAACCCGTTGGGGCAGGTAACCGCGTTCGTCTACGATGCGGCCGGCAACCAGATTTCCAGCACCGATCCATTTGGTAATACCTCAACTTCAAGCTATGACAGCAATGGCCGGTTGCTAAGCAGCACCGATGCGCTGGGCCGGACCGAGCACACTGCCTACGATGCGGTGGGGCGAGCCACCGTGTCGACAGACAGGATGGGCAACACCAGCACGCTGTCATACAGCCCGATCGGCGACGGGCAGAAGGTCGCGCGCCGCGTCGATCCCCTGGGCAGAGTCACCGGCTACGGTTACGACGCCGATGGCAATCACGTCAGCACCACCAACCCGGACGGCTCGCTGAGCCTGACGTCTTTTGACGCCAACGCTCGCCGCGTGGCGCAGACCGATCCCGATGGTGACACGACCACGTTCGTGCTTGACGCAATTGGCCAGCGGATTCAGACCAAGTTCGCTGATGGAACGACCAATGCCACGGCCTATGACGCGGCCGGACGCGTGGCGACGCAGACCGATGAGCGGGGCAAGATAACGACCTACGCCTATGTGCCGAACCGGCAAACAATCACCGATGCGTTGGGGAATGTGACGCAGCAGGAGTTTGACAGCAGCCAGCGTCTGCTTCGTCTGACCGACGCGTTGGTTCATGTTACAAGCTACGTTTACGACAGCCTCGGGAATTTGAGTCGGACTGCGTTCCCGGACGCAACATTTGCGACGGCGTCTTATGATGCCGCGCGGCAGCAGATCGCCGACACCGATCAGGCCGGACGAACGACGCGGTTTGCCTACGACGCCAACGGCCAGTTGCTCCAGGTTACCGATGCGGTCGGCGGCATCACGACCTATGCCTATGACGCAGTCGGCAACCGCGTGGCGCAGAGCGATGCGAACGGGCATGTCACCCAAATGAGCTATGACGGCCTAGGCCGCCTTGTCGGACGGACGTTGCCGACGGGTGAACAGGAGAGTTACGCCTATTACGCCAATGGCAATCGGGCGAGTCACACCGATTACAACGGCAAGACGACGACTTACCTCTATGACGCGATGGACCAACTGGTTCAGACGAACTTGCCCGGAGCCGGGACGATCAGGTATGGCTGGACGCCGACCGGACTACGCACCCAGGCCGGGGGCGACACCTACGCCTATAGTGCGCGCGGCCAACTGTTGCAGGAACGCAAGGCGACGGGCAAGACGATCACCTATACCTACGACGCCGCAGGTAATAAGGCTTCCATCACAACCCCGCAGAGCACGACGACCTATGGCTACGATGATCTCAACCGCCTACAGACGGCGGTCGCTGCCGCGGGGACGACCCACTACAGCTACGACGCCGTCGGCAACCTGGCTACCGTGGACTATCCCAACGGGATCACGACCACCCATAGCTACGATGCACTAAACCGTCTGATGCAGGTGGCGAACACGGGAACCGGCGGGCTCATCTCCTCGTACACCTATGCCTACGGTCGCGCCGGAAACCGGACTCACGTCATGGAAACAGGCCCGGCCACGACCGGGCGCACGGTGACATATTCCGACGATGACGTCTACCGACTGACCCAGGAGCAGGTCGACGAGCCGGGCGCGGCGAACGACCTGACGATCAGCTATAGCTATGATGCGGTGGGCAACCGGACGCGGATGCAGCGCAATGGCACGCCTACCAGCTATGTCTATGACAACCGCGATCGACTGCTCACCGAGACCAGCGGTGCGGTGACTCAGACTGCGACCTACGACAATAATGGCAACCTGCTGGCTCGTGGCGACGGAGCGGTCACTGATACTTATGCCTATGATGCCGAGAATCGCCTCATTGCCGCCGCCATGCAATCGGGCACGCATCCGGGGCCCGTGGCCTATACCTATGATGCTGACGGGATGCGCATCGGCAGGACCGCCGGCGGCCTGACCACGGATTTCCTGCTGGACAAGAACCAGGACAATGCACAGGTTGTGGTGGAAACTGCCGGACCGATGGTGTCTACCTACACCTATGGCCGTCGGCTCATTGCCCAGACCCGCACCGGCACCGGTACGGCTTTCTACCTGAGTGATGGGCAGCTTTCCACGCGTCACCTGGCGGCTCCCGCCGGAGCGGTGAGCGATGCCTACACCTACGATGCCTTCGGCGTCCCGCTGGCCGCCGTGGGCGTGACGCCCAACGCCTATCGGTATGCGGGCGAGCAGTTTGACAGCAGCGTTGGGCTCTACTACCTGCGCGCGCGCTATTATGCGCAGCAGAGCGGGCGGTTCATCACTCAGGACCCGTTTGACGGTGTACTGGCCGATCCGCTTTCGCTGCATCGGTATCTCTATGCCCGCGCCAATCCGGTAGACTTCAGCGATCCGACCGGGAAAAACTTCGACTCGGGGTCGATCATGATCACCATGACCTTGATCAGCGGGCTTGCTAACGTGACATCGTTTGTCGCAACCTTTACCGGTCATAAAGATATTGCTATGGTCGCCGGAGGTATCGGGCTGATTACTTCACTCGTCAATTTCACCCCCATCGGCATGAGCCAGAAGTTCATCATAAAGAAAGTCGCCGAACAGAGCACTGCCTATGCAGCCAAAAAGACGCTCCAGAACGGTATAGCGAAGGGAGCAATTTCACAGATGGAGGCCTATGCAGCCAAGAAGACGCTCCAGAGCGGTGCGAAGGGAGCAATTTCACAGATGGAGGCTCGCGCAGCGAGGATGGTTGTGACAGAGTCAGGCAAAGCGGCGGTGAGAACGACCGCGCAGGAAGTGGCCTTTTACATCGACGACATCATTGCGATAGCACGTCAAGGGTTCAATAATCCGACGCTGCAGAGATTGGAGATAACCGCTATCGAGTACACGAGAGCGAATTTGGTCTTGCGCTCACGCGCGCAACTCGAGGCCCTCGGCTCGGCATTCGCCCTCGCGAAGAAAGGATTTTCCGATCGCCAGACAATCATCTTGATCAATGCAGTGATTGGGGAGATTGCCAGGCACATGTAGCGAGCCCGCGTGAGGCGGAACGCGCTAGCGGTTCCGCCATTTCGGCGCTGGGGATGTGGGATCGCCCTGCGGGCATCCGACCGAGTGCGGAAAATCGGGGACGGGAAAATCGGGGACGCACCACGATTAATCCGCTAGCCCACCAAGCGGGTGGGTGGGGTGAACCCTACTGGGCGTAACCCGACGGCAGGCGCGAAAGCTGTCGGGTTACGCTGCGCCAACCCGACCTACCCGTTTCTCACGCGCGCAAGCGCTATTGATGTCGTCCACCGGGAGGGCGACTTCGATGATCTGCCGGGGGGGCCTTGAGGTGCTGGCTCATGGGTCAGTCCTGGCAGTCGAGCGGTTGGATCAGCGCCGCGCGCACCGCCTTGGAGTCGCTTGGGGCAAGCCGTCCGAGCCGGCCGCGGATCAGGGCGTGGTCAAGGGTGAAGCGCTTCATGCGCACCAGGGAGGGTGCCGACGACCCGGTTGGGGTCAGATCCTGGATCGGCACGTCCTGCGGCCAGGTGCTGTGCTTGGCCGATGTGATCATGGCCAACACGCTCTGGGGGATGGTAGTCTGGCCTTTGCTGGTGATCTTGGCGAGTGCAGTCATGGTTGAAACCTGTAAGTCAACAGTTGGCGCAAGTGATCGACTCGCAAGCCATCCGCGGCCTCAAGCCGCCGCCTTCGCGACCAGCTCCAGCCGCACCTCGTCATAGGGCACATGCAGCTTTCCATCGGCGAGCTTGTCGACGAGTCCGCACAGGACCAAGACCTGGGCGTCGGTATGCACGCCTTTGACATCCCGCCCGATGCGCCGCGCCAGCTCGCGCACCCCCAGGGGGCCCGCCCCGGTCAGCGCCTTGACGATGGCCCAGCGATTCGGGTTCAGGGTCGCCAGCAGGCGCTCTTCGCTGCGGAATGAATACCGGCAGCCTTGCGGCTCGCCGCCAAAGGCCGCGTGCAGACGCTCCTTGACCTGGTCCAGGTCCGCGACGTCGATGATGAGCGTGGTCATGGTTGCCTCCTCACAGACGGTCGACATCCGCCCAAAAGTCCTGAGCCAGTTGCCGCAGATCGGTGAACGGATAGGGGACCTCGCGGTCCCCCAGGTGTTTATGGTCGCCCTTGCCGGCTTCGTTGTCGTAGCGCAGCACGCAGACGCCAGCGACGACCAACGCCAGGCGGTACTTGAACCGATGCGTGCTGCCGGGCAGCGGCGCGGGAAGTTCCCATACCGACAGATCGACAAAGCGATCGTCGGCGAGGTCAAGGCGTTGTTTCTGAAGTAAGGTCGCTGCCATGTTGTTAGCGTAACAACACCCACTTATGTTGTCAATGGACGTGAGGCGCTGGCGCAGGTCAAACGGCCAACTTCGCGGTGCGCTCAGACCTTCGCGAAGATCCGCGAGGACGACTGTTACTACGTGGACAAGACCGGCTTTATCCGGCAATTGATCGCGCAGGGCAGCCAGTATTTCCTCTCCCGCCCGTGGCGTTTCGGCAAGTCTCTGTTGCTCGACACCATCGCCGAGGTCTTCGCCGGCAACGAGGCGCTGTTCCGGGGCCTGGAGATCCATCCGTACTGGGACTGGTCGGTGCGTTTTCCGGTGATCCGGCTCAACTTCGCCGAGGGCGTGTTGCACAGCCGCGCCGCACTCGACGCCCGGATCGAGGACCTGCTGCGCATCAACGCCGAGGCGCTGGACCTGACCCTGCATCCGGGGCTCGACGTGGCCGGCACCTTCGGCGACCTGATCCGCCAGGGGCAGGCCCGGCATGGTCAACGGGTCGTGGTCCTGGTGGATGAATACGACAAACCGATCCTCGACAATCTCACCCGTCCGGACATGGCCGGGGAGATGCGCGACGGGCTGCGCAATCTGTACTCGGTCATCACCGGCACGCCGACCTTCCTGGTCGACTTGCTGATCGCGCGCGGCTTCTTTACCCCGGACCTGGCCCGGCTGCACAGCTCCGAGGCCCTGCTTTCGGCCTTCGACGTGGAGCATATCGCCCCCGAGGCCCTGCTGTGGCAGACCGGCTATCTGACCTTCCACGGCTCCCGGCGCACCGGGGCGCGTATCGAGCACACCCTGGGCTACCCGAACCTGGAGGTGCAAACCGCGCTCAACGACGCCCTGCTCAAGGGGCTCATGGGCGACCCAATGGCGGCCGAGCGGGCGCAGAGTCGGCTCTACGACACCCTGGTCGCTGGCGACTTCGAGGCCCTGCGCGCCCATGTGCAGGCCCTGTTCGCGGCCATCCCCCATCACTGGCACGACAACAATCCGATCGCCCGTTATGAGGGCTTTTATGCCAGCGTCTTCTACAGCCACCTCGCCGCGCTGGGCCTGGACCTGACGCCGGAGGACGCCACGGCGTACGGGCGCATCGATCTGACGCTGCTCTTTGAGGCCCAGGTCTGGCCTCGCGGCGGCGAAGACCCCGGTGCTGATGGGGAGCGCGATGCGTAAGGCCACCGAGGCCCGAATTCGGCCCCTGGCGGGAGATTGGCGCTTCGCAGGCGCGAGCGGCTGTGGGCGACGTCTTCCGAACGTGAAAAGTGCCCGCGCCGGCACGCGACCGATCGGCGTTGCGGCAACCATCGACGCCCGTGCCGCGCCGTGGTAAAAGGCGTAAGCGCCGCTGGGGTGTCAGGCGCTCCCAACGTAACCGTTTCGCCTGCCCCACCCGAGCCCTCCCCCACTAAGGGGGTAGGGAGCAAGAGGATCAGCGGCTTGCGCTGCTGGCGCAAGCGGCGGACCGGGGTGCAACGCTTGGCTCCCGGCTGGTGTCTGCCGCGGAGTCCTTGGGGGTTTTGGGGCCTGAGCAAGGTGGTGGCAACGGCGATGATGAAACCAAGACGAGACCAAGACCAAGACCGCAGGTCGGTGAGGGCGCGCCATGAGTGATGACGGCGACCCACGGCCGCCCGCCGCGGTGCTGCCCGGCGCCCAGGTGCGCACCGCTGCTGAATTGTTTGAGCTGGTCGCCGGGGTCGCGGCGCGCTATCCGGCCCCGGGGGTTCGCCCACCGGCGGATCAGGTCGGGCTCGCGCACTGGTCCGGGGTCCTGGTGCGGGTCGGTGACTGGTGCTTCCTGGCGCGGTTGGCCCAGATCGCCGCGGTGCTGGAGGTCCCGCCCGACCTCACCCCGGTGCCTGGAACCGGGAACCGGGTGCGCGGGATTGCCAACCACCAGGGCGCGCTGTTGCCGATTTTCGATCTGGCCGCCCTGATCGGTGGTGGACCTGCGGCCCGGTGCGACACTGAGCGCGTCCTGGTGGTGCAGCAGGACGGCCCCCCCTGCGGCCTGGCGGTGACCGCGGTGCTCGGTCTGCGCCACTGCGACCACGGTGCGCGCCGGGCCCCGCCGCCTGGCGGCCCCGCGGTGCTGCGGCCCTTCATCGACGAGGCCTGCGACCTCGCCGGGGAGCTGGTGCCGGTGCTCGCCCTGGACCTCTTGTCGGCGGCCCCGCTGGCGGGTCTTGGCTAAGTTCAACCGGACCTGGAGTCGGTACAAGATGGCGATACGAACCAAGACCGAGGCCGGGACGGGCGACGGCACCGCGGCTGTCGGCACTGCCACCGCGGTGACGATCGGCCTCTGGCTGTGCCTGGCGCTCGGTGCCGGCCTGGCACTGACGAGCGTCGTCCTGACACGGGACCTGGACGCGCGCACCCTGAGCCGGTCGCGGGCGGCGGCGGCCGCGCAGGTGGCCGGCCGGCAACTGGTGCAGTCCGCCGCGGCGGCGCTGCAGGGCGATGAAGGTGCCTTTGCCCAGTTGCGCGGCGAACGGGATCAAGTGCAAGCGGCGCTGGACGGGCTCACCGGCGGGGCCCCGCTGCCGCCCGGCGCAACGCCGATGGCGGCGGCCCAAGACGCCTGGCTTGCCTATCGTGAGGCCGCGGACCGGATACTGGCCGCGCAGGGCGCGATTGTGGGGGTCCGTGCGGCACTCGCCGCGACGGCCCCCCTGCTGACCGAGCTCGCGGCGTCGATGGCGAAGTCCGCTGAGCTGATGGCCGCGGAGGGGGCGCCCGCGGGACAGGTCCTGGAGGCGGGCTGGCAGCTGGCGCGGATCGCGACCATGAGGTCCGGCTGCGCGTCACCGCCGGGCATCGACGGTGCGCCCACTTTCGCTGGTGACCCCGGCACGGCGGCGCTCGCGACCTTTGGCGCGAGTCTCCAGACTCTGGTTGCCGAGGCTGGCGCCCGGGCCGAAGCGGCGGCCGGGCCCTCGCTTCAGGAGACGGCCCAACTGTTCGAGGCCGTGCGCCTGGCGGCGGACTCGATAGCCAAGTTGGCCCCCCAGGCCCAGCCCGCACTCACGACCCTGGAGCCCATGCAAGCGGACGCGCAGCGGTTCGCCGCCGCCCTGGACCCACTGGTGGCGGCGGCTTGGCGGGACCCGCGTACGACGCGACTGGGCCCGCTGCCGGTCGGCCCCTGGTCGGCCCCGGTATATGGCGCCCTGGCCCTGGTCAGTGCGCTCCTGCTCGTCCTGCGCGCGTTCCGGCGCCGGGAGGGCGCCGCCCGCCGCCGGGGCGAGCGGGACGCCGCGGCCGCCCTGGCCCTGCGTCAGGTGCCGGACGGCCCGCGCGCTGACGGCATCGCTGACGGCCTTGATGACGGCATTGCTCATCGGCTTGAGCCCGGCCGCCCGACCGGCCCGGGGCGCGCGGCCGACGCGGATGGGGTGGAAGGCCAACGGCGGCTGTACCACAGCATCGATGCGACTGCCGGTAAACTGATGGCATCGGTCGCGCAGACGCGTGCCGAGGCCTTGCACCTGCGCGAGGCGGCGGCCGTCCAGGCGGGGCAGATCGCGCTGCTCTGCGGGGCCGTCCAAACGCTGATTGCGGACTTGGATGCGCTTGGTGGCCAGGCCGCCGCGTCCGCCGGGGCGGCGACGCAGGCGGCGGCTGCGGCCAGGCGCGGCGTCCAGTTGGGGCGCGAGGCCCTCGCCGGGATGGCCGCCGACGGCGGCCGGTTCCAGGCGGGCAGCGAGTACGTCACCCGCTGCGGCGCGACCGCGCAGACGCTCGGTGCCCTGCTCGAACGGCTGGCCGACAGCGTCGACGAGGCCAACATCCTGGCCCTGAACGCGGCCATGCAGGCGGCCAGGGCGGGGGATGCGGGGCACGATTGCGCGGTGTTCGCCGAGGAGGTGCTGCGCGTGGTCGGAGAGTCCGGCGACAGCACCGGGCAGGGCCAGGCCCTGGTGCGCAACCTCCAGTCGGAGCTGCGGGCGGCTTGGTCGTCCTTGCAGACCGGCAGCGCCGCCGCGGCGCCGGTTGCCGACCTGCTGCCGCAGGCCGGGGAGGCCTTGACCCAGATCGAGACCGCCGGCGTCGCCGGTGCCGATCTGGTCAGGGGTGTGGCCGACGCCATACAGCGCCAGTCGCAGGCCCTCAGCGATACGCTCCCGCCGCTGCGCGCCATCACCGCGCAGAACGCGCAGGGGATCCGCGGCCTGGTCCAGGCGCATGACGATCTGATGACAGTCGCCGCCGAGCTGCAAGGCTTGGCGGCGGCGTTGCGGGTGCCATGACGAACGTTGCGCGGACCGGCGATCCGGGCGCCATCCCCGGGGCGGAATCAGGGCCCGATCCACGGGCCTGCACCAAGGGACATCAGCCCATGGCAGAGAAGGTTGTCGGTGGCCTGAAATGGGTCAAAGGTGAGATCGCCATGACCCTGCGCCGGGTCAAGGGTCTGGTGGAGGCCTATGGGCAGACCAGTGAGCCCAGTGCCTTGGGCGATGCGGTGGAGGCCTTGTTCGAGGTGCGGGGGGTCCTGCTCGCGCTGCAGCTCACGCTCCCCGCGCGCCTGGTCGACGAGATGCAGCGGCTGTGCGATGCCATGGCCGAGCGGCGGGTGCGCAGTCCCAGGGAGGCGGCCGAGGCCATGATGCTGGCCCTGATCCAGTTGCCCAGCCATCTGGACCGGCTGGACGCCGGGGCCGAGGTCCTCCCCTTGAGCCTCTGGCCGACCATCAACGACCTGCGCGAATCCCGCGGTGCCCCGCCGCTGACCCCGGCGGAGTTGCTGGTCCCCGGGTCGGTGCTGGCGATGGAGGACGAGGATTTGCCGCCGGAGGCCTTGGAGGCACTGGCCGTGGCCTTGCGCAAGGTCCGGCCGCATTTCCACCGCCACCTGGTCGACTGGTACCGTCCCAGCACCGCCGCCGAGGGCTTGATCAAGCTCAGTCGTCTGTTTCAACAGTTGCACCGCTTTATCAAGGACGGGATTCTGGCCGATCTGTTCCGCTTGGCCGAGGCCTATGCGGCTGGTCTGCAACGCGGCCAGGTGGCCGCCGATAGCGCCGCCCGGGGCCTGGTCGGGCGTCTGGACCGGGTCTTCAAGCTGCTCGTCACGCCCCCCCCGGCCTGGCCGGAGGCCGAAATCCGGGACCTGATCGATGAGTTCCTGACCGAGTTGGATCAAGCCGAGGTACAGCCGGTGTTGGTGGCCGAGATTCGCGCCCACTGCGCCCGGCCCGCGGTCGATCTCCCGGTGTTGGAGGGCGCGCCCGAGGCCCTGGCCGGCCTGGCCGAGGCGATGCTGGGTGAGCTTGCGATCCTCAAGGAGTGCCTGGACCTCTTCGTGCGCGGTGAGCATGACGACCGCACCCCGCTTGCCGCGCTGCGCACGGGGATGCGCAATCTGGCGCGCGCACTCGAAGGCGCCGACACCGGCGACACGGCCGAGCGCCTGCGCGCCCTGGCGGGCGGTTTCGGTGACCTGGCCACCGCCGATGCGGCTACGGACGCGGCGCGTCTGCAACCCCTGACGGCGGAGCTGCTGGGAATCGAGGCGGTGCTCCAGGCATACGCGGCGCAGTGTCCGCGGCCCGCACGCGGCGAGCGCGCCCCCGGCCTGGCGGCCATGCAGTTCGACGCGGCGGCGCCCGCGGCACCCGCGGCACCCGCGCCACCCGCGCCACCCGCGCCACCCGCGCCACTGCCCGCGCCGGCGCCGGAAGATCCCGCCGCGGGGGCGGCGTCCGCGCCCCGCGGGTACCCTGGCAGCGGGCGGGCCGGAGCGGGGATTGCGCCGGAGCTCCTGGACATCTTTCTGGAGGAGGCGCGGGCGGAACTCGACAGCATCGGCGAGCAATTCGTGCGCTGGGGCGCCAACCCGGGCGATGAGGTCGCCCTGGCCCAGCTGCGCCGCGGCTTTCATACCATGAAATGCAGCGGGAGACTGGTCGGTGCGGCGCGTGTCGCCGACCTGGCCCAGGTCGCGGAGGATGTTCTCAACCGGTTGATCGAGCGCAGTCTGAGCCGCGATGCCGACCTCCTGGCCTACCTGGCGGAGGTGGTTGACCTGATGCCCGAGTTGGTGAGTGCGGAGGCGCAGAACCGCCCCCTGGATACTGTCGGCCTGTTGCGCAGGGCCGCCGCCTGGGTCCAGTCCCCGTCGTCCGCGGCGGCCCCCGCGCCAGTTCCGCCGCTCCCGCCATTGGTCGCGGCCGGCCCGGCCCCGGCGGGCCCGGTGACGCCCGCCGCGGTCGAGGGGTTACTGATCGAGTCCGCGGACCGCTGGTTCGAGGCCCAGCCCGGCTGGTCGGCGCCGACCGTGACGCCGCCGCCGGCCTGGCCCCCCGGCGCCGGGACCCGGGATGACCCCGGCAGTGCGGCGGTCGCGGACGATAGCGATTACGTGAGTCGGTTTGCGGCCGACCCGGAGTTGCTGGACCTGTTTCGCGGCGAGATGGTCCACTATCTCGACGATCTGCGCGCCTTCCTGGGGCGGGCCGCGGTCGGTCAGGCGGTGCCGGACGAGGAGACGGTGCGCGCCCTGCATACCCTCAACGGCAGCGCCGGCATGGCCGGCATCGACTCCATCGCCCAGGTGGCGCAGTCCCTGGAGTGGCGGCTGCGCCCGTTTCAGGCCGCCGCCGGCCCGGTGCCGGCCGCGCTCTTGGACCTGATCGAGCGGGCCCTGGTCGCCATCGCTACCCGCATCGCGGAGGTCCCGGCGGGGGGGCCGGGGGTGGCGGCCCTGGGCGCCGTGACGGCGGCCCTGGCCGCCTTGCCGGAACCGGGGCCGGAACTGGAGCCGGCGGCGGAGTCAGGGCCGGCGACCAGTGGAGCAGCGGACTCAGGGTTCGCCGAGTGGTCGCCTCCCACCCTCCCGGGTGGTACCCAGGAGCGCGTGTCGGGTGCGCATTCCGGCGGCATCGACCTGGCACGGCGGGATTCGGATCTGGCGGACTTCTTGACTTGGCCATCTGAACCTGGACCCGGACTGGAGCCGGACGCGCAGGGCGAGGCGCAGTCCGCGGACGAGCCCTTCGCTGACCCCTTTGCCGACCCCTTTGCCGACCCCTTTGCCGACCCCTTTGCGGAGCCGGGCAGGATCGTCTCCGCGGACAGCCTGCCGGACCTGCTCCCAGTGCCGGTCCCGCCGCCGCCCGCCCCGGTGTCCTCGCTTTCGCTCGCCCCGCGGCCGGCGGACGAGGACTCCGCCACCGGTGCGGACGCCTTGGCCGCCGAGCTGGCACAGGCCTTGAGTCTCCTGGACGGAGAACTGGCGTTCGACGAGCGGCGGGGGCGGGCGTGGGACGGTGCGGCGCCGCCCGCCCCGCCGGCGGTCGCACCGGCGGTTGCGTCCAGCGACGCCCGCGACTGGGAACTGGTGCCGCTGGACTTGCCGCAATGGCTGGCGGCGGGGGAGGGGATCGATCAGGAGACGCCGCGCCTGTCCGTCGGCGCGCCCGAGTCATTTGCCCTGGTCGAGTCCGCTGACGCATGGGAGCCGTTGGCCGGATTGCCCGCGGCGGCTGCCGGGGGCGAGTTGGCCGCCGACACCGATGGTGGCGTCGCGGGCGCACCCAGCGGTGGGGCCGCCCCGTCCGCGGAACTGGCGTCGGCCTCGATGGACGCCCTTGCGCCGACGGCGGTCGACCCGCAAGTGCCCGCACCATGCCAGTCCCCGGTGCTGTCTCCCGAGCGGCCGACGCAAGCCGTGCAGGACGGGCCACCGCGCCTGGAGCCTCCCCTGCTACCCGCCTTACTGGTGGGCGTCGCGGGCCAGGTCTACGCGGTTCCCCAGGGCGGCGTCGCGGGCGTGGCGCGTATCCCCCGGGACGAGCTGGCTGCCATCTACGCCGGCCAGGGGCGGGACTTTTCCGCGCAGGATTGCAGTTACCGGGTCGCCTGTCTGGGCCGCTTGCTCGATCCCACGGCGGCGCCGGACCTGGATCGACGTCGGTGGCTGCCGCTCTTGCTCACACGCGCGGGCGCCCCGCGCCTGGCCCTGCAGGTGGACCAACTGATCGGTAGCACGTCCATCAAGGTCACGCCGCTGGGACCAGGACTCGCCGCGGTGCGCTGGCTCGTCGGCGGCACCATCCTGGCGGACGGGCGGGTCGCCCTGATCCTGGATACCCAGGCCCTGGCGCAGGCCGCCGACAACCAGGACCAGGGGCCCGGTGCGGACGGCACGGCGGCGGCCGATCCCCTGAACCAAGAGGAGCCGGGGCCGGGGCCGCTCGCCCCGGCGCCGGCAAGGTGAACAGGGTGGCGCGGGGGCTGCCCGTCCTGTTGCTCCCGACGGCGTCCGCGGCTGGCCCCTGGGACCTGATGGTGCCGGTCGCGGCCGTGGAGCAGGTCCTGCGCGCTGCGCCCCTGGGGCCCCCGGCGCCGGGGGCACCGGACTGGCTCAGGGGCCTGCTGCCCTGGCGTGGGCTCAGGGTGCCGGTGGTGTGCCTGGAGCAGGGTGTCGGCCCCGCCGCGGGTCGCCCGGCGGGCCCTTATGCCGTGCTGTGTCGGGCGCCGACGGGCGCGCCCGTCCTGCCGTATTTTGCCCTCGCGAGTCCGACCCTGCCGCGTCTGGAGCGGGTCACGCCGGGCTCCCTCAGCCCTGATCCGGCGGCGGCCCCCGGCTGCCCCTTCAGCGTGGTCGCGCTACGCCATCAGGGCCAACCGGCGGTGCTGCTGGACCTGGACGCGCTGCAGCGGGCCTTGCTGGCCGCGTCGGGGCTGTGCTGAGCGCCCGGGCGCGCGGCGGCCCGCCGCGTCAGTTCCGCGGGGCGCCGGCCGCGTGCGACTTGGCGTGCAGGGCGTAGAGCACGTCCTCGTCGGCGATGTGGTCGACCAGCCAGTCCTGGGTGAGGTCGAGCGCCCGCTCGGCCAGATCGGGGCTGGGTCCGAAGGTCGCCAGGTCTTCCGCCAGGGCGTCCAGCCGGGCAAAGAAGGCGGCGTGGAGCGCCTGGTGGGCCGCGAGTGCCGGGTACTCATGGTCGCGCATAAAGGCCTCTTCCGTCTGGAAGTGGCTGCCGGCATAGTCGCGCATGAAGGTGATCGCCTCCGCGACCCCCTGGTTGGCCTCGCGGTCCAGGATCTGCTCATAGAGACGGTGGGAGGCGGCGAAGAATCCCTGGTGTTGTTCATCGATCGTCGGGATGCCGACGGAGTAGACCTCTGACCAGTTGCGCAGCATGGATCACCTGTGTGTTCTGTGAATGGGGATGGGTGGAAATAGCAGTCAGCGATCAGCGATCAGCCGTCAGCCGTCAGCCGGATGTGCACCGTCCGCCTTGAAGCTGACCGCTGACCGCTGACCGCTGAAAGCTGACCGCTCCTCTACAATCAAGCGACCGCAGCGAGCGCCCCGCTGCGCTCCAGCAGGAGTTGCACCAAGAGCGCGACGGGCCGGCCGGTGCCGCCCTTCTCTTTGCCGTTGAGCCAGGCGGTGCCGGCGATGTCCAGGTGTGCCCAGGGGTACTTCTTGGTGTAGCGCCAGAGAAAACAGGCGGCGGTGACGGCCCCGCCCTCGCGCCCGCCGACATTGGCCATATCCGCGAAGTTGCTGTCGAGTTGCGTCTGGTAGTCCTCCCACAGGGGCAGGCGCCAGACCCGGTCCCAGGCGGCGTCGCCGGCCGCCTGGAGTTCCTGGGCGAGCCGGTCGTCGGGGGTAAAGAGCCCGGAGGGGTGCTTGCCCAGGGCGACCACGCAGGCGCCGGTGAGGGTGGCCAAGTCGATCACGAGCGCCGGGTCGAAGCGCTCGCAATAGGTGAGTGCATCGCACAGGATGAGCCGACCTTCGGCGTCCGTGTTGAGGATCTCGATGGTCTGGCCGGACAGGCTCTTCACGATATCGCCGGGCTTGTTGGCGGCCCCGTCCGGGAGGTTTTCGGAGGCCGGCACCACGCCGATCAGGTGGATCGGCAGTTCCAACTCACAGGCCGCCTGGACGGCGCCCAACACGCCGGCCCCGCCGCACATGTCGTACTTCATCTCGTCCATCTCGGCGGCCGGTTTGATCGAGATCCCGCCGGCGTCGAAGGTGAGCCCCTTGCCCACCAGCACCACCGGGCGCAGGCCCGCGGGGCCGCCCTGGTAGCGCAAGACGATCAGCTTGGCGGGCTGGCGGCTGCCCCGGGAAACCGACAGCAGGGCGCCCATGCCCAATTCCTCCAGTTGGGCCTCCTCCAGGACCTCGACCTCGAGCCGGTCGAAGCGGGCCGCCAGTTCGCGGGCCTGATCGGCGAGATAAGACGGGGTGCAGAGGTTGCCGGGGAGGTTGCCCAGTTCCCGGGCCAGGGTCACGCCCTCGCCGATGGCGGCGCCGTGCAGCCGCGCCTGCTCGGCGGCGTCCAGGTCCTGCTTCCTGGGGACCCACAGGGTCAGGGTCCGCAGCGGGGTCTTCGGGGCCTGCTTGTCGTCCTTGGTCTGGCTGTAGCGGTAGACCCGCTCGGCGGCAGTGGTGACGGCATCACGCACCGCAAGATACTGGCTGAGTCCCTCCGGGGCCGCCTCCGCCAGGGTGGACAGGGCCTCCCCGGCATGGGTGCGCTGGAGCAGGTCGATGGCGGCGGCCAGCGCCTGGCGGTAGTTGGTGCGCGTGGCCTCCTTGCGTTTGCCGCAACCGACCAGGAGCACCCGCTCCGCCGCCACCCCGGGCAGGTCATAGAGCATCAGGGTGCGGCCGGTCTCGCCGTCCAGGTCACCCTTCTTCAGCAGTTCCGTCAGCCGGCCGCCGCTCGCCTTGTCGAGCGCCTCGCCGGCGGGGGTGAGTTTGCGCTTCTCGAAGACCCCCAGGACCAGGCACGGGGTCTTGTGCCTGGAGAGGTCGCCGGTCTTGATCTTGAACTCCATCGGGGGGTACCTCGGGGGGCGGTTCTTCGGTGAGTCATTCGGGGTTACGATGTGGGCACGCACGAGTCTACCGGATTGCGTGCCGGACCCGAAGCCTGCAAATGCCCGGGGCGTCGGGCACCGGGGGGCGTCGCGCACCAGTCAGGCGCCAGGCACCGCACTCGCGTGCCGACAAGTCCTCTTTTTTTCGATCAAGAATCAGTGGGTGAGACGTTGCCAGGAGACCGGCCATGGGACTGAGAATTCTCGACCGCTATTTGGCGTGGGCGGTCGTCGCGGGCACCCTCCTGACCCTGGGCGTGCTCCTGCCGCTCTTGGGGTTTTTTGTTCTCGCCAACGAGTTGGAGCAGGTGGGGGTGGCCGGCTACCGCCTCCAGGACGCCCTGCTGTTCATGATCTTGAGCCTGCCCCGCTACGCCTATCAGGTCTTCCCGATCGCCACCCTGATCGGCGCCCTGCTCGGGCTGGGCGCGCTCGCCAACCGCTCCGAACTGGTGGCCATGCGCGCCGCGGGGGTCTCGGTGGGGCGGATCGCGGGGGCCGGGTTGCTGGGCGGGGTGCTCCTGGCCGCCGGCGCCATGCTGATCGGCGAGGTGGTTGCCCCCGTGGCGGAACAGCGCGGGATCGAGATCAAGCGCGCCGCCCTCTCCGGGGCGGTGACCCAACAGACGGAGTCCGGCTTCTGGGCGATCGACCAGGGGACCTATATCAACATCCGCGAGATCCTCTCCGGTACCAGCCTGCGGGACATCTTCATTTACCAGGCGGACAATGCCGCGGGGACCCTGATCGCGACCCATGCGCAGGGGGCGCGCTATCAGAACCATCAATGGGTCCTGGAGGGCCTCTCGCGCAGCCGGGTGAGCATGGACGGGGTGCAGGTGGAGCGCCTGCCCAATGCCGTTTGGAGCTCCCTGCTCAATCCCGGCATCCTGGAGGTGGTGGTGGTCGACCCGCGCATCCTGCCGGTCTGGGGCCTGTGGAAATACATCCGCTTTATGACGGTCAATGCGCAGGATGCGAGCAACTATCAGGTGATCTTCTGGGGCCGGGTGCTCTACCCCCTGCTCACCCTGTCCATGGTGTTGGTCGCGATCCCCGTCCTGCTGGGCTCCGCGCGCAGCCGCGGGACCGGTGTGCGCGCCTTTTTCGCGGTTTTGGTCGGCATCCTTTATTACCTGGTGAGCAAGACGTTTTCCTATCTGGCGCTCCTCTACGGCTTAAGCCCGCTCGCGGCCGCCCTGGCCCCGCCGGTGCTCTTCATCGGCGCGGCCCTGCTATTGCTGCGGCGGGTGGGGTGAGGGGAGCGGGTGTCTGCTGTGCGGCCACCCCACAACGCCGCCGTACTCGCGGCACCGCGCCGGAGGCTCCCGTAGGATGGGTGGAGCGTAGCGAAACCCATCGCTTGCGCGCAACTCAAGCGTTGATTGGTGGGTTTCGCTGCGCTCTACCCACCCTACGGATCGGGCGTGGAGCGGGTCCCGGGCGGATATTTGCCGGATCTCTTCAGCGGCCGAAACGCGAATCAAGCCCGCTGAAGCTATAATCAAGGTCTCCCTGTCCACTGTTCAAGAGGATTCCAGAATGGCCGCCACCACCGCCGACGAGGTCTGGGCACTGCTGCGCGAGTTGCTGGAGGCCCAAAAAGAAACCGACCGCAAATTTCAGGAAACCGACCGCCAGATGCAGGAACGGGCTCAGGAAACCGACCGCCAGATCCAAGAGGTCAACCGCCAACTCGGCCGCCTCGGCGGGCAATGGGGTCTGTTCGTGGAAAACCTGGTCGCCCCCTCCTGCGAGCGGCTCTTTACCGAACGGGGGATCCCGGTCCACATGGTCAGCCGACGGGTGCTCAAGCGCAAAGACGGCGACACCCTGGAGATCGACGTGCTGGTCGTCAATCTGGGCCACGTCGTCATGGTGGAGGTCAAGTCCAGCCTGCGGGTGGACGATGTCAAGGAGTTGCTGGAGGACCTGCGCCGCTTTCGCCACTTCTTCCCCGAATATGCCGACCATCAATTGCATGGCGCGGTCGCAGGTATGCGCATCGAAGAAGGCGCCGATCGCTTTGCCTACCGGCAAGGGCTCTTCGTGCTGGCCCAGACGGGGGAAAGCATGCGCATCCTCAACGACGCGGCCTTTGAGCCCAAGTCCTGGTAACGCAGTCCAAGGCTTCAGTCTTGGATTCGCGCAAGGGTGAAGCCCCGGTTCACAATTCCCCGTCCAAGGTGCCGAATTCAACATACCGGGCGCAGTCCGCGCGCCCGACCACCGTAAGGAGTCAGACTTGTGGACGACCTAATCGCAGACTACCCCGTCATCGGCAAGCGCTCGCCCGAGGAGCAGGCCCGGATATTACGCGATCTGGGGGACGACGAGACCGCGGACGCCCTGATGGCCTCCCGCCCCGCCACCGAAACCAAGTCCATCTTCGGCGGCGGCATGGGTCTGCCCTGGAGCCCCAAGCCTTGGGGGCACACCAGCCATTCCTTCGGCTTCCTGCCTCAGGCGGGTACCGCTGATCCACCGCTGCTGCCCCTCTACCACGCCGGCCAGATCAAGCCTGACCTCAGCCTGCGCGGCGCTGGCGTCACGATCCGCCTGGATAGTCTGCGGCTGGCGGACTACCCGGGCAGTGGGGTCCACCGTGTCCTGTTCGACTTCTCTGCCGTCAATACCATCGGTCCGAGCCAAGCGGAGCACCTGCATTACAACGCCACCTTCCGCGCCCGGGAGGGCGAGGAGGCGGCCGTCGTGGGGCTGCCCATCTTCGTGGACCTCAACGTCGGCGACTTGGGCCTGGCCTTCAAGTGCGCCACGGTCAATGTCGCCAACGAGGGCAGCCAGCGGGCACTGGACATGCTGGACTCGGATCTCGTCAAGTCCGGACTCCAACTCGCCAAGACCGCCCAGCCGGCGATCGGCCCCCTGTCCCAGATCGCCATCGGTCTCACCAAGGCGATTCTCGGCGTGAACAAGAACGTGCCGGTACAGGAGTTCACCCTGGGGCTGGACTTCGACCCCGTCGCGACCGGGGCGCGACTGCGAGAGGGTGCCTATTTCGCGGTGCAGGTGCCGAGCCTGGCGGGCTGGGACTGGTCGCAATGGCTCTGGCACCCCTCCCGCGGCTGTCTGATCTCCAAGGCCGACCCCAAGGCGCTCTGTCCCTGGAATTACATCATCTTCCGCGTCAGCCGCAACCCCGCCAAGTAGATGCCGCCGGCCAACCCCGCGCGCCGCGCCTGCCTCATCGGTGTTCCGCGTTACGACCAGAAGGTCATCGCCGACCTGCCGGTCGTGGCGCGGGACATCTCTCGCCTCCAGACGGTCCTTGAGGCGTCCGACTACCGGGTGGAGACCCTGTGCCCGGCGGACGGGGAGGGCGGGCTCTCACTCAACCGCCTGCGCAGTTCCATCGCCGGCGCCTGTCGCCGCGCCGAGGACGGCGAGACCCTGATCCTCTATTTCTCGGGGCACGGCGGCCACTTCCGGGGCAAAGACTATCTGATTCCCTGTGATGCGGACCTGAGCTTCCCGGAGGAGTTTGCCGACTACCTCCTGCCGGTGGATTACATCGCCCAGGCCGCCCAGGGATGCCGGGCGCAGACGCTATTGTTCCTGGTCGACGCCTGCCGCGAGGGGATCAAACTGGACGCCAAGTCGGTTGGCCTGACCCCTTGGGGCGAGGCCGACCACAAGGTGTCGGACAACCGTTCCCTGGTCACGGTGCTCGCCTGCGGCCGGGGCCAGGTCGCCCATATCCAGCATGAGGACACGGGCGGGTACTCGCTCTTCACTGAGGCACTCTGCACCGTGCTGGCCGCCAGCCACCCCGCCACCCGGCTCGGGGACGTGCTGGAGGCGGTGGATCAAGAACTGAGGCACCTGGTCCGCAAACTCGGCAAGTCGCCGCAGACCATCTGGATACTGGGCGAGACCCCCGCCGACCGGCGCGCCCTCACCCAGACGATCTGCACCGCCGCGGCCGGTCCGCAGGCCGCGGGACCCGACCCCTGGAGCGACGCGGTACGCAACTCCCGGCTGTGGCCGGACCATTCTTACACCGGCGCATTCAAAGACGCGGCGATCCGTCTGGCCCAGGTTTGCTGGCTTCAGCGCCAGACGGTCCGCCCGTGCCTGCCGGATGACCCTTGGGTGGACGATCGCCTCCCGGTGCGCCTGATGAGCCAGTTGCGCGCCCTGACGAGTCAGATGGCGGCCGATCCACCCTTGAGCCCCGCCGAGGCCGCCCTGCTCCTGCTGGCACCCCTGGTGCGTGAGGCCGTGCTCGACCGTGCCCGTCGGCAGATGGCGGACCATGCCCCGCTCTCACTCAAGGACATCGGCAGCGGCGAGGGCTTGCGCGCCGCCCTGGAAAAGGTCCACCGCGCCCAGCCCCGAATGGTGCGCAAGGCCGAGCGGCTGCGCGACACCGGCAACGTACCCGCCGGTGACCAGGTGGCGCTCTGGCTCATGCACCGGGCATTGCTGCGAGAGCCGGCCGTGTGGTCCCCGCCGGAACGTCACGGGGGTCTGTTCGACGGTCCGGTCCAAGGCGCCCTGGCTGATCTCGGCCAGACCGCCGCCCCCGTCGGCAAGGCACTGACGCCCGAGCGGCTCCTGGAACTGGCCCGCTGTTGCTACGGTGACCCGGAACGGATCAGCCGCCGCGACCGTCCCGGGGCGCTCTAAGGACCGGGCGCATTGCCCGGACGGGCAGGGCGAACACCTGCTGATCCGCGAACGCCTTCTGGGCTGCCTGTTGGCGGTCGCCGGGGCGATGGCCCTGGACCCGCTGCTCCTGTCGGAGGTCCTGGTGGAGCACGTCGGGCTGCCCCAGACCCCAGGGCTCACCACAGTCTGCGCCGAGATCGCCGCCGCGGACTGGGAGCCCGAGTCCGCGGGACGCCGCCTTAGGGCCGCGTGCAGCCATCCGGCCGCCGACTATGCCCTGCGCGAGCAGGCAGAACACGCCAACGGGGTCATCGCCGTCGCCCTGCGCGCCGCCGACCATGTCGACTGCGCCGCGCTCGCTCAACTCCCGGCGCGTCTCACCGCGGACGGTGTGACTCCCGCCTCCGATGGCGCCGGCCCCGCCTACCGGCTCCCCCACCTGCGCTTCCGGCTCGCCCAGGAGCAGGTCTTGGAACTCCTGATGGGCGAGCAGCTTTACGGTGATCCGGCGCTGCCCATCCGCGAGCTGTACCAGAACGCATTGGACGCCTGCCGCTATGCGCAGGCCCGGCTGACCTATCTCAAACGCGCCGGCCGGTCCGATGCACTGGACCACTGGAGCGGCGCCATCCGCTTCCGCCAGGGGACGGACGACCAGGGCCGGCCATTCATCGAGTGCGAGGACAACGGTATCGGCATGGGCGTGCGGGAACTCACCGAGACCTTCACCCAGGCCGGCCGCCGCTTCGCCGATACCCCGGAGTTCATCGAGGAGCAGACCGAGTGGCTCGCCCAGGACGTGCGGCTCTATCCCAACAGCCAGTTCGGCATCGGGGTCCTGAGCTATTTCATGCTGGCGGACGACTTCGAGGTCGAGACCTGCCGGATGAATCGGGAGGGGCGGTCTGGTGAGTCGCTGCACGTCGCTATTTCCGGGAGCGGGAACCTGATCCGGCTGCGGCCGGGACGGCGTGAGCAGCACGGTACGCGGATACGGCTTTGGTTGAATCGAACCGAGGTGAAGGGCAAGCGGGTGTCGGTGGTCGATACCCTGGAGGAATTGCTCTGGGTTGCCGAGTTCGCGACCGAGGTCTGCGATGGCGCCCGGACCCTGACCTGGACGGCGGGCCGGCTGTGGCACGACGGCAATGAGCGGATTCGGGCGGCGACCTGTGCTACCGGCAATCCGGATTTCTGGTGGCGCGCCCCGGTCGGCGGCCGATGGCCCCCCAAACAGGATGGCGATAGCGAAGATAAGAACTGCGGATTCATTCTGTCCGACGGACTATTGACAGAGTCCGGCAAGCCGGCGAAGTACTGCATTGCCAATCTTCGCGGTGCGCGGCGACCCAAGTTGACCGTCGATCGCAAACGAGCCCTCGACTGGGATCGAGACTGGCTGGCGCGCACGAAGGTCGAACAAGCGACTGCCCTCCTGGACTGGGACGCGCTCTGCCTATCCCTGGTTGACACCCTGGCCTGGGATAACCACGATGCGGCGGAGCGTCTCTGGACCGCACTGATTGAACGCGGCTGGGCCATCCCGGTCGAGAGCGCGGCCTGGCCGATCCTGGATGAAGCTTGGTCAAGAGATCCGCGGCCGGATATGGCATGGAAGCGACGTCCTTCATTCGATCTGGCGATACCCCTAAGTCCATCCGCTGGGTTCCACCCAAATGATTTAGAGTTTATCGCACGCGTGCTCGTTGACCATGATGGGTCCGGAGTTCCAAGTTCCGGTTGGTTGTTGGCTTGCGCATACTCGGCCTATCCCTATCCCTGGGTCCTGCCCAGACTCAGGGCGCTGGTCGAAGCCAATCCCGATCTCGGCCTGTCTGGAGACCCCGAATGTCTGTTCGCGACTATCCCGGCGCTCGTGCCGACGCCCGGCGATTGGCCAATCCTGGCCACAAACAGCGGCTACAGGCGGCCACTGTCCTCACGAAAAATCTCGCCAGCGAAAACTCTGGAAGCGGCCGTGAGGCTTGGCAAGACCGGCAGCGTGGTCCTCACTCGCCTGCGTGCTCTCGGATTCAGCGTGCCTGATGACGAACCGGATTGGGCGCGCATCGGCCCCCTGACCGAAGCCGATCGAACCTTGCTGTCGGAGAACTTGGACGGCAAGGCGCCCTGGCTGAGACCTGAGGTGCCGCTGAGCCAAGTCTTCGCGGCCGCTGTGAAACTGGGCGCATCCCCGGCGCAGATCGCTGCCCGGCTGCACGCGCTTGGGCTAGCCCTACTCCCGAACGACAGCCCGGACTGGGAGGCCATCGGCTCCCCGACCGAAGCCGACCGAACCTTGCTGTCGCAGGACTGGGGCCGCAAGTTGTTCTGGCTGGACGGCAAGCTCGTCTTCAGCCTGGAGGGCGAGGCACCCCTAGGCTACATCCTGTGGGCCGCGGCCAAACTCAACCTGCACCCGGAGTCCATCATTGCCCGCCTGCTCCAACTCGGCTTCGTCATCCAGAAACCGCACTGGCCCGACGAACTCGCGATCATCGTCCAGATCTGGCATGACTGCACCCGGGAGGAGGCCCACCGGCGCCTGCGCGAGGCCGGCTGGACGCCCCCGGCGGATGGATTGCCCGCGGAGTCCTGACCGCGGCCTCTGCTTCCGTCGGTGCCCCCACTTGCCGCCCCCGCCGCAGCTACCCTCCCCTAGAGTCCAAGGCTTCAGCCTTGGCGTTGGAATCCAAGGCTGAAGCCTTGGACTCCCGGCGAGTCGGTGCGGCGGTGCTAACGCCCGCGCGGGACCACGACCAGGCGCGTGCGGGAGCGCCGGTCGTGCCAAGCCAGATGCGCGCGGTCGAACAGGCACCACCAGAGCCCGAGCCCGACGGGCGCCAGGCTCAGCGCCGCCCAGGCGAGTCGGCCCAGCGCATCGCGGGCACTCAAGCGCCCGCCGTCGTCGCGCACCACGCGCAGGCGCCAGGCGCTCATCCCCAGGGTCTGGCCGCCGTGGGTCCAAAAATAGACGAAGAAGCCGACGACAACAGCGAGCAGGTAGATCTGCTTAAGTACTTGGTGCAGGGGTTCATCATACGGGTAGGGTCGGCCGACGATCACCTCGTAAGGGTAAATAAGCAGCATGACGGCGCACGCCAAGAGCCCAACCAGCAATAGGCTGTCGTAGAGTAGGGCGCCTAAGCGCCGCCCCAAGCGTGCGACCTGGGGTGCGGTTTCTAGGGTTTCTGGGGTGGGCGCTGGCGTTGGAAGGGCCATAGACGGGCTCCGCTTGATCAATGGGGTCTGGCAACCTGGGGTGTCGGCCGCCCGGCTTGAAGGTCAGAGCGGATTGTCCCCGTCCGCGCGGCTTGGCGCCAGGGCGGGGTCGGCGTACCCTGCGGGTTTGGGGCGCGCGTTGAGGCCGGTGGTGTGCCCGATCGTATCGGGTTGCTGCCGGCTCTGCGCCGCACTGGGGTGCGGCGCTCCCAGTGTCCGGTGAGTGTCTGATTTGTACCATATCCCCGTAAAACCAATTATTTTTCGCCTGCTGCGGCGGGTCCCCATGCCGCTCATTGCGATGGTGATCGGGCTCGCGGCGGGGCTCGCCGTGTGGGTGGTGCTGGACCAGATCCAGTCGCGGCAGGTCAATCGGATCTTCGATCAGGAACTCAAGGACCAACTCGACCTCCAGGCGCGCGAGAGTCTGATCCGTTTCGACCGCTACCTGGCGAGCTACGGGATGACCACTCGGCTCCTCGCCAACCACCGGCGCCTGGCCGAGTATCTGGAGCCCCTGTTCTGGTCCAAGGAGGGGGCCGCGGCGCCCTTGGTCTATCAGGAGTTCCGGCCCTATTGGCTGCCGGATTTCTTCGCGCGCGATGCCCTGCGCCCGCCCAGTCAGGTGCTGCTGACCGATCCGCAGGGGCGGGTCCGGGAGTTCTACCAGGCCGGCACCCGGCCGCTGCCGGCGGAACTCGCCACCCGGGTGCCGGCCCAGTTTCTGGACCCCGCGTCGGTGCGCACCGTGCCGGTCAAGCTGGGGGAGGGTCTGTACCTGCTGGCCAGCGACGCGGTGGAGGATTCGGCCGGTTATCCCATGGGCTTTCTGGTCGTCCTGGTGCCCATCGACGAGGCCTTTCTGGCCGCCTCCCAGCGCGGGATGGACCCGAGCCGGGCGGCGGTCGCCCTGGTGGACGGGGAGGATCGGCGCATCCTGGCGAGCGCGGACTCGGCCAACCTGGTCCCCGGGAGCACCCCGAGCCAGTGGGGCAACGGCTATCTGATGACCTCCCAGTCCCTGCCCCAATACGAGGGGGCGGACGACAACCTGCTGTTTGCGACCTTCGTCACCCAGGGCAATGTGGAGCGGATGTCGCGGCATGTGCGCATCTTCGAGCACCGCCAGCGCCTGTTAGCGGCCGTGGTCTTCATCCTGGTCTTCACCTGGGTCATCTATCTGGTCTCGGCGCGGCTCAACCGGGTCTTGAAGCGCATGACACGCTTTTCCCAGCGCGCCCTGGGCATCCCGGAGCCGGGTTTCCATCGCGAGGGCAATCAGTTGCTGCTCCTGGAGGAGTGGATCGCCCATTTCACCCAACTGGTGCTCAAGGCGCGCGAGGAGATGAACCGCCGCCACCAGGCGGAGATGCGCGAGAGCGAGGCGCTGAAGGCGGCCGTGATGGAGGCCGCGCTGGACTCCATCGTCACCCTCGACCACCATGGCCACATCATCGAGGTGAATCCGGCCGCGGGGAGGATCTTCGGCATCGCGCGGCAGGAGGTCATCGGTGCCGCCTTCGGTGAGCGTCTGCTGCCCGAGGTGGCGCGCACCGCCTTCCGGCGCCTGCTCGACCGCTCCCGCCATGACGGGCTGGAGCCCGCGGGTCGCGGTGAATTGGTCGCGTTGCGCGGCGACGGTTCCGAGTTCCCGGTGGAGATCTCCATCGTCCCCATCGATCTGGAGTCCGAGCGCTTCTACACCCTCTATATCCATGACATCACGCAGCGCAAACAGGCCGAGCGGGAGATCAAGAGCCTGGCACGCCTGGCGAGCGAGAGCCCCAGCCCGATCCTGCGGGTCAGCGCCGCCGGTCAGATCGCCTATGCCAACAACGCGAGCCGCCCCCTGCTGCTCGCCTGGGGTACCGAGCAGGGCGGGGCCCTGCCGACGGAGTGGGTGGCCGAGGTGGCGGAGGCGCTCGACCAGGGCGAGCCGCGCGAGCGCGAGACGACCCTGGGGTCCCAGGTCTACGCCCTGCTCTTCGCCCCCTTCCGGGACCTGGGCTATGTCAATATCTATGTGCGCGACATCACCGCGGTGCGGCGCGCCGAGCAGGCGTCGCGCAAGCACCAGGCGGAACTGGTGCATGTGAGTCGCCTCAGCACCATGGGCGAGGTGGCGACCGGCATGGCCCACGAGTTGAACCAGCCGCTCTCGGCCATCGTCAATTACGCCAACGGCTGCACCAGGCGCATCCAGGGCGGCCAGGGGACGCCCGATGATTTGCTGGGGGCCCTGTCGCAGATTGCGAGCCAGGCCAAGCGCGCCAGTGAGATCATCCGCCGCCTGCGCGCCCTGGTCGGCAAGCAGCCGCCAATCCGGGCCGACGTGGACCTGAATCACCTGGTGCGCGAGGTCTGCTCCTTCGTCGAATTCGAGACCGGCAAGCTCAGCATCCAGATCGAATTGGACCTGGCCGCGGAGCCCATCCCCGTGCATGTGGACCTGGTACAGATCGAGCAGGTGCTGCTCAATCTGGTCCGCAATGCCCTGGATGCGCTGGAGGAGTCCCCGGAGGGCGAGCGCCGGTTCCTCATCCATACTGGGGTCCAGGGGGCCGAGGCCGTGGTCGCTGTGCGCGACAGCGGCCCGGGGGTGGAGCCGGAGCGTCTCAAGCGCCTGTTCGACCCCTTCTTCACCACCAAGGAGGGGGGCATGGGGATGGGGCTGCCGATCAGTCAGACCATCCTGGAGAATCACGACGGGCGCATCTGGGCCGAGTCCGCACCCGGCCAGGGCACCATCTTCCACGTCACGCTGCCGCTCGCGCAGTCCGCCGCCGACGCCGACCCCGAGCTGCCGGCCCACACCGCATCAGGAATCAGCCGATGACCACCGCCTCCACCGTCTTCGTCGTCGATGACGATCAGGCCATGCGTACCTCCCTGCAATGGCTGATCGAATCCACCGGCATGAAGGTCCTCACCTTCGAGTCCGCCGACGCCTTTCTGGCCGGCTACTACCCGGGCCGCGCCGGTTGTCTGTTGGTGGACGTGCGCATGCCCGGCATGAGCGGGTTGGAACTCCAGGCCTATCTGGCGCGCGAGGGCTATCGCCTGCCCGTCATCATCATCACCGGTCACGGGGATGTGGCGATGGCGGTGAAGGCGATGAAGGCCGGCGCCATGGACTTCATCGAGAAGCCCTTCCACGACGAAGACCTGCTGCGCAGCATCCGCCGCGCCCTGGAATACGACCAGCGCCAGCGCGTCGGCCAGGCCGCCCGCGAGGACCTCCAGGCGCGCCTGGCGGACCTGACCCCGCGCGAGCACGAGGTCATGGGCATGGTCACGGACGGCAAGTCCAATCGGGAGATCGCCGCCGCGCTCGGGGTGACGCCCAAGACCGTGGAGGCGCATC
>Ga0247839_1001493_pt1 | contig 38300 bp, 22 predicted proteins | sample LaCruzMarch2015__6_FD_192405 | JGI IMG/M metagenome (GOLD analysis project Ga0247839, IMG submission 192405) | Freshwater microbial communities from meromictic Lake La Cruz, Castile-La Mancha, Spain - LaCruzMarch2015_16m | ecosystem: Environmental > Aquatic > Freshwater > Lake | place: Spain... | reverse complement strand
CCATCCGGGACCGCGCCCACGGCTGGATCGCCTGGACCATCATCATCTTGATCAGTATCCCGTTTGCGCTCTGGGGTATCAGTTCCTATCTCGACGTCGGCGGTGAACCGGTGGCGGCCTCGGTCAACGGGAATGACATCCTCGAACGTGAACTCGATCGACGGGTTCAGACCGCGCGCATCCAACTGCATGAACGCCTTGGCGCGGCCTACGACCCGGCCCAGTTCGACGATCAGCGCCTGCGCCGCGAAGTGCTCGATGAGATGATCCGCGAGACACTCCTGACCGATATCGCCAATCGCATGGGTCTGCGCGTGTCGGATCAGGATCTGCGCGCCCAGATCCTCATGGAGCCGGCGTTCCAGAAAGAGGGTCGGTTCGACCATGCCTCCTACGAGCAAATCCTTCAGTATCAGGGGCAATCACCCGCCATGTTCGAGGCGCAGTTGCGTCAGCGGATCATCGGCAGCCAACTGATTCAGGCGGTCACCGGCAGCGAACTGGTGACCAAGGCCGAGCGGTCGCAATACCAGCGGCTGACCAAACAGCAGCGCGAGGTCACCTGGCTGCGACTGCCGCTCGAGCGTTTTCAGGGACAGGAACCCATCGACGAGGCGGCGATCACCGCCTTCTATGACGCCAACGCGGCGCGTTTTCAGATCCCCGAGCAGGTGAAACTCGCTTATCTGGTCCTGGACGTGGCCGGACTGGCCGCGAAAAACCAGGTCTCAGACGACGAGATACGCCGACTCTACGACACTGACCAGGCCCGTTTCGGCCAGCCGGAGCGGCGCCGAGTCCGGCACATCCTGCTGACGCTGCCCCAAGACGCCGACGCGGCGACGGCGGCGGCCGTGCTGACCGAGAGCCTGTCCGTCCGCCAACGCATCCAAGGCGGCGAGACCTTCGACGTGGTCGCCAAGGCGGTCTCCAAGGACCCCGGAAGCGCCAGCCAGGGCGGGTCTTTGGGCGAGATCGAGAAGGGCATGATGGACCCGGCCTTCGAGCAAGCGGCCTTTTCGTTGTCTGTCGGCGACCTCAGCGAGCCGGTGCGCAGCCGTTTTGGCTACCACCTGATTCAGGTGGAAGCCATTACCCCCGCTGCCGTCAAACCGTTCGAAGAGGTCCGCGAGCAACTGCGTGGGGAGCTGGCGAAGCAGCAGGCCGAGTCCATGTTCTACGACCTGGGAGAGCGCCTGGCAAACGTCGTCTATGAGTCGGCGGACAGCCTGGAACCGGCGGCCCAAGAACTCGGCCTGGAGATCCAGCACAGCGACTGGATCGGCCGTCAGGGCGGCGACGGCGTGCTGGGTCACCCGAAAGTGACCGGCGCCGCATTCAGCGACGAGGTCCTCCACGAGGGTCGCAACAGCGACTTGATCGAGCCCGAGAAGGACGTGTTGCAAGCCGTGGTCGTGCGTGTCGTGGATCACCGCGAGGCCAGCACCCGGCCACTGGACGAAGTGCGCGATGAAATCGTCGCCGACCTGCGCAAGGAGCGCGCGCGCAAACTCGCCGCGGAGGCCGCGTCCGTCGGTGCGGATCAACTCCGCGGCGGCGCGGACTGGTCGACCGTGGCGGGCGAGGGCAAGATCGAGGAGTCCGGGCTGGTCGGCCGCAATGACCCCAAGCTTCCGGCTGCCGTGCGCACGACCGCCTTCACCCTCCCGATCCCGGCCGCCGCAAGCACCAGCATCGGCACGGCCACCCTCGAGAACGGGGATGCGGCCATCGTGCGGGTGAGTAAGGTCGAAGACGGCCCGGTCGAGACCGTCGGGCCTGATGGGAAACCAGCCGCCGCCGACCCGTCGTCGATGCTCGGTCAATTGCTGGGGCGCCAGGCCTTCGACGCCGTGCTCAAGGATATGGAGGCCCGCGCCAAGATCGAGCGCAAGGCCCTTACCGCGTCCGCCGGGGGCGGCGAAGGCTGAGGGGAGATAGCGGGGGATCTTCGCCGGAGCCTTGATCATCGTTCAGGCCAGCGACGGCTTGTCCGCAACTGGATGTCGAGGCTCCAGCCGGTGGCGACTCCAGAGATCTTGAAGAAAATCAGTATTTCATGCACGCCGGACCGGCTAACGGCCATGGCAAGAACATCAAGCCACCCCGAAAGACGAAAGTCCCTCGTGGGAGCGGCGTCCCGCCGCGATGCGGTGCCGCGGTGACCTCGAACGCTGCGGCTATGCGCCCGGCCCCGTCGCGGCGGGACGCCGCTCCCACAGGGTCGCTGCGCGACTTTCACGGTAAAGCCTCACCTCCAGCGGCCGGAAGGATGACCAGGGCCGGGACATCGCCGCCCGGACGACGATCAACGCCGTCCGGGACGATCGCGGGAACCGACGCAACGTCAGCGAATCTGGTTGATCCCCTGACCCAGCATCTCCGGAGAAACCAGGGTAATCCCTCGTTCCGTAACGAAATACCCGGCCTTGCGGTCCGCCGCGGCATCGAAGCCGATCACACTCCCCTCGGGAATCGAGCAGAAGCGGTCGATGATGGTATTGCGAATGCGGCAACTGCGGCCGATCTCCACGTCCGGCAGAAACACCGAGTCTTGAACGTAGGCGTACGAGTTGACGCGGACGTTGGAGAACAGCAGCGAATGCCGCACCGTGGACCCGGAGATGACGCAGCCGCCGGAGACCATCGAGTCCACCGCCATACCGCGCCGATCATCGTCATCGAAGACGAATTTCGCGGGCGGCAACTGTTCCTGATAGGTCCAGATGGGCCAGTCCCGGTCGTAGAGGTTCAGCGGCGGGGTCACACCGATCAACTCCAGATTAGCCTCCCAGAAGGCGTCCAGGGTCCCCACGTCGCGCCAGTAGGCTTGTTCGCCGCTACGCGGGTCGCGGAAACGGTGCACCATCACCCGATAGCGGGCGATGACCCCGGGGATGATGTCCTTGCCGAAATCATGGGACGAGTCCTTGGTATCCGCATCCTTGATCAGTTGCTCGAACAGGAAACCGCGATTGAAGACATAAATCCCCATGGAGGCCAGACAACGGTCTGGTTGTCCGGGGATGGTATCCGGCACTTCCGGCTTCTCCTGAAAGCCGATCACCCGACCGTCCGCCTCGGCGGTCATGATGCCGAACTCGAGGGCGCGCTCCCGCTCCACCTCGACACAGCCGACCGTCATGTCGGCACCGCTCTCGACATGCTGGGCGATCATGGCCCCGTAGTCCATCTTATAGACGTGATCGCCGGCCAGAATCAGGACGTAGTCCGGATTGTGGTTGCGGATGATGTCCAGGTTCTGGAAGACGGCATCCGCGGTGCCGGCGTACCAGGACGTCTCGGCCACCCGCTGCTGCGCCGGCCACAACTCGACAAACTCGCCGAATTCGCCGCGCAGGAACCCCCATCCCTTCTGGATGTGCAGGATCAGCGAGTGGGCCTTGTACTGCGTGAGCACGCCGATCCGCCGGATGCCCGAGTTGATGCAGTTCGATAGCGGAAAGTCGACGATGCGGAACTTGCCGCCGAAGGGAACCGCCGGCTTGGAGCGCCAGGCGGTTAGATGCTTGAGACGCGAGCCCCGCCCGCCGGCCAGGATCAGGGCCAGCGTGTTGCGGGTCAGGCGGCTGACGAACCGTGGGTTCGATGCCGACATAGATCCTCCTGGTGGAACCGTCGTAGTGATCGTCGTTTTGATCATTGGTCGGCACTGGGGCGTCCCCGCCGACAGCCTTATGGTACCATCCGAAGTCGTCGAGGCATCCACTCGCGGAGGATAAAATCACAATGACCACCCCCAAGCCCGCCGCCCCCAAGCTTCCCGAGCCGCTCGCGCGAATCGTCGAGGCCCGTCACCACGACCCCTTTGAGGTACTGGGACGGCATGCGGCCGGTGATCGTGTCACGGTATGCGCCTTCCTGCCGCGCGTTCAGCGGGTCCGCATTCTGGAAGCGGACGCGGAAATGACCCGGATCGAGGGCACCGACCTGTTCAGCTGGGAAGGCGCGGCGTCGCGGGTTCCCGAGCGCTACCGCCTCAGTTGGGAGGACAAGGCCGGCATCCAGGGTGTGGCCTATGACCCCTACTGTTTCCCGCCCCAACTCGGCGACCTCGATCTGCACCTCTTTGGTGAGGGTAAGCATTGGGACGCCTTCCGTTTTCTCGGCGCGCACCTAGGGGAGGTAGACGGCATCAGCGGGGTGCAGTTCGCCGTCTGGGCACCCAACGCCGAGCGCGTTAGCGTGGTGGGCGACTTCAACCACTGGGACGGGCGCGCCCACACCATGCGGGTGCGCGGCGGTTCCGGCGTCTGGGAGCTGTTCATCCCCGGCATCGGGGCGGGCGGGTACTACAAGTACGAAATCCGCGATCACGCCGGCAACGCCCACGTCAAGATCGATCCCTATGCCAACGCCTTCCAGGCGCGTCCGGAGACCGCCGGGCTGATCATGGCCCCGAGCGACTACCAATGGCGAGACGCGGCCTGGCTGAAAGAACGGGCGGCGATGGACTGGCAGCGTCGACCCTTCTCCATCTACGAGATCCATCTCGGTTCCTGGCAGCGGGATGACGAAGGCAACTTCATGAACTACCGCGAGCTGGCAGTCCAGCTCGCCGAGTACGCGCTGGAATTGGGCTTTACCCATATCGAACTGTTGCCGATCACCGAGCACCCCCTGGATGCCTCCTGGGGCTACCAGTGCACCGGCTACTTCGCGCCGACCAGCCGTCACGGCACCCCGGACGACTTCCGGTTCTTTGTCGATCACCTTCACAGTCACGGCATCGGCGTGCTGCTCGACTGGGTGCCCGCCCACTTCCCCAAGGATGCCTATGCCCTGGCCCGTTTCGACGGCACGGCACTCTATGAGCACGCCGACCCGCGATTGGGCGAGCATCGCGACTGGGGCACCCTGATCTTCAACTTCGGCCGTAACGAGGTGAAGAATTTCCTCCTCTCCAGTGCCCTGTACTGGCTGGCCGAGTTTCACATCGACGGGCTGCGCGTCGACGCGGTCGCCTCCATGCTGTACCTCGACTACTCGCGCAAGGCCGGTGAGTGGGTCCCGAACAAGTACGGCGGCAACGAGAACCTGGAAGCAGTCGACTTCATTCGGCAGCTCAACGCGGTCACGCACGAGCAGCATCCCGGCAGCCTGATGATCGCCGAGGAATCAACCGCCTGGCCGGCCGTCTCGCGCCCGACCTACCTCGGCGGCCTCGGCTTCAGCATGAAGTGGAACATGGGCTGGATGCACGACACCCTCTCCTACATGGAGAAGGACCCCATTTACCGCCATTATCACCACGACCTGCTGACCTTTGGCCTGCTCTACGCCTTCACCGAAAACTTCGTCCTGCCCTTCTCCCATGACGAGGTAGTACACGGCAAAAAGTCCATGCTGGACAAGATGCCGGGGGATGCCTGGCAGCGCTTCGCCTCACTGCGTCTGCTCTACACCTTCATGTTCTCGTACCCCGGCAAGAAGTTGCTGTTCCAGGGGTGTGAGTTCGGCCAAGGCAAAGAGTGGAACTTCGGCGAGGCCCTGGACTGGACGCTCCTGGAGCGCCCCCAGCACAAGGGCCTCAGCGCCATCGTCTCCGACCTCAACCGACTCTACCGCGAACAGCCGGCGCTGCACGAAGTGGACTTCGACGGCGCGGGCTTCGAATGGATCGACTGTCACGACAGCTCCCAATCCGTGCTGAGCTATGTCCGTAAGGACCGCGCCGGCGGGGCCCTGGTCGTCGCCGTGTTCAACTTCACCCCGGTGCCGCGCACCAACTACCGCATCGGTGTCCCACAGGCAGGATTCTGGCGCGAGGCGGTGAACTCTGACGCCGAGGTTTACGGGGGCAGTAACGTCGGCAACCAGGGTGGTGTCCGGTCGGAGGAAGTCAGTTGGATGGGCCGGCCGCACTCCATCCCGATCGCCTTGCCGCCTTTGGGTGGGCTGATCCTGGTCCATGAACCGCTGCCGGAACCCAAGAGCGCGGCCGCGGCGACTGTTCCTTCCGCGGTGAAAGGCGCGGCTGAACCGGCTGCACCGGCCGTGGCGACGCCCGCTGCCGACTTGGCCGCGGCACCGTCCGCGGGTCAGACCGAGGAAACCCCGGCCTGACACCAAGCGGCGACCCACGCGGGTCGCCGCTTGGAACCCCATTCCAAAACAGCGGCTGCTCACAGCAGTTCCAAGTGTGGGTGGCCACCGCCGGCAGCGTGCCAGCGGCGAGGCTGACGGTGGATGCACCGCGCTTATCCACCCTACAAAACCGGCGTCGCTGTAGGGTGGATAAGGCGCGCCGCTCGGTGTCAGGGACCCGGCACGGCGGTCGCGCGCGCCGCATCCACCAAGGGTCGCGCGATGCCGCCCAAGTTTGGAATTGCTGGGCCGCTCATGCCAAACTTGAATCGCTTGTTCGATTACGACAACGAGTGTTTAACTCATTTCCGACTCGTTACTTATCGGTTATTCCGGATGGCATCAATGATTTGCCGCATGGGGTCGCCTTGTCCTGCACCCCCCGACCCGGTATCGCCGGACGGGGGCGGAGAGACGGGCGGTTCCGCTTCACGCCCTGCCACCTGGACGTTACGGCCGTCAATGAGGCCGTGACCATAGGCGTTGTTGGGCACCGGGCTCCCCTGTGCCCGCACATGCTCCATCACCAACTGCCGCAGTTGGGCCTGACCGGCGTCCGGGTGGAGCTGCTTGAACAGTGCGGCATAACCCGCCACGTGGGGGGTCGCGGCGGAGGTGCCGGGGAAGCGGCCGGCCTCCTCACCGCGCCCGTAGGCCGCCGAGAGGTTATTGTCGGGTGCCGCCACCTCGGGCTTGAGGCGGGCATCGTCGGTGGGCCCCTGGGAGCTGAATGACTCGAGCTGGTCGGAACGAACGTCCACTGCACCGACCGTCAGTGCCTCGCGCGCGGTCCCGGGACTGGCGACGCTGCCGGCGGCGCCCACGGGCTCCAGGGCGGACCCCCGTGCGAGCAGGTGCAGGCGGACCGGGCGACTGACGTTGGTGGCGCGCAGGACCACTCCATAAACGCCCGCGGGGACCTGCCCGCTGATGAATTCCATGGGTTGCCCTGAGCCTTGTTGCGGGCGCTCGGAGGCGGCCACCACCACGGGCTTGCCGTCCGGCCCTGGTCCGATCAGGAACAGGTCCAGGTCCTGACTCGCGGCGGGAGACTCGGGGTTAGTCCCCCAATCGTCCCAGGTGGCGAGCAGGTTCACCCGATCATCGGTCTGGATCAGGAGCAGGTCAGCCTCGCGACCGGTAATGTCCACGAAGCCGTTGCCGTTGCGATCCTGGGTGGCACCGAGCCAATGGGAATCGCCCTCGTTACCCGCCGCAATCGTCCACAGTACACCCTGTTCGCGCACCTGCGAATCCACCATCCGATCGAGCAAGGCGCGGCCGTTGAGCGGTCCGCCATGGCCGCCGCCGGAGAAGCTGATGATATTGACTCCCTGGCTGACGAGCCACTGGGCGGCGGCGACGATCTGGTCTTCGGCGCCGTCGACTGCCGCCAGATAGAGTTGGGCATCCGGGGCCATCTCGTGGATGATCTCGGCACAGGCGGTGCCGTGGACCGTGCTCGTCTCCAGTTGCCCGGCGCCGTTGAACGGCCGCGCCGCGACCGGGGCCGGCACCCGGCCGCGCCCCTGCAGTTCGCTATAGCGCTGGAAGCCGAAGTCGAGGATACCAACCTTGACCCCCTTGCCGGTGATCCCGGCCTGGTGCAGGCGGTCCGCGCCGGTGCGCCCCACGCCCTCGCCGAGAGGACCCTCGGCCCCTGGCGTCATTGGGTGGTAAAGCGGTTGCGGCGCGGCGTAGTCGAGTGACTTGGCGCCGGACAGCTCGGTGATCCGGGGCGCCGGCACGCGGGCATACACCACATCCTGGAAGCGCGCGGTGACCTCCCCGCCGAGCGCCCGGACCTGGCGCTCCAGCGCCTGGGGATCGGCGCCGCTCAGGCGCACCGCCACCTTACCCTGGCTGACGGCGAGGTCGAGCGTCACCGCCTTGGCCGCAAGATCCGCCCCTGAGCCCTTCTGCTGCGCCAGCTCGGCGAATTCCAGCAGCGCCGGGTCGATGCGGGGGTGCTCGGCGAACAGGGCCTTGGGGGCCTTGGGCGCGGGCAGCGGCACGTCGGCGGCGTTCAGTCGCTCCGGGTGCCAGGCGCCGGACTGCTGGCCGCTGGGGGCGGCCGGCGGACGGGCGGTCGCCGCCGGCACCGGCCCCCCGTTGCCCTGACCGAGTCGCGACCGTTGCTGGTCGACGGCATCCGCCAACCCGGCCGCCTGCGCCGTGGCGGCGGCAAGCCACAGACCCGCCAGACTCGCGGTCATCAATCGCTTTGACATCGCTTGTACTCCTTAGACTCAGGGTTGTTGCAACGGGGTTGCCGCCACGCGGGTGGCGGACAGTGCTTTCAGGTCCGTGTGCGCACCCAGCGCCGCGATGGCGGCCGGCGGTACACGGACGAAGAGGACATCTTCAAAGCGGCTGACCACCTCGCCATTGGCCTGAATGATCACCGGTTCCAGCGCGACAGCCGCCGCGGGGGAGGTCGCCGCGAGCTTGACCCGCACCAGGTCGCCATCGACCAGGACCCCCCGCGTCGCGGCGAGTGCGCGCCAGTCCTGCCCCGCCTGGGCGGCGGCAATCACCGCGGTCAGATCGTCCTCGATCCGGGCGGCCGGGGGCGGGGGCTTGGGCAACGCATGGTCCCAGCCCTGCAGGTAAGTCGCGGGCGGTGGGATCTTAGCCGCCTCAGCGCCGGAGTCGCCGGCGAGATAGGCCGCCAGCTCGTAGGCACTCACCGCGCCGTTGCTGTCGCGGTCGGCCGCGCCCTTCAGGCCCGCCAACACGCGCTTGGTGTAGTGGCCGCCTTGGGGGGTGTCCAGTGGCGACAACCCGGGCACGGCCGCGCAGAAGACATACAGTGCCGCATCCGGTGCGGCCAGGCGCTGCGCGAGGGCCGCGGGGGCGCACAGGGCGGTGTCGCCGCGGCTGAAATCCAGCATCAGCCAGACGCGTAAGGCGCGGGAATCCGCAATCCATTGCGACAGCTCATCGCCGCCGATGACGGTGGCCGGATCGAGTTGCCGGTGGGCGCCGACCTCCTGGAATGCGGCCCCGGCGCTGAGGAGTGCGCCACCCTCGTTGTATCCGGAAAAGAAGAACAGCAGATCGCCCGGCGGCGGGCCGTCCGCACCCTGGATGGCAGCGCGCACGGCCTCTTTGGTCGCCGCGGCACCGCTCAGATGGCTGACCGCGACCCCGGGGATCGCGCCGAACCAGGCCGCCATGGCCGCCGCGTCCAGCTCGGCGCTCGCCAAGTGGTTAGACAGGGAGGGGATCGGTTGATTGACCCCCACCGCAATGACCCGCATACCTTGCGGACGCTCCGGCGAGGGCTGGGACATACTCGTCGCAAGCTCCGCGGCGAGGCTGGTGCTCGCCAGCGCGAGGCCGGCCAGTCCCCAGCGGCCCAGATGCCGCGCCCGGCGCTTCCAATGATGGTACTTGTTCGCGTGCATCGCATACTCCGCTGCGTCGGGTGACGGGTTGTTGTGCTATCGAATCCGGGTGTCGGGTGTTTGATCAAGCGCGGCCTTGATCGAAATCCCGGCCGGCGGCGTGCGTCGTCAGGGCTTCCAGCCCTGACCGTGTCAGGCCAGGATGGCCTGACGATGCACCCGGCGAGCCCAAGTGGCCGGAATCTTGATCGAGGCCGGGCGGACTGGGCGCGGCGCTCGATCGCGCTGCATCCACCCGCCGCTGACCGGGGAGCGTCGCTGGATTGCGGACAGCGGCCCGCATTCATTGCGGCAGCACCACCGCCACCCGGCGGTTGAGCGGCTGGTCGCAAGCCGGCCGCTGATTGCCGGTCGGATAACGCGGCTCGCGCTCGCCGCGACCCTCGCCGCGCAGTCGGCCGCGCAACTCGGGGTAGTCGCGCTCGATCAAGGCCGCCACCGCGCGCGCGCGCCGCTCCGACAGGTCCTGGTTGAAGGCCTCCTCGGCACACTGATCGGTGTAACCGATGAGGCCGACCGTGCTGGTGCCGGGGGCCGGGCCGGGGGCCGGACTCGACCCCGGGCTCGACTCCGGGCGGGGCCGCGGGTCGAAGCCCTTGCTCGCCCCGGCGAGATACCGCCCCAATTCGGCGACGGCCTTCAGGCCGGCCGCGTTGGGTTGATCCTGGTTGGTGTCGAAGAGGATGTAGAGATCCAGTCGCGGCCGGGCATCGAAGCCACGCTCACAGGTCTGCCCCTCGCCGCAGACCCCAAAGCCGCGCTGCGCCTTAAAGAAACGGCCGATCGTCTCCGCGCTCATGTCCTGCCGTTCCGGGTTCTGGTCGATAGCCATCTGGACCCCGGCGAACCACGCGGGCCCCGGTGCGGCGGCCAACCCCTTGGTCGCGGGTCCAGTCGCTGCCGTCTCACTCCGGGCGAACAGTGCGCGCGCCGTATCGGCTGCCGCCAGGGCCTCGGCGACCTCACCCAGTGCCAGGCTGGCTTGGGCCTGGCGGCCCAGGATAGCGCCCTGCACCTGCGGGTCGCTCTCCGCCAGATCCATGGCCTGCCGCAGCGCCGCGGCCGCCGCCTGGGGTTCGTCGCGCGCCAGCCGGGCCACTCCGAGCTGGTAATAGGCCAGGGTCTCCGGGCAGGCTTGTACTGAACGCTCCAGGAGTGCGGTCTTATCCGCCAGGTCACCGCTCGCCATCGCCTGCTGATAGAGCCGCGCGCCCTGATCGCAGTCCGCGGCCCTGACCAACAGCGGCAGCATCGCCAGGACGAACGCGCTGCCGCGTACCAACTGCTTCGATTTCGATTGCATTGCGTCGTCTCCATTACAGCAGGGTGCCGCGGGGCAGGACGCCCCGGCTCCATGGTTGTTACTTGGCGGGTCGCTCCTGGGTGATCAGCGCCAGCGTGGCCACCGCCACCCCGGTGGGGTTGGCGGCGACGGCGGCGACGATCTGCTGGTAGAGCGACTCGTTGGTCGCGAGCTTGGCGCGACCGACGAGCGCCTCGAGAAAGGCCGGGCGCTCGGTGAAGGCATAAGCCACCACCAGGTCAGTGCCCAGCGGGTCCTGGACCACGAGCAGCGGCGTCCCCGCCGCCGGGATGGTCAGCGACTGCCCGGCGGCGAGCGGGGCCGCCTCGCCGGCCACGTAGGGATACAAGGCCGCGACCTCGCCTGAGGAATCCGCATACAGGATAACCAGCCACGCCTGGCGGTCGAGCTGCAGGTTCAAGCTGAATTTCTCGCCGCGAAAGAGCCGGCTGCCGCGGGTCTCATCCGACAGACCCAGACGGAAGCGAAACGGGTTGTCCGCGTCCCCTCGCCAGCTCATCTGATGAAACCAATTCAGTTGCATCACCCGGTCGTAGACCAGCGCGCCGGCATCGGCCGCGAAGGTGCTCACCGCCTCACCACCCCCGGTGCTGAGTGTCAGTGCCTGGGCCGTGCGCTTGATCACCAGATCGGCGGTTCCGGAAACCAACTCCAGGCCTGGGGCGCGTGCGAGCTGCTCGCGCAACGCGGGGAGCGTCCCTTCCAGACGGACCCGGTAGGGGGGACGCGCGGTCGGCCGCGCCACATTGCTCGCGGTGTGTCCGAAGAGGCTGCGCTGCGCCAACTGGTGTTGGTCCTCCTTGGCCTGCGGCAGACTCTGTGGTTGGTGGTCGTGCCCCTTGGATTTGACCTCACGCACCAGGGCGGCCTTCAGCTCCTCATGGCTGAGCTGCCCGTCACCGTTGCCATCCGCGGGCAACTGCCCGGCGAGTACCCGCAACAGTGCGTCGGTAAAAGCCCCGTGGGGCTTGCCGTCGAATGTGGGACGTTGCCGCAGCAGCGCCTGCGGGACGTCGTCCGCCTTCTCCCAGTCGCTGGCCGCGGATAGGAAAAAGACTGAATCGTAGGGCCAGGGATCCGCCGGCGGACGGTCCGCCGAGCCGTGGCGGCGGCGCGTCATCGGGTCGTCATCGGTGATGGCCCGGCTGAAATCCTGATAGCGGGCCGGGAATCCCAGCATGCCGCGCGCGGCGCTGCCGGAGTAGCAGCTATCGAAGAGCACCGTGAGGCGCCGTCCGCCCTGGTCGAGTTTGGCGAACCGGGGCCGCAGGTCATCTTTGCCCACGATCAGCGACTTCACGACCTCGTGTGCCGAGGCGCGCAACTTTGCGTCCGCGGGCACGATCGCGCCGCTGCTCTGGGGCAGGGGCAGCGAGGTCAGCGGATCGGCGGCGCTGGTCCCGTGGCCGCTGAAATAGAACAGCACCTCGTCACCTGGAGCGGAGCCCTCGGCCAGGGCGTCGAGACCCCGCAGAATGGCGGCACGGGTCGCCTCCCGGTCCACCAGGGTATGCACATCCGGCGCGGCGAAGCCCCAGCGCTGGATCAATAGATCACGCAGGACGGTCACGTCGTGGGGTGGACCCTCAAGACCGTGGATCGCCTCGTCCTGATAGTCGCCCACCCCCACCAGCAGGGCCAGGTTCCTGGCCTGACCAGGGGCCGCGCCGGCGACGAGCGCCAGGGCCAACAGCAGGCCCCCGCGGCGGCGGGGCCTGGTCGGCGCGCCGCCCACTCGACCCAAGAACCTGCGATGATCTCTGGCCATACTCATGCAACTCCGTCTCGTTGGCAGTCTCTTACCCTCTCCCTGGTGGGCAAGGGTTTGGGTGGGGGGAGCGGCCGTTACGGCCCCTTGGCCTCGGCCGCCAAGCGCGCCCGCCAGCCGGCGTCATCCAGCCGTTGATCCAGCGGCTGCTTGAATTCACGATGACTCAGGCGGGCGCCGCGCGCCTTGCCCTGCCGCACCACCACGGCATCGGCGATGGCCTCTTCCACCACCTGGCCAGCCGCCGGATTGACGTGGATATCCACCACGATCGGCGCATCGGCAGTCCCGCCACCCAGGGCGAGCAGCCGCCGGTCCAGGTCGTTGAGGAACGCCTGGTCGTCCGCCGACAGCGTTTTCTGCTCGCAGATCTTCACCACCCGCTCCAGCAACGTGCCGAACACCTGCAAGGGCGCGGTGTCGGGCGCCTGCCGCTGCTGTTCGGCGACCAGCTTCCCCAATGCGCGGTACAGGTCAGTCGAGGGCTCCAGGGTGGCGCCGGGGCGCGCCGGATCCAGTTCCAGCCCCTTTCCGGAAGCCGTGTATGACTGTTTGGCATAGAGCACGTCGAGGTAGCGTTGCCAGGTCCAGAACGCGGCGGCGGCATTGTCGCGTGCCGCCCGGTCAGTCGCCGGTGCCGCGAGGGCGTCACGCAGAAACCGCAGGTGGGCACCGTTGCCGCCCGCGGCCGCGTCGAGCATCTTACGTGCATCCCGAGCGGCCTCCTGATAGCCGGCGAACCGCTCTTCCCCGGCCTGCTTCAGCTGAGCCGCGGCCTGTTCGCTGCCGAGCAAGGCCAGCAATTCGCGATAGGTGGGATAGCCCTTGACTGGCTGACCGGCGATGACGGCCAGGCCGAATGGCGCCGTGCCGTCGGCATCCGCAACGCCTCCCTGATAAGCACCGGTGGCGTCATACACAAGGCGCTGGAAGGCGGCGCTGTCCGCGCTGTAACGAGCCGGCAGCAGGCGCCAGCCGGTGAGGACGTCGCGGGTCGTCAGTCCCGGCTCGAGCCGGTCGGCATCCACCAGCCCGCCAAGTATCCGGGGCTGGTGCCCATGCGTCTTCGCGTAGGCGAGCAGCGCTTGGGCCACCGCCGCCGGGTCGGCGTCCGGGTGCGCGGCGCGGACCTGCCCCAGGTCGGCGTCGCTCAGATCGTCGGCCGGCCCGAAGTGCCAGGCGAGCAGTCCCTCCAGCGTGTCGCGCTGTTCCTTCAGCCGCGGATCGGCAGCGATGACGCCGACCAATTGCAGCGCCTGGACGGTCATCCGGGCGGCCGTCTCCGGGGTCACACCGGTCGCCGCCGAGCCCTGGACCGGGAACAGCAGTGCCCCGGCGTAGCGCATGGCGCGGAAATAACCGGCCAGCGCCGGGTCCTCGGTGTAGCGCCCGCGCGGCTTGAACTGGCCGTAGTCGAGCGGGTAGCCCCACAGCGGCGAGGGCGCGATCCCCTGCGCCGCGACCACCAGATCAAACTCGGCCGACGCCGGGCCCGCCGGCAGGGCCGCGCGCGCCGCGGCCTGGTCGGTACCGAGCAAGGCCAGCAGCACGGCCAGATAGGTCCGGTTGGCCTGGGTCGCTTGCGCGGTCACGGCCGGGGTTGCGTCCGGGGTCTGCGCCGCGGCAGTTGCGGTGGGCAGCGCCGCCAGTCCGGTGGCGAGCGCGGCAATGAAGTCGGCGAACCGCGGGCGGATCGCCTGGTCCTCCAGGGCCTTCGTCGCCTCCCGGGCCGCCAGGCTGTAGCCGATCAGCAGCAGATCCTCGGTGACATAATTGGGAATCCCCTCGGCGCGATTGCGGGCATACAGGGTGAGCAAGCCGGGGGCGGTCGCGGTCGCCGGGGTGCCCGCGACGGTCTGCACCGCTGCCGCCGCTGGGGCACCGCCGACCGCCAGGGCCGGCAGTGCCGCGAGCAGGCCGGCCCCCGCGCACGCCAGCAACCGGCGCGCGCGCGGTCGCGACACCACGGCGGCGATCATTTCTGCACCTTCAGGACCTGCTTGGCCATACCCCAGGCCCCGCCTTCGGTCACCACGCGCACCGCCTTGCTCATCGCCGTCTTGTTGCCTTCGCCCTGGGCCAGGATGTCACTGATATCGGTATCGCCGGTGGTGACGATGAACGCGAAGATGCTGGTCCCGAGCGGCTCATCCGCCTCGAGCGTCCAGGCGGCGTCCGCGGGCGGGACCTGCTGCCAGGTGTCGGCGGTGATCGGTGCCTGCTTGGCCGCGGCGTTGGGGTAGACCAGACTGACCTCATCGGCGGGGTCGACCTGCACCACCCACAGCGAGCCGGACTTCTGCGAGCGCACCGAAAATTCGATCTTTTCGCCAACGGCTTCGTGCTCGGGCCCGCGCACCTCGACCGGGAAAGACCCCTCCCCGGGCTGGAGCTGCTGCAAGCTTTCCCAGTTTGGCCCGACGTGGACGTATTGGGTTTCCTCACAGCCAATGAGCAGGACAACGGCACCGCAGCAAATGAAACGGGTCAGTGAATGCATCATGATTCTCTCTGGTGATAAGCCGGCCGGGCACATTGTTTGGTTAGTAACGAGTCAAAATCGATGAAAAACGAATGCCATCGACGGGGACTCAACAACCCTCGCACACCTCCACCACCTGCTGGCCGGCACGCAAGGGCGGGTCGGTCTCCACGCGCTGGCGGGGGTTGAAGGCTCGGGCATAGTCGGAGGCCTCCTTGGTCGTCAGCGTGCGGAAGATGCCGGCGGTGCCCTTGGCCGACTCGGCGAAGAGGTTGGTCGACGTGGCACTCCAGATCGCGACGATGAGGTTACGACCCGCGCCGCTGGCGGGCAGGTCGAAGTTCATGGTCGCGTCGGGGATGTGCAGGGTGCCCGCCGCGACGCTGTTCCCGGTCCTCAAGGCATTCGGAAAAATCACCGTGGGCTGATCGCGCTCGTCCACATAGAGCACGTTGAGATAGCCCGCCTTGGGTACCTCGACCGTGATCTCCATCAGTGTGTTCGGGGCATATTTATTGGCGTTGGTCCGCACCGTCAGGGGCGCCATCCGACTGGCCGCCGCCTGGATCTCGCGCCAGGCGGGACCCCCATCGGCGGGCGGTGCCTCGCCGCCGGTGTCGGCGCCGGGACGTTGGGCGATCGGCGCGGCGGCCAGCACCGGGTTGCCCTGAAGCTGCGGATGGAACTTGCCCTCCACCCCGGTCGTGGCCTGCCGCGCGAGTTCCTCCGGGGTGAGTCGATCCGGCGCTCCAGTGCCGAACGCCTTGACGATGGCCAGGGTAAAGAGGCTGCCGTCGCGCGTGGCAATCGAGGCCTCGTCGTCCTGGGCGGCGGCGATCATCACATAGTTGCCGCTCGCCGCACTCCTCGTCAGCCCCTTCGTCGCCATCGCCGCGGGCATCCCCTGGTACCAATAGGCCTTCGACACGCCCCCTTGCGCGGCCAGCGACCGGGTGGCGGCGCGCTGCAGTCCCTTGTCGGCCGTGCCGCTGTGGCAGGCATCGACCAGAACCAGCACCTTGCGGCTCGGGATCTGTGCGAGCAGAGCGGCCAACTGGTCGTCGACCAGCACGCCGTCGAGGGTGTCGCGCCCGTTGCGGCGGGCCGCGCGCAGGTCGTGCATGGTCAGCGCCTCGTCGGCGCCGTCGTCGGCCTCGTCCCCGCTTTCGTCGGGGATACGCGAACCATGGCCGCTGAAATAGAGCAACACCCGGTCGGAGGCCGTCGTGCCCTGGATCAGCCAACTCTGAATCTTGGCGACGACCTGGTCGAGGGTCGCCTGCTGATCGGTGACCGTGGCGATCTCGGTGAACCCCAGCGCCTGGGCCAGCGTCCGCATTTGTTCGATGTCAAGGTCGATGCCTGGAAGATTGTTGCGGCTGTCCGCGTACTTGCCGACCCCGACCAGCAGTGCGCGGTCGGCGGCGTCGACCCTGGCAGGCAGGCCGGCGAGTACGCAGGTGCCGAGCAGGGCGGCGCAAGGCAGTAAGGCATAAGAGAGGTGTCGGCGCATGGGGTCCTCGCGGTGCGATTGCGGTTCGTGTGGTTGGTGGGTGCCCGGCGGTGCCCCGCCGGGCGCTGCCGCGCGTCCGTCAGCGTTCAGCGCTCGACGCGGATCTCGCGCACCGCGATCATGGCCTGCGGCTCGCCATCCGGTACGATGGCCTTGGCCCCGAACCCGCTCGCCCGAACCCCCGGCAGACCGTCGAGCGCCGACTCGTCCACCTGGCCGTCCTCGCTGAACACGGCCGCCAGGGTATGGGCGCCGATCGGGTCCTCGGCCCGGGCGCTGAGGTTATATACCTTGTCGCCGGTGACCTTCTCACTGCGCAGCCGCGAGACGGTGCCGTCCGGCTCCACCGAGAACAGGGTCACCCAACCCGAGCGGTCGGCTCCATAGGCGATGCGGATGCGTTCACCCTCGCGGTAGCGGGTCCGGTCGGTGTTGACGAAGGCCACCGCGCCGGCCGTATCGGTGGTGCCGGTGCGGTCCCCGCGCGGTGCCGCACCCGTGATCTTGACCTCGAGTTCGCGCACCGCCACATCCGGATTCGGCTTATCGGTATTCGGTTCGCGCACCCGTACGCCCTTCTCGGCGAACATCCCTTCGAGTGCAGACTCCTTGGCCACCAGCCAGTCGCCTCCCTCCTTCGCCGCGGCCGCCTGCAGGTCCCCCGGGTCCGTGCGTTGGGCGCGGGCCAGGTCGATCTGACGCGCGCTGGCCACAAACACGAAGCGCTCGCGCTTGGCCTTGTCCGCGACGAACTCCAGATCCTTATCCGGCACGCGGAACTCGCGCCCGCCCCGGTATTTGTTGTTGGTGTGCCGGCGGCTCGGGATCAGCAGCGTGGCGTCGCCCGTGTCCTGGTCGACGCTGTAGACATAGAGATAAAAGGTGCGGTTGCCGCTGACCTTGAAGCGGATGGGCTCGTCGATGCCGAAGCTGTCTTTGGTTGACGCGACCTTCAGCGCCAGCCGGTCAGACTTGGTGTCGACGACCCGCACCGCCTTTTCCTCGGCGGCCGGTGCCGCGGTCTGCGCGAAGGCGGGGGCCGCCGCGGCAGCCGCGCAGGCCAGGAGCAGGGTCCGCAGCGCCCACCGGCGGGGGTGGGCGCGCTTGGCGGTCTGAGGGGAGGTGGCGACGTTCATTGGTCAACTCCTGAGGTGGGTTTGGTCGGCACTGTCACCGCCGGTCGGGCCGCCCGATGGCGGCCGCGGCGGCGTCATGATCAAGAAACGGATCGCTTGGCGGAAAATGACAAAGCGGTTGGGTGATTGACGGAAATCGCCTTAGGGGGACAGCGTCCTGGCAAGACGAAAGCCAAGACTGCTGTGCCGTCTCGTGGGAAAGTAAGAGCCGCGGTAAGCGCAGCGAACCTGCTTGAGTCCGTCGCCCCAACCGCTGCCGCGCCACACTCGCGGGGTCTTGCCGTCACGATTCTCGTCGCACTGGCGCTCGGCGCCGCCGTAAGACTTGGCATAATCCGAACAGGTCCATTCCGAGACATTGCCGAGCATGTCCTTGAGCTCCCAGGCGTTGCCTTGAAACTGCCCGACCGGGGCCACCCATTCCTCGCCATCGTCGCAGGGAAAGCCGGAGTCCCAGCCTTGGTCGCGGTCGGCCAGATTCTCATAGTCGCATGCCTCCGCATCCCCGTCGCCCCAGTAGCGCACCGTCTTGGTTCCAGCGCGGACCGCGTATTCCCATTCCGCCTCGGTCGGCAGCCGCCAGTCCCCGCCAATCTCCCGCTTGAGCCAGTCGATGTAGGCCGCGGCGTCGTTCCAGCTCACGCAACTGACCGGATGCTCCTCTTGGTTCTCCTGGTACCGGTTGGGCGTACGCCAATCGGCCCAGTCGCGCTGGCTCCAGGGGTCCTTGGCATCGTCGCGGTCATAGGTCCGGCAGCCATCGAAGCCGCCGGCGTCGCGTTCGGCGTCGCTGCGATACCCGGTGGCCGTGACGAAACGGCGAAACTCGCCCACCGTCACCTCCTGGACGCCCAGCGAGAAGGCCTCGACGCAGACCCGGTGCAGGCGCTCGTCTTTTTCACGGCCTTTTTCGGTCGCCGGGCTGCCCATCTCGAAGCAGCCCCCGGGGAGGCGGACCATGGCGGGTTCGGGGACCTTGGGTGCGGGCGCAGGGGATGGGACCACTGGACCTGGTGCGGGAGCAACCGCGGGAGCAACGGTCGGAGCGACCACCGAACCGGCGGCTGGACCGGCCAGATAATGCTTGCCGAGCAGGTTCCCCTCCTTGTATGGCAACTGGGCGCCGCCGCTCGCGGCCTTGACCGCCAGCGCAACCTCGTCGAAGGCATCCTCGATGTCGAGCCCCGGACGGTCGAGCACCCCCAGCAGGTGCTCCGTGAAGCGTCCGTTACGGCCCTGCGGGTTGTCGTCGGCGGTTTGATTGGGGCTGGCGGCATAGAGCACCAGGGTGCCGCCGTTCGCCGTCACCCGGCCGAGTCCCTTGCCGCCGCGCGAGGCGGCATAGGGGTTGTCGCGGCAGGCATCGAGCACCACCAGGCTCACCGCGTCATCGGGCCGCCCGGCCAGCTCTTCGAGAATGGTATTGACGCTGATCCCTTCGCTCTTGACGTCCGCCTCGCCCTCGATCCGGGCATCCACCGGCAGCAGATAACCGGCGCGATGACTGTCCTGGATGCCGTGACCGGAGTAATAGAGGATGGCCATGTCCTTGACCCCGCGGATCGACTCCAGAAACCGACTGACCTCCCGACGCATCTCCCGCCCCGGGAGGTTGGTCAGCGGGACGACCTCAAAGCCCAGGCCGCGCAGTTTGGCCGCGACATCCTCCGCATCATGGACGGTGTTCGCCAGCGGCCGTTCGCGCTCGTATTTGGCATTGCCGATGACCAGTGCGCGGCCCCCGCCGGCAGCGGCCAGGGTGCTGCCCAGCAGCACGATCAAGCCCATACCGAGCGGCCGGCACCAGTGACGGAAGCCGCCGTGGTTGTGCTGCGATCGTCCCTTCATATCCGCCCACCTCACTCGGTCAATCGAGGTCTGTGCATCCGCTCTTGACGGTGAACTATATCCGCAGGAACGCGATAAATCCACGCCCCGGCGAGTGGATTAGTCACGAGTCAGAAATACGTTAAACAACGACAACGGCCGGGACGCCAAAGGCAGGTTGTTTCGCTAGCAGCCTGTCGGACTTAGCCCCTAGGATTAGGGTATGAGTCAACATAAAGGCTTTTGTTGCTCCACAATTTAAGGTGATTTCCGCGAAAAATCCAACCCGTAGGAGCCCGCTTGCGGGCGACGGGTGGGGGCACAATGACGCATCCAACCCGTAGGAGCCCGCTTGCGGGCGACGGGTGGGGCACAATGACGCATCCAACCCGTAGGAGCCCGCTTGCGGGCGACGGGTGGGGCACAATGACACGATTCCGGCAGGTCACGTCGCCCGCAAGCGGGCTCCTACGGAGCTTGATTCTTGATAGCGTCTTATTCGGAAATCGCCTAAAGTCCGACAGACTGCTAGGCCGGCTCAGGATCAGTTCGGGGCGCCCCCGCGCTCGGTGATCTTGATCTCGATGTCGCGGATCGCAAGATCCCCGTCCGGCTTGCCGCCGCGCACATCACGCACCCGCACACCCTTCTCCGCAAACAGGTCTTCGAGCGCGGCCTCCTTGGTCACCAACCACCCGTCGGCCGCTTTCCCCTGAGCGGGCGGCGGGTTGCCCGGGGCCGTGCGCTGCGCCTGATCGAGGTCGATGTAGCGCGTACTGGCCACAAACACGAAGCGCTCAGTCTCCGCCTTGTCCGCGACAAACTCGAAGCTCTTGTCCGGCACCTGGATCTCGCGCCCGGCCGGATATTTGTTGTTGCTGTGCCGGCGGCTCGGAACCAGCAAGGTGGCGTCGCGCGTGTTCGGGTCGACGCTGTAGACGTAGAGGAAGAAGGTGCGGTTGCCGCTGACCTTGAAGCGGATGGGCTCGTTGACCACAAAGCGGTCCTTGGCGGGTTCGACCGTCAGCGTCAGCCGGTCCGCCTGGCCGTCGACGACACTGACCTGTTTGGCGTCGGCCGCCGGCGCATCCTGCTGCGCGAAGGCCGGCGCGGCGGCGGTCGCGGCCAGGCCGGCCAGCAGCAAGGATCGCAGTGCCCAGTGGCGGCCGGGGACGAGGATGGGGGCGGTGGCGAGAGGCATGGGTCAAGTTCCTTCAGGTTGGTCTGGGGGCCTTGGGATGGCCCGTCGGGCCGCCCGCGCGGGGGGCGGCGGTTCGTAATCAAGAAACGGATCGCCGGGCGGAAAGTGACAAAAGCGGGTACCGGACGGGGGAAGCGGCGCGTCTTGGGAAGCGTTCCCACACGGCGACCCGGTGAAAGTCTTCGCCAACACCGCGCCGAAGCCGCAACCGGGACCGCCGGCAGCCTGCCGGCCCGCCGCCGTCAGGCGGCGTTCCGAACCGATGAAAGGCTGATAAATCGCTGTAAAAATGGTGAAAAACCAGGCGCTTCGCGCCAACGCGTAGGATGGGCATCGCGCTCGATATTGTGAAAGTATTCGCTCCGAACCCGAAAACATCGCAATGCCGTAGGTTGGGGTGAGGAACGAACCCCAACATTTCCGCGCCTTACGTTTGGCTGCTCGTTGGGCTTCGTTCCCGACACTGGTGGCGAATTCTCCCGACCGCGGAGTCTGGAAAGAACATATCTCACGCCAAGTCGCCAAGCACGCCAAGAAGAGCGCAATTCTGCGGTGACCCCAACCTACCGGGCTTGCGCGATGAGACGGCGCGTGCCGAGCAGGAGCGTGCCCGTGCCGAGCAGGAACACGCGCGTGCGGAGCAACTGGCCGAGCGGTTGCGCGCCCTGGGATTCGAGCCTTGAGCCTGAGAGCCCGATCAAGGGTTTTCATGAAGACACGGAAGAAAGAGAAGAAATCCTCTCACAAAGACACAAAGACGCAAAGATAGAGAAGCCTTTCATGGCTTTTTATCTTTTTTTCTTCTTCGTGTCTTTGTGTCTTTGTGAGAGCATCTTCTTTTTCGGTGAGAGCCCGTAGGTTGGAGTGCGTAGGATGCGGTGAGTATTCGAACCGCATTACCTACCCACCTGAAGTCGCCCCTACGCGTCGGTCGATCATTTCCCGGAAATCACCTTAGGGCTCAATGCCTTCAAGGGGTAAAGAGTTAAACGAATCAAGGGGAAAGCGTCCTGGCAAGACGCAAACCGGAAGTGCTGGAGAAGACATTGGATTCATCGTACTTGCGGTCGGCGGCGCGGGAGAGCCTGGGGATGTAGTACCAAGCGCCGCCGCGCACCACCCGTGCGGATGTGGCATCGTTATTGTCGACGCATCGCTGCTCGGCACCATTATATGGGTTGACATAGGCCGAACAGGTCCACTCTGTGACATTGCCGCTCATGTCATAAAGCCCCAACCCGTTCGCCGTCTTGCCGCCGACCGGGTGGGTCTTCTGCCCGCTGTTCTGGTTGTACCAGGCCAGCCGATCCAGGTCCTTACCGCCGCAGTAGGTCTCCTCCTTGCCCCCTTCGCGGCAGGCGTATTCCCACTCGGCCTCGGTCGGCAGCCGCAACCCCTGCTGACCACCCGGGTCGAGCTTGGCGATGAACGCTTGGGCGTCGTCCCAACTCACCTGCTCCACCGGACAGTCGGCGCAGTCTTTGAACTCGGACCGGTTGCTGCCCATCACCGCCTGCCACTGCGCCTGGGTTACCTCCGTTGTCGCCAGCCAATACCCCTTGACCTGGACTTGCCGGGCGGGCTTTTCATCATCCTCGCACTCCCCCGCCCAGGCCCCGCCGCAGCCCATCTGGAAACGGCCCGCCGGTATCGGCACGAAGACCATCCCGGTCTTGGGCTCGGTCCAGGTCCCGGCCGTGACGGGTGCCTGGGGCGGGGCAGGAGGCGCCGCCGGCGCCGCGCCCGGCAGGATCAGGCTGATCGGGGTCCAGGCCCCCGACTGGAGCGCCACTTGCTGCTGTACCCGCTGCCGCCCAGGGGCGCTCGCCTCGACCCGCACCGTGCCCACCGGCAGGTTGCTCAGATTCAGCGGCTCACCCGGACCGGCCCGGCCCACCTCGCGCCCATCCACCCACACCCGCGCGCCGGGGGCGTCCACGTTCACCTGCAGATAACCCACCGCCGCCGGGGGCGCCAAATAGTGCTTGCCGAGCAGGTTCCCCTCCTTGTAGGGCACCTGGCTGCCGTTACTGTCCCGGTCGACATTCAGGGCCACCTCGTCGAAGCCGTCCTCGATGTCCAGCCCGGGACGGTCGAGCACCGCCAGCAGGTGCTGGGTGAAGAGCCCATTGCGCCCGCGCGGGTTGTCCGCGGCGGTCTGATTGGGGCTGGCGGCATAGAGCACCAGGGTGCCGCCGTTCGCCGTCACCCGGCCGAGCCCCTTGCCGCCGCGCGAGGCGGCATAGGGGTTGTCCCGGCAGGCGTCGAGCACCACCAGGCTCATGGCCCCCTTGGGGCGGCGCTCCAACTCCGCGAGGATGGCGTTGACACTCACCCCTTCGCTTTTGATGTCGGCCTCGCGCTCGATCCTGGCATCCACCGGCAACAGGTAACTGTCGCGGTCGCTGTCCTGCAGACCATGCCCGGAATAGAAGATCACGGCGGGTTCCACCGCGGCGCGGAGGGCGTCGAGGAAGCGGTTGACCTCCAGGCGCAACGCGCGCCCATCGAGGTCCTGCACCTGGGTGACCGCGAACCCCAGCGCGGTCAGCTTGGCCGCCACGTCCCGCGCATCGTTGAGGGTGTTGACCAGGGGTCGCTCACGCTCGTACTTGGCATTGCCGATCACCAGTGCGCGCCCCCCGCTCGCCGCGGCCACGGCGCTGCCCAGCAGCAATAACAGGCCCAGACCAAGCAGCCGGAACCCGTGCCAGCCGCCGCGTTGCCGTGTATGCCATCGATCCCTCATGCCCCTTCACTCCGCTCGGTGCGTCAATGGTTCAATCGTCGGCGCGCAATATACCGCACCTGGCCCCGGCGCGCGGCGGCGTCGCCAACGATCAGCAATTCCAAATTTGGGCGGCCTCGCGCGACCCTGCAAAAGGATTCGCCAACACCGCGCCGAAGCCGCGACCGGGACCGCCGGCAGCCTGCCGGCCCGCCGCCGTCAGGCGGCGTTCGGCACGGATGAAAGGCTGATAAGTCGCTGTAAAAATGCCAAGGAATCCTGGGCTTCGCGCCAACGCGTAGGATGGGCAGAGCGAGAGCGATGCCCATCCGGCCACCGCGACGCGTGAGGATGGGCATCGCTCTCGCTCTGCCCATCCTACTGATTTTCGACAATTCGGATACCGGTCAATGTAGGTGCGACTTTAGTCGCACCTGCGTCCGAGCCGATGGCCGGTGGTATCCGACGTTCCGGAAATCACCTAAAGTCGCCCCTACACGTCGGTCGATCATTTCCCGGAAATCACCTTATATCTCAATGCTTTCAAGGGGTAAAGCGTTAAAGGAATCAAGGGGAAAGCGTCCTGGCAAGACGCAAACCGAGATTGAAGTCGCGGTTCTCGGGATCGTTGCTGCTGCGGTAGGCGGCGCGCGCGTACCTGGAGTTGAGGAACCAAGACCCGCCGCGCACCACCCGCGCGGACTTGGCATCATTATTGCGTAAGCATCGCTGCTCAGCACCATCATACGGATCGGCCTTGGCCGAACAAGTCCACTCCCAGACATTGCCGCTCATATCATAGAGCCCCAACCCATTCGCCGTCTTGCCGCCGACCGGGTGCGTGTTGCTCCCGCTGTTCTCGTCATACCAGGCCAGCCGATCCAGGTCCTTACCGCCGCAGTAGGTCTCCTCCTTGCCCCCGCCGCGGCAGGCGTATTCCCACTCGGCCTCGGTCGGCAGCCGCAACCCCTGCTGACCACCCGGATCGAGCTTGGCTATGAACGCCTGCGCGTCGCTCCAACTCACCCCCTCCACCGGACAGTCGTCGCAGTCTTTGAAGTTGGACGGGTTGTTGCCCATCACCGCCTGCCACTGCGCCTGGGTCACCTCCGTCTTGGCCATCCAATACCCCTTGACCTGAACTTGCCGGGCGGGCTTTTCATTGTCCTGGCACTCCCCCGCCCAGGCCCCGCCGCAGCCCATCTGGAAACGACCCGCAGGTACCGGCACGAAAACCATCCCGGTCTGGGGCTCGGTCCAGGTCGCTGCCGGGGCGTCGCTGCCCGTTTGCACGGGCGGCACCGGCCCGCCCCCGCCCACCACCGGCCGGAAATAGAACTGCCCGAGGATCAGGCCCTCTTGCCAGGGGGTCTGTGTCTTCTTGCTGTCGCGCTGCACGCCGCGGGCGACCTGTTTGAAGGTCTCCTCCACCGGGACGCCGGGCTGGTCGAGGGCGGTGAGCAGATGCTGGGTGAAGAGCCCGTTGCGCCCCGCCGGGTTGTCGCTGGCGGTCTCGCCGGGGCGGGTGGCGTACAGGATGAGGGTGCCGCCGGGCGCCTCGACCCGCGCCAGGCCCTTGTCGCCGATGGCCTTACGGTCGGAGCGCTGGTAGGGGTTGTTGCGGCAGGCGTCCAGCACGATGAGGTTGACCGCGGTGTCGCCGCGCTCGCCCAGCCCGGCCAGCAGGGTGTCGACCGGGATGGTCTCGTTGGGGACGTCCAGCGCGTCGTGCAATTGCGCGTCCACCGGAACCAGATAGTTCCTGCCGCCGACCTGCAAGCCGTGACCCGAGTAATAGAAGAGTGCGACACCGTCGCTGCCGCGCACCTGGCGTACAAAGTCGGTGAGCGCCCGCGCCAGGTCGCGCCGCCCGAGATCCTGGTGCGCGGTCACCCGAAAGCCCAGGCCGGTGAGCTTGCGCGCCATGTCCACGCTGTCGTTGCGGGTGTTGACCAGCACCGGCTCGCCGGTGTAGGCGGCATTGCCGATCACCAGGGCCTGGCGCTCCGGCTCCGCCGCCGGTGCGGCGCCGGCAAGCAGCAGCGCCCCCAGACCGAGACACCACCAAGCGCGGCGTCGTTGCGTCCTGTAACCCTGACCACTCATGCCCATCCCCCGCCCGGTGAAGCAACGTCGCTGTGTCTGGTCCCGGCACGTTGCCGGGTTGAATCCGCGGTGCTCAATATACCGCAGCGACTGCGGTTTCGCACACAAGTGACCGCATCCGCATACCCAGCAGTGCCAACTCTTGAGGGTCTCGTGCGGCCCCTGGTGGATGCGGCGCGCACGACCGACGTACCGCGTCCCGAACATTGTGCGGCGCGCCTTATCCACCCTACAACTTTCCCGGCAGCGCCTGAAAAACGCCGCTTGCAGCGTACAATGCGCCTATGCTTTTCGTCGAACACGCCAAGAACGTCGCCTCCGACCTGCGCAGGGAACAACTGCGCCGACTGGCCGATGCCATTGAAGCTGAGTTAAAAAATGGAGAATGAGCAGTTTGAAGAGTTGCTGGAGAGCGTGCGCGACATGGGGCGCCACATGCGCGGTGAGCGCGTGGCCGAGGCACGGGTGCAGGAATTTCCGGAACCCGATGTCAAGGCGATCCGCGAGCGTACCGGCCTGAGCCAGACGCGCTTTGCCTATCTGATCGGCGTCAAGCCCAAGACGCTGCAGAACTGGGAGCAGCACCGCGTGCGGCCGGCTGGGCCCGCGCGAGCGCTGCTGAGGATCGTCGAGGCCAACCCTGGCGCGTTGGCCGTTCTGCACACCTGAACGCAATACGTACCCTACGGGTTTTTGGTCAACACACCATGTTATCCTTAGGGCTCAATGCCTTCAAGGGGTAAAGTGTTAAAGGAATTAAGGGGAAAGCGTCCTGGCAAGACGCAAACCGAGATAGCTGCTGCGGCTCTCGGGAACGCTGAAGTTGCGGTTGGCGGCGCGCGCGATCCCGGAGTCGCCGTACCAAGACCCGCCGCGCACCACCCGCGCGGACTTGGCATTATTATTGCTTATGCATCGCTGCTCAGCACCATCGTACGGATTGGCCCAGGCCGAACAAGTCCACTCATAGACATTGCCGCTCATGTCATAAAGCCCCAACCCGTTCGCCGCCTTGCCGCCGACCGGGTGGGTCTTTTTTCCGCTGTTCTGGTCGTACCAAGCAAGTCGATCCAGGTCCTTACCGCCGCAGTAGGTCTCCTCCTTACCCCCGCCGCGACAGGCATATTCCAACTCGGCCTCGGTCGGCAGCCGCAACCCCTGCTGACCGCCCGGATCGAGCTTGGCGATGAACGCCTGGGCCTCGTTCCAATTCACCTGCTCCACCGGACAGTCATCGCAGTCTTTGAAGTTGGACGGGTTGCTGCCCATCACCGCCTGCCACTGCGCCTGCGTCACCTCCGTTGTCGCCAGCCAATACCCCTTGACCTGGACTTGCCGGGCAGGTTTTTCATCGTCGAAACACTCCCCCGCCCAGGCCCCGCCGCAGCCCATCTGGAAACGACCCGCAGGTACCCACACGAATTCCATCCCAGTCTGGGGCTCGATCCAGGTCCCGGCCGCCGCGGGCGGCGGCACCGGGACTGGAGGCACCGCCGGCGCCGCACCCGGCAGCGCCAGGCCGACCTGAGTCCAAACCCCGGATTGCAGTGCGACCTGCTGCTCCACCCGCTGCCGCCCAGGGGCGCTCGCCGCGACCCGCACCGTACCCACCGGCAGGTTGCTCAGGTTCAGCGGCTCACCCGGCCCGGCCACCCCAACCTCACGCCCATCCACCCACACCCGCGCACCGGGGGCGTCCACGTTCACCTGCAAATACCCCACCGTTGGCGGGGGCGGCGGCGACACCTGAGCCAGATAGTGTGGCCGCACCAGGGTGTCGTTCTTCCAGGGTTGCTGCTTGGCGTCGGTCGCCCGCTGCACCCGCGCGGTCACCGCCCCAAAGACCTCCCACAGGCTCTTGCCGGGGGCCGCCAGCTCCGCCACCAGGGCGGCGGTATAGGGGCTGAGTGCTCCGCCCCCGTCGGCGGCCGTCCTGCCCGGCCCGGTGGCATAGGCGATGAGGGTTTCGCCGGTGAGTCGCTCCCGCTCGATCCCTTTGAGCCCGGCCCCGCCATAGCTCTTGCCCTGGGCGAGCGGGTTGTTGCGGCAGGCGTCAAGCACCACCACGTTGAGCGCGGTGCGGCGCTCCTCCAGCACCCCAAGCACCTCGCGCAGTGCCACGCCGTCGGCGCGCAGCCGCCGCTCGCTGCTCGGGTCAGCGGCATCCACCGGGATCAGATAGTTGTCCTCCCCCACCCCGACCCCGTGCCCGGAGTAATAGAAAAAGGCGGTATCGCCCTCGCCCAGCGCCTGGGCGAAGCGATCCAGATCGTCGATCATCTGGCCGCGGCGCCGGTCGGTCTGTTCGATCACCGCGTCGAACCGCAGATCGTCGCGCAGCACCTTGGCCACCGCCGCGGCGTCGGCGTCCGGGCTGCGCAGCCGGTTCCAGCCGGTCTGCGGGTCATAGGCGCCGTTGCCGATCACGAGCGCGATGCGCCGCCCGTGGCCCGGCTCCGCCGCGGCGGCCGTTGCCGCCGGGGCGCGCCCCTTGCTCGGCGGGGGCCCTCATCGGTCCGCCGTGCCCCACCAGAACACGCCCAGGCCCGCCACTATCAGGACCCCAGCCAACATCATCCAGCGTCTTGTGTTCATCACGCGCATTCTCCTCCGCGTTATCGTTCGTTTAGAACCTTTTAATATCACAGGAGCCGGGGCGTCCCGCCCCGGATAGCGAAGGGGCCGGGGCGGGACGCCCCGGCTCCTCTCGAAACCTCCTTGGCCCGGTCGGGTTAACGGCCATGGAAGGAACATCAGCCAGCCCGGACGATGTCCCCCGTGGGAGCGGCGTCCCGCCGCGATGGGTGCCGCGGTGATCTCGATCGCTGCGGTGACACACCCGGCCCCATCGCGGCGGGACGCCGCTCCCACGGGGTCGCCGCGCGATGTTCACGGCAACGCCTCGGTGCGGTATCTGGACACGTTGCGCAACCGTCACTCGCCGGCCCCGATGGCGAGCAGCCGCGCGGCCGTGGCGCACAGACGGCGCGGATCTTCAGCCTGAGCCGCGGCGGCCAAAGTGGCGGCCAGCGGTTCGCCCGGCTGGGCGGCCAGGTCCGCCGCCAGATGTGTCAGGGTCCGTGCCGCCGCCACCCAGTCGGGTGTGCGCGCGGCGGCCGGTGCGCAGTCCGCGTCGAGATCCCAGGCCCAGCGCCCGAGTCGCTGATAGGCGTCGCGCCGGGCGCGACAGGCGCGATCGTCGGCGGGACAGTCGGGACGGCGGCCGGCCGCCAGGTCCAATCCTTTTCCGACCCGGCCGCTGCCCGCCGCCAACTGCGCCAGACGCACGCCGTCGCGGAACGCCTGCCGGGCGTCGGCGTCGGTCGCGGCCGCCTGGCTGGGTGTCGCGGGTTGCAGATCCGTGTCCCCAGCGGCCCCGTCCAGGTGCGCCAGATCGCGCTCCACCGCCGCCCGCAGACCCGCCTGCTGGTCGCGGCCGGCCGGTGTATGGGCGAGGTCGGGCGTGCTCGGCAGTTGGCCCAGTTGCGGCAAGACGATGAAGCCGATGCCGGCGGCGAGCGCGAGGGTGGCGAGTCCACCGCCCCAAGCCCAGGGCGCCGCGAGTAGCCGCCGACCGGAGAGGAGGCGGGAAAGGAAGCCGGGGTTGACGGGCGCCGCCGCGGGGGCGAGCTGCCGGGCCAGGTCGGCGGCGGTTTCGAGTTCGACCAACTGGGCGAAGGCCGCGGGGTCACGGGCCAACCGGGCGCGCACCGCGGCGGCCCGTGCCGGGGACAGGGCGCCGTGGCGCCAGCGCTCGATCTCGGCGAGATCGGGCGGCGCTTCGGGCGGGGTCGCGTCGGCGAGGGCGAGCGCGAGGGCGGCGTTGGCCCGCTGGTCTGCATCGGCTGGGTGGTGAGGCATGATGGGGCGGCGCTGACGCGGCGGTCGGCTCATGGTTGGCAGAGAACGGCGGCCGGTGGAGTTTCTGACATTTTCAGGTCTCTTGGGGCAGGAGGTCGTCCAGGCCGATCCCGGCCTGGTGCACCAGCCGAGCGAGCTTGGCGAGCGCACCCTGACGCCGGTAGCGCACCTGCCGTACGCTGAGCCCGCCCAGGAGTTCGCCGATGCGCCGCTCGGTGAGGTCGGCGAGGAAGCCGCGCAGGATGAAGGCCTCCTCGGTGTCGAGGCTGAGGCCGGCGCCGCCGCTGTCGGCCAGCAGCGCGGCGAGCCGGGCAAACAGGGGTTCGGACGCCCCGGTGTAACCGCTGGTGAAGAGCAGCGCCTGGAGCGCCTCGGCCTGGCGGCGGGCGAGGGCGGCCTCGGGGCTGTCGCCGGGGGCGGGCGGGTCGAGCGCGGGGCCGGTGTCGGGCTCGTCCTGGTTGAGCGAGACCTCCTCACGGCCGGCGCACTCCTGTCGGCGGTCGAGCTCGCGCAGCAGGTCTTGCACCTGCGCCGGGTTGACGGCCGGGTGTGCGGCCAGTTCGGGATCGGCGCGCAGGGCGGTCAGGACCTCATCGAACCGCTGCCGCGCCAGGCAATAGAGTTCGAAGATCCGCCGCCCCAATGGGCCGTAGGCGCGCAGCCACTGCCGGGGCTCGGGCCGCCCCCGGCGCTCGCGGTAGCAGTCGATGAGTGCGTGCTTGAAGGCGACCAGAAGATAGCCGTCGGTCAGGGCGCGCCCGCCGTCCTCGGCGGTGAGCCCGGCGAGCCGCAGCGCGAGCTTTTGGCGCGCATCGGCCGCCAGCTCGGCGGCGTCGGTGTAGCGCCCATAGCGCTCGCGCGCCAGCCGCTCGAAGCGCGCCGTCCAGTGCGGCTGGTAGAGGTCACCGATCCAATCGTGTGCGTTGTTGGCTGCCATTGCGTGTTGGGTTGCCGCGGGTGTCCGTGCCTGCTCCTGTTGTTTCCGCGCTTGCCAAGCCACCGACTCGGGGTCCGGGCCGAGTCCCAGCCGGCGGTATGCGTTGTCAGGGCTTCCAGCCCTGACGGTGTCAGGCCAGGATGGCCTGACGACGCACCCGGCACGCCCAAGTGGCCGGAATCGTGATCGAGGCCTGGCCGTTCACTTGCCGCGATGCCACTGCTCCGGTTTTCCGGCATTGCCAAACGCGTTTCGCTTGAACACAAGGCGCTGAAGCGGATGATCGCAGTAAGGGCGCCGTCGTGCAACTGACACACCGCCACAGACCCTGACGCGCCGCCACAGACCCCTGGTGGATGCGGCGCGCGCGACCGGCGCACGGGTCCCCGACACCGAGCGGCGCGCCTTATCCACCCTACAGCGGCACCGCTTTCGTAGGGTTCCCGGCACTGGGAACCGCGCCGCATCCACCGCCGCTGTAAGGCCGCGGGTGCGTTGCGGGGGCCGCCATATTGCGCAACCGGCCGGCACCGACCAAACTCGCTCCCCAGCGGGCCAGGTGTCAGGCCATGCTGCGCGTCTGAGCACCGCTTTCACCCACGCACTGAGATCCTCACCATGAATAAGAAGGCACTCTGCATCGGTATCAACGACTATCCAGGCACCAACAACGACCTCTCCGGGTGCGTGAACGATGCCAATGACTGGGCGGTAGAACTGGGCAAACGCGGCTTTTCAGTCACCAAGCTGCTGAATGGGCAGGCGACCAAGTCGGCCATGGTCACGGCCATCCGCGGCCTGATCGGTGCCGCGCGCGAGGGCGACACCCTGGTGTTGACCTATTCCGGTCATGGCACCTGGGTTCCCGACAGCTCCGGCGATGAGCCGGACGGCCGCGACGAGGCCCTCTGCCCCCATGATATCGGCACCCGCGGCCCGCTCCTGGACGATGAGATCCGCACCCTGTTCGCCGCCCTCGGCAAGGGCGTACGTCTGTTGTTTCTCTCCGACAGTTGCCACTCGGGCTCGGTGATCCGCGGGCGCGAGGACGATCTGGACGCCGGCGGGCCGCGCGCCCGTTTCATGCCGTTGGAAGACTGGATGTCCGAGGACGAACTGCCGCGGGGCATTGCGCAAGCCCCGCGCGTCGTCAGCGGCCTGCGGCGTACCGGCGGCGACCTGCTGCTCGCCGGCTGCAAAGATACCGAATACTCCTACGACACCAGCTTCCAGGGACGGGCCAACGGCGCCTTCAGCTATTACGCGCTCAAGACCCTGCGCGAGCGCAAGCCGTCCAACTACGATATCTGGTTCAACGCCATCCGCGAGTATCTGCCCAGTTCCCGCCTGGCCCAGACGCCGCAGATTCTGGGTTCAGCCACGGCCCGGCGTTTTGGGGTGTTCGAGTAGCCCACTCGGCTCACCCGAGCCGCGGCTGGAAGCGGGAGTGTCGGCGTCCATGCCCGGCGCCGGGCTGGGCTTTGAGGAGGTCGAGGCTTTACCGTGAAAGTCGCGCGGCGACCCTGTGGGAGCGGCGTCCCGCCGCGATGGGGTCGGGCGTGTCACCGCAGCGTTCGAGATCGCCGCGGCACCGCATCGCGGCGGGACGCCGCTCCCACGGGGGCCATTTTTCTCGTGGCCGGAACCATGATCAAGGACTTATTTCCGACTCATTCACCTGTATCAGGCCGGCGGGAGCATCGCGATGGCAGAAAATCCACGGGTCCGCATCCGCGGTGACTCACAGGCAGCCGCCCTGCCTGCCACCCGACTGGTGGCCGTGCAGACCGCACGGCGACTGGTGCCGGGCAGCGGCCGGGCGAGCGGCGGCGAGACGAGCCTGGCCGCGGACGAGGTGGTGCGCGTTACACTGACCAATGGGTTCGCCCTCTGGACCCGGGCCGACGACCTGGTCCGTGAACGGGGACAGCAGACCGCGACCCGCGGGATTGCCATCGATCGGGACACGATCTGGGAGTTGGACACCCGGCCGCCCGCGCAGGCGCGCGGCGTAACCCGCGGGGGCTGGGGTCTCGGTCTCTCGGTCCTGGACTGCTTCGGCGTCGATCTCAAGGATCAGAGCATGCGTACCCTGGGCGAGCGACTGGAGGAGCACCAGCTTCAGGGCCAGTCGCCGGGACTCTATCACTGCGCCTTGGGAGACACCTTCGCCCTGACGCCAGTCACCGCGGAAACGGCGCTCGCCATTGACCAGGGGCCGCTCCTGGTCTTCATTCACGGCACCGGCTCCAGTTGCCGGGGGTCCTTCGGCGCACTCTGGGCCGGGTCCGCCGCCGCCACCGCGGCGCGCGACGACTTAAGCCGGCGCTACGGCACGCGGGCACTCGCCTGGGAACACCGCTCGCTCACCGAGAGCCCGATCGTCAATGCGCTGGAACTGGTGCGCGCACTCCCCGCCGGAGCCCAGTTGCATCTGGTCACCCATTCGCGCGGCGGTCTGGTCGGCGAACTGCTGTGCCTGGGCGAGCGCGACCGGGCGACCGATCCACTGCAGCCGGACCTGCTCGACACTCTGTTCGCCGCGGACCACACGGTCGCCGCGCAACTCGGCTTGAGCCCGCTCGCCGCGACCGCCCGCGCCGAGCACGACCAGGCCTATCAGGCGGACCGCGCGGCGCTTGCGCAACTGCTGACCCTGCTCGCGACCGCGCGCCCGCGGATCAGCCGCTTCGTGCGCGTCGCCTGCCCCGCCCGGGGCACCACCCTGGCCTCCGGCCGCCTGGACCGCTGGCTATCGGTGCTCGCCCAGTTGGCGGGCTGGACCCTGACCGACGCGACCATGGACTTTCTGCTGGCGGCGGTCAAGGCGCGCACCGATCCGCGCACCCTGCCCGGCCTGGAGGCCATGATGCCCGGCTCGGCCCTGACCCGACTGCTCCAGCATCCGGACCTGATGACCCGCGCGGACCTGACCGTCATCGCCGGCGACGCCCAGGGCGACGCGCTCTGGGGTCAGCTCAAGCTGTTCGTCGCCGACTGGTTCTACGGCTCCGATCACGACTTGGTCGTCAATACCGGGTCGATGGCGGGTGGTCTGCGCCGCCCTCCGGGCGGGGCGCGGCTGCTCCGCGATCAAGGTCCGGAGGTCAATCATTTCGGCTATTTCAGCAATGAACGCAGCCTGCGCTGGCTGACCGCCGCGCTCGCCCGCGCCGAGGGGTCGGATGCCGGTTTCCAACCCATCGAGCAGGCCCCACGGGAAGCGCCGCGCTGGCGCGAGACGGTGCGCCGCGCCCGCTCGGCCGGTACACCCAAGCCATTGGCGGTGCTCGTGCCCGGCATGATGGGCAGCACCCTGGCGGTCGATGGGCACACACTCTGGCTGGACGACGAGGCCTTGCGGCGCGGCGGCATCGCGCGCCTGCGGCGCGACCGAACGGATCGCGTGGAGCCGATCGGACTGCTGGACGCGCGCTACGGCCCCTTGATCGCGTTCCTGGCGCGCAGCCACCGCATCGAGGTCTTCCCCTACGACTGGCGGCGTTCGATCCTGGACACCGCGCAGGTCCTGACCGAGCACCTGGACGCCTGGCTGCCCGAGGCCGAACGGACCAAGCAACCGGTCCGGCTGATCGCCCACTCACTGGGCGGACTGGTGGTACGCGCCATGATCGGCGACGGCGGGACGGGCGCGGCACTGTGGCGGCGCATCATCGCCCTGCCCGAGTCGCGGCTGCTCATGCTCGGCACCCCGCACCAGGGCACCTGCGAGGCCCTGCGCTGGCTCACCGGCCGGCATCCGACCCTGACACGGTTGAGCCTGCTCGATCTCACCCAGGGGCCTGATGCGCTGGTCGACATCCTGCGCGCCTATCCGGCACTCCTGGAGTTGCTGCCCGGCGCGACACGGGGACCGGACCTCCTTCATAGGGACGCCTGGAACGCCATCAAGCGGACCCTGCAGGCCGACTGGAACCCGCCCACTGCGGCAGCCTTGCGCCAGGCACGCGCGACTTGGAGCCTACTGCGTGACAGCCCGGTCGACCCGCGACACCTGGTCTCGGTGGCTGGTCACCAGGCGGCAACCATCGCGGACTACCGGCTCCAACCGGCGGACGCGTCCCACCCGGCGGCTGCCGGACAGCTCGACTTTCTCGCCACCGCCCAGGGGGACGGCACCGTCACCTGGCGTTCCGGACAACTGCCGAACGTGCCGGTCTGGTATGTCAGGGACACGGCCCACGACGCACTCTGCACGCGTCAGGCCGCCTTCCCTGGTTACCTGGATCTGCTCATGACGGGCACCACCACCCGGCTGACCCGGACGCCGCCGGGTGCGGCCCGCGCTACTGCCGCGGACGATACGGCCGGGGATGACGCACTGTTCCCGCTGCCCGCACCGCCGCCCACCGACGATATCCCGGATCAGCAGGCGGTGGAATCCTTCGGCTTCGGATCCAGCCGGTCGACCGACGACCCGGGGGACCTGGATGCCGCACCGGCCATCCAGGTCTGCATCCGCCATGGCGACCTGAGTTATGCCCGCTACCCGGTGCTGGTCGGACATTACCTTGGCGATACCATCGTCAGTGCCGAACTGGCCCTGGATGAACGGCTTGCCGGACGCTTGAGCGAGTGCCTGCAACTGGGGCTCTATCCCGGCCGGGCGGGCAGTTCCGCGCTTTTCATCAACGAACGCCCGCGGGCGATGCCGGCCGGTGCGGTGGTGGTCGGACTCGGTCAAGTCGGGGAGCTGACGCCCGCGTCACTGGAAACGGGGGTCCGGGATGCCCTGCTCGACTTTGCGCTACGGGTCGCCCGCTGGTCGAGTGACCGTTTCGGTGCGCCCGACACGGTGCGCTCCGCGGCCTTCTCGGCCTTGCTGGTCGGTTCCGGTGCCGGCGGACTGCGGACCGCCGATGCCGTCAAGGCGATCCTGCGCGGCGCCTTGGCCGCCGCCGATCGACTGGCAGCGACTGGGCTCGGCGAGCGGGTGGCCCTGGATCACATCGAGATCATCGAGCTCTATCAGGACTTGGCGCTGATCGCCGCCGAGGCGCTCGAGGAGGTCCTGCAGGACGATCAACTGGCCGCCCGCCTCGTCTGGCAACCGCGGGTGGTCGAGGAGGGGGTGGGCGGTCTGCGGCGGGTGCGTTGTGAGGAGGCCGCGGAATGGTGGCAGCGTCTGGAAATCACCCAGGAACCGCGGGGCGAGGCCCTGCGCTTCATCGCGGCCACCGACCGGGCGCGCGCCGAGGTGACCTTGGCGGCCGGTCAGTTACGCCTGGCCGACACCTTCATCGCCCAGGCGTCGCGTTCGCCATCCACCAATGCGGAGGCGGCCAAAACGCTCTTCGAGATGCTCCTGCCCACGCGGTTGCGCGAACTCGCGCCCAAGCAGCGCCATCTGGTGGTGCTGGTGGACGAGGTTTCGGCCCGCTTCCCCTGGGAACTCCTGGAGGACCGCTGGAGCCATACCGGCCGTCCGCCCGCCGTCAGCGGCGGCCTGGTGCGGCAGCTCAAGACACCGAGCTATCGGTCCCAAGTCGCGCATGCCCAGGAGGCCAAGGCCTATGTCGTGGGCAATCCGGATCTCGATGGCTGGAACGCCTTCAGCGACCTGCCGGGGGCCCGTGAGGAAGCCGGCCGGGTGGCCCAACTGCTGCGCGATCACGGCTTCCAGGTCACGGACCGGATCGACGAAAAAGCCGATGCCATCCTCAACGGACTGCACAAAGACGCCTGGCGCATCCTGCACCTGGCCGGTCACGGCGAGCACGAATTCCCACTGGCCGGGCCGGCGGTCGACGCCTGCCCGGCCTGCGGTCAGACCCCGCCGGCGGTCGCCGAGCGGATCTCCGGCATGGTCATCGGCAAGGAGACCTTCCTGACTCCCGGCGACGTCGAACAACTGCGCTGGGTACCGGAGCTGGTGTTCATCAACTGCTGCCACCTCGGTAAGACTCAAGCGACGGCCCCGACCAACGCCAACCAATTGGCGGCCAACCTGGCGGTGCAATTCATCCGCATGGGCGTCAAGGCCGTGATTGCGGCCGGATGGGCGGTGGACGACCGCGCCGGACTGGCCTTCGCCGAGGGCTTCTATGCCCGGATGCTCGCCGGCCAGCCGTTTGGCGAGTCGGTACGCGCCGCGCGCGAGGAGGTCTGGCGGCGCTTTGCCGACGTGAACACCTGGGGTGCCTACCAATGTTACGGCGACCCGGCCTATCGCCTGCGGGTGGTGCCCGCGCCCACGGTCGCGCCGGTGCGCCGCCCCTACCATGCCCCGTTTGAAGTGATCGCGGACCTCAGCAATCTGAGCGAGTACATCCGCACGCGGGTCCGCGAGCGCGACGCCGATCCCGCGACACTGACCGTCTTGCGCACGCGGATCGAGGACCTGATCGGCGCGATTCCGGAGGCACAGCGCGACCCCTGGCTTGCGCGGGCGGACCTGGCGGCGGCCATCGGCTTCGCCTGGGGCGAGACCGGAGCCTATCAGGAAGCGGTGACCTGGCTGGAAACCGCCTTGGGCGCGGAGACCGGCGATTGTTCGCTGCGGACACTGGAACAATGCAGCGACTTCGGGGTGCGGCTCATCGGCGAGCAGTGGCGGACGCTGCGCCATGAACCGGAGGGGCACTATAAGGAGGACCGCCGCCAGGAACTGACCGGGCGGATCGAGCAGTACATCCTGGATCTGGCCGCGGTCAGCCAACGCGCGCCCACCGCGGAGCGACTGACGTTGCTTGGCCAAGCCTGCCGCCAGCTCGCGTGGCTCCAGACCGAACCGCGCGGCCGGCTCGAAGCCCTGGCCAACATGGCACACTATCTGGCCCGCGCCGGCGCGCAATCCGCACGACCGGACCCCTGCCCCTTCGCACTCTGGGCCGCGGCCAAGCTGCTGGCCCTGCGGCTGGATGCGACCAGCGGCGGCGACTGGCAGACCAGCCTGCCCGACACGCTGCAGACGATGATCGACGTGGGCGCCGAGCGCAACGCCCGGGAGCCCAGCTTCCGTCATGGGGTGGCCGAGGCCGACAACGCGACGATCCTGCTGCTCACCCAGGCAAGCCCGTCGGCCGCGGCCGTGGAACGCATCATCGCGCTCTACCGGGAACTCTTCCGCCGCGGCGCGAGTCCGCGTGAGGTCGCCTCCGTGCATGAGTCGCTGGACTTTCTCATCGCCATCGTCGGCGAGCTGCCCACTCCGCTGCCCCAGGTGCTGGCGGCCCTGACCGCGATCCGGGAGGCGGTGTAGCCATGACCAACCGTGCACGCACCAGACTCGATCACCTGAGCCTCACGGGGCTGGACCCGCAGGACCATATCGCCACCAATTTTCGTGTCTACGAGCTCAGCCGCTGCGAGGTGGCCGCCCGACTCGGCATCGACAATGCCCTGCCCGACGATCAAGTCCTGCGGGCCGCGGTCCAGTTGGTGCGCGAGGTCATGCAGCCGATCCGTGACGCGCACGGCCGCTTCTCGCCCATCAGCCTCTATCGCTGTCAGGCACTGGAACGGGTCCTCAAGAAGAGCCCTCCGGACTGGATCAGCCTGAGCCCTCACACCGGCGGCTGGGCCTGCGATCTGCGCATTCCCGGCCTCACCACCCTGGCCCTGGCGCAATGGGCATCCACCCACCTGCCGGTGTTCGATGAGGTGTGCTGTGAATGTGTCGACCCCGACTTGGGGCCAAGCTCGGGCTGGGTCCACCTCGCCCTGCGCCCGGCCGCGTTGGGCCCGAATCGCAGGCAACTGCGCAGCCAAATCCGGGATCGGCGCAACGGTCGCTGGGTGATCGTCGAGGGACTGCAGGACCAGATCGCCTGAATTGCGCCGCCCTGACACTGCAGCAGTTCCAAATTTGGGTGGCCCCTGCCAGCAGAGTGTCGGCGGCGAGGCGGATGGTGGATGCGCTGCGCTTATCCACCCTAC
>Ga0247839_1001474_pt1 | contig 38614 bp, 54 predicted proteins | sample LaCruzMarch2015__6_FD_192405 | JGI IMG/M metagenome (GOLD analysis project Ga0247839, IMG submission 192405) | Freshwater microbial communities from meromictic Lake La Cruz, Castile-La Mancha, Spain - LaCruzMarch2015_16m | ecosystem: Environmental > Aquatic > Freshwater > Lake | place: Spain... | reverse complement strand
AACAAAAGACGCAGCTTACGCGATAAAATCGGAGCAGGCGCTAACCAAGGGAGCGGCCTATACAGTCAAGACAATAGTGCCACAAACCAAATCAGCGGCGTACCGGATACTAACCGAGCATACGATTGAAAAGGGGGCGGAGTATTTAGTGGCCATGCCGACAGATATTGAAAAGGGAGCCGAATATAAAGTGATAGCCGAAATAGGAATTACCAAATCAGCGGCGTACCGGATACTAACTATTGGGCATGGAATTACAAAATCGGCCGCGTATAGAATACTTACCGAAGCAGGCATCACCAAAGGAGCGGAATACGAAGTGTTAACGGAGATCGGGATAACCAAGGGGGCGACCTATAAAATAAAATCGCCAGTTGAGATTACAAAATCGGCTATTTATACATTGCTGACCGAGGCAGGTCTGACAAAATCAGCCGCCTATCGGGTACTGACAGTTTTGGAAAAAACAAAACCGGCCGAGTACTTGATATTGATAGAAACGGGAATCACCAAGGGAGCGGTTTACGCCGTGAAGACCAGCGGGCAAATAGATAAGGCGGCCGCGTACGCGGTGATGACCGAAGCCGAACTAACTAAGGGGGCAAGATACGCGGTGATCGCCGAGGTAGAAAAAACCAAGGCCGCGGCATACAGAATAAAAACAGAGATAGGAATCACAAAGGGGGCGGAATACGACGTCGTGACCGAGCAGGGTCTGACCAAGACGGCGGAATATTACGTCAGGATTTACCCCTACAGCAAGAAAACCAGCCCATATAAAAAACTGGTGCACAATTATTAAAAGTGTTATAATATAAAAAAATGCTAAAAGGATACACCACCCGGCAGGAGGTGGAAAATTACCTGCTGATAACAATCGACGCGTCATTTTATGCACAGGTGGACGCCTGGATAGAATCTGTTGAGGCGTACATCGACCGCCGGACCGGCCGGAATTTTGTGGCCGATGTTGCGGCAAGCGTCAGAAAATACGATGGCGACGGATCAAACATCCAGCTAATAGACGACGCTGTGGCCATAACAAAAGTAGAGGTGGACGACGAGGAGATCGTGCCGGACTCCAGCACCGAGGAGGGATATTTTGCCTACCCGGCAAACGACCTGCCAAAAACAAAACTGGAAACCGACGGGAATCTGTTTGCCCAGGGCCGGCAGAACGTCGAGGTGACGGCCAAGTGGGGATACAGCGTGGCGGTGCCGACAGACATAAAAAGAGCGGCGACCGTGTTTGTGGCCGGCATCATTAATTTTTCAGACGAGGGCAAGGGCGAGGTATCAAGCGAGACGATTGGGGCCTACTCTGTTTCCTACAAGACAACCCAGGAGAGGGACGATTTCAACCGGGCGATTGAAACGTTGAAAGCATATAAAAAATTCACATTCTAACATGGCGATAGAAGACCACTACGACAAAGTTGTAAACATAGAGCGGTTGAGCGAGGAGAGCGGCATCAGCGAATACGAGGCGCATCTGAACGGCGTCAAGGCACACATTCAACCGCTGGACGAAGCCTACAGCGAGGACCTAGACGGGAGTTTTGGCAAGGACTCGATGATGTTTTGCGACACGGCCGACATCCTGGAGGGGGACCGGGTGATCGACGGGAGCAATGAATACCGGGTGGTCGGGATAAAAAAATATAAATTCCTGGGAGAGCAAAGGCACATGGAGGTAAGAATCAGGCAATTCAATGACTAAGATAATTGTAAAAATTGAGGGGCTGGACGATTTCGCGGCCGGGGTAAAGCGCGCCCCGCAGGAAACGGTCAAACAATTATCGCTGGCGGTTCAGAAGTCATTACTGAACATTCAAAACCAGGCGATCAAGGAAGCGCCGGCCAACAAGCAGGTGAGTCTGGGGGCCAGATTAAAAGCCAGTTTTAGATCGAGGATGATGACGAAATTATCCGGGCAGGTTTACTCGATAAGTCCATACTCGGCGGCGGTGCACGAGGGAACCAGGCCGCATATAATCAGAGTAGTAAATAAAAGGATTTTAGCTAATAAAAGGACGGGGCAATTCTTTGGAAAAATAGTAAATCATCCCGGGACGCAGCCGAACCCTTATTTTTTAAGAGCCATAGAGAGGGCAAGCAAAAAAATTGAGGAAAATTTTGACAAGGCATTGGAGAACGTTCTAAAGATGCTATAATAAAATTATGACATCAACCACCATAAAAGATATCGGGGATTTGATAGTCGTCAAGGTCCAGGCAATCCAGGTCGGGGGCAAGGATATTTTTGGTAGCGTGCTGGGATACGCCGACGGCGACATGAAAAAATATCCGGCCGTTAGAATTACGCCAAAAGGAGGACGGGGAGAGGTGATAGACACCCACCGCAACCAGCGGACCTTTAATTTCGAGATAGCGCTATACCAGGAGCAAAGCGTGGCCGGCGAGGACAAGGCCGGAGCCGCGGCGCTGATGACACAGGCGGCCGACGCCATCCTGGAGGCATTCGATCACGACAATGACCTGGGTGGTGAGGTCGAGATCGTCCGGGTGGTAGAATTTGACACCGATTTCAAGGTCGCCTCAGGGACATTTAATTTCGCAACATTTAGAATCGACTGCGTTGTAAACGTGCCAAATTACAGCGTGTCGCCATAAACATGATAAAATTCAAAAATACATCAGACAGGGATCAAGCGATCCCGGGCGTAGGGATAGTAAAAGCCGGGGAGACAGTCGAACTCCCGGACGGATTCCACAACGCCAACTTTGAGCGGCAGGAAAAAAAGACCCGGCAGATGACCAGGGTCTACTCCGCGCCAAGAAACAAAATAATAAATAATACACCAAAACGAAAATGAATTACTTAGCAGACAAATCATACCTGGCGTTGCGGACGCAGGCGTCGCCCACAGTCGTGGAGATTCCAAACGTGTTCGCGCCGCTTATCAGCGAGAGTATAAGAGTCAATCCAAACTTTACGGCCGATCGCCGGCTAAAAGGTTTGAGTTGGAAAACCGACGAGCTTCTAAGGGGGGCCAGGTTTATCGAGGGAGACCTGACCGTTTGGGCCGACCCGGATATTTTAAGCCACCTGTTTAACATGGTCTACGCCAAAGGCGTAACCACCGGCAGTCTGGCCGACGGATACACTCACCCGTTCACGGTCGGGGAGGGAAAGTTTTATACGCTGGAAATCCCGCGCGGCGACTACGCCCAGAGAATCTGGGGAGCGCGAGGAGAGAACCTAAAGGTTAGTTTTCAGGACAACAAGATGCAGGCGGTCTTGTCGATTAAAGCCCTGGGGCAATTTTACACCGCTGGTCTGGCAGTGGCGCTGACAGGAGCGGGAATGACATCTCTTGTCATGAAAACAAACTACGACCTGCGTCCGACTGATGGGTTGGTGGCTGGAGACAAGCTGATAGTCGGCGGAGTCGAGATAACGATCACATCGCTTAACGCGGACGGGAAAACCGTAAACTTTGGGGCGACGACGGTGACCGCGGCGGTGGGAGATCCGATCTATTTGAAAGCGCAGACGCCGAGTTTCCCGGCGCTGGCCGAACCGTTATATTTGGGCAACACCCTGGTCGGAATTGCGGCAACATCGGCCCTGGCGGTAACTGCGGCCGGAGCTAAAGCAACGGCATCCCCGTGCTATAACCTGTCATTTGAATTTAAGAATAACCTGCTTAGCGAGCCGGCATCCGGATCCACCGGGCCGTCGGTACTTCTAAACCAGGTGAGGGAAGCGGCGATTGAGTTATCGCGACTGTTTGAGAACCCGACTCAATACCAAAAGTGGCTGGAATATGTAAAGCAGGCCATCACGGTAATAACCACCGGCCGGTTTATTAAAAGCGACCTGACAACGTCGGAAAAAATGACGGTGAACTTTCACAGCGTGAAGTTGATGACCAACGAGCAACCGCTGGAATCAGGGCAGTACATCTTTGACAAGCAGAAATTTGAATCGCTATACGACGCCGGAGACGGCAAAGCGGTCGAGGTAACCATAATCAACAAGACATCGGGCGATGACCTCGGGGACGACGACTCGATATAAAGTGAATTAAAAAACCATGAAACTAAGCGACATTCTAAAAACCAAGGAGATAGAGGTCGAGGGAGTGAAAGTAAAAATCCAGGACCTGTCCTGGCCGGAATTTATGGCGAGTCTCGAGATAGAGGATCTGATGGAGCGGGGCGCGTTCCGGCTGGTTAAGGCGATAGTGGAGTGGAATCTGCAGGACGACGACGGCAAGCCGATGCCGGTGACCGAGGAGAACATAAAGAGGCTGCCGGCCAAGATCATCATGCCACTGGTGGACGCCACGCGGGAGGTTTTCGCGTCAGAAAAAAAAAAGAACTGACAAAAGACATCGTGTTCTTTTTTGAGGGGGTAACCAGCCGGCCGCCACTCGAATACCTGGAGTTCCTGCTATGCAAGGAGTTCGGCTGGACGTGGCAGGACCTTCGCAGCCAGCCTCGGCAATTTATAAGCGACATGCTCGAGGTGATGGCGATTAAATCTAAATTAGACCGAAAACGAAATGGCTGATGTAGAAAAAAAAATGAAGGTCTCGGTCGAGGCCGAGGATAAGACCGGCGACGCTCTAAAGAGCTTGGGTAAGAACCTGGGGCAATTGCAGGGAGCGTCATCCGGGCTGACGTCGGGACTGACCAAGTTGGGGCTGGCCGGACTTGCGCTGGCCACGGCCTGGAAAGCTTTCGATTTTATGAAAGGGGCGATCACGTTGGCCCTCGAGGACGAAAAAGCGTTGTTCCACCTGGAGCAGCAGATCGAGGCGTTGGGGATAGCGTTTGACACCGTGGAGCCAAAGATAACGAAGTTTGAAAAGAGGATGGCCTCGATGGGCCAGCCGATTAGCGACACCGACGAATCGATAACCGTCCTGGCCAGAGTGACCGGCGACCTCAACGTGGCGATGGGGCTATCAAAGTTGGCCTCTGACTTGGCGGCCTCTGGCATGGGGGACGTGACGTCAAACTCGAACGCGCTGGCTAACATGTTCAATGGCAAAATGCGTCAGGCCGCCCAGGCGTTTGGGATAGACATGAGGGAGAACGCTACCGCGACCGAGATATTCGACACGCTTCTTAAAAGAGCTACGACGACAACCGAGGAGATGGCCACCAAAAACTTCGGGCACATCGAGGCGTTCAAGACGCAGTTCAGCGAGCTGGCCAGTGGGATAGGACAAGCATCGCTGGGAATAATAGATAGCATATTGGCAATAGGTGGAGCGTTGCTAAAAGGTCCGAGGGGATACGCCGAATTAAAAGCGGAGCAGGAAGCGGAAGATTTTGCGGCTTTGAAAGAAAGGTTATTTGCGAAAAGCATGAGAGATAATGAAATAAAAATAGCGGCGAAATTGGCTCAACTGAAACAGGATACACTGGATCAACAAGAACTGGACGAAAAAAATAAAGAAGAAGCCATAAAAAATCAAAAGGAATTGGCTGAGAAGATAAAGCAGTCGTTCCGGGACATAGCTAGCGCGGTGGTGACGTCGCTCAAGGAGCAGCAAAAGGCAATAGAGAACCTGCAAAAGTCGATGAAGGACCTGGACGAGGCGATGCAGGACGACCTGGCCAAGTCGCAGGAGAACTACCGGCAGAGTGTAGCCGACATGGCGCGCGCGGCCAAGGACAAGATAGACCAGCTGGACAAGGACATCGCCGACGAGAAAAAAAACCGCGACCAGGGATGGCGCACTAAAGTAGCCGACCTCGAAAAGCAGAAAGCCGAACAGCAAAATATTATAAACCGGGCCGGCAACGAGATCGGAGACATCCAAAACGAAATCAACAAGGACGACCTGACCCTGCTGGCCGAGAAGCACGTCAAGGAGATGCAGGCGATAAAGACTCAGGCCTCCGACAAAAAAGCCGAGATGCAAAAAGAGGTGGACGAGCGGACGTCTTTTGCGACGGGACTGGCAAGCAAAGCAAGCGAGGCCGGGTTTGCCGACAAGGCGGTGGGCGAGAGCATGTCGTTTTTGGGAAGCATCGGCGCCGGGTCGATACAGCAATCGTTCATATTCAATCTGCCGGGAGTTGTAGCCGGCGACGAGGGAATAAAAAATTTAATAACGCAGATGATCGCGGAGTTAAACAGACAGGCAACGCTCCGCAACGTCGGCGGAAAATAGCATGGCGGCTAGCATAAAATTTGATGGAACAGAGATACTGGACACAACCCACGTGCCCAGGTTCATGAAGCACGAGAGCGCACCCGAACGCGAGATAGACTCGCTGGTGCTGGCCCGCCAGGACGGTGAAATTTTAATAGCGGAAAGATACGCCAGAAAAGCAATAAAGCTGTCCGGAATAATAACCGGAAGTAGCCAGGCGGACCTGGAATCAAAAATAGATATTTTCAAGGAGCTGTTCTCGCGCGTGGAAAAAAACCTGGACATCGACTGGAACGGCGGGACAAGGCGGTACGTGGCCTCGTGCGTGAGGCACGATTTTGACCGCGACCATTTTCATATTCTGTTCGCCCCCTGGACTGCCGAGTTTGCGGTGCTGTCGGGAGAGGGCAAGGACACCAGCACCACAAAGCCGCTGGACGAGCATGTCGTTAACGTCAACTCGCCGGCGACTGATAGCTTTTCAATGGCCGGGAGCAAGCCGGCCGAGCCGGTGATAACTATAAAGGGCGGAAACTTTTCGGCTTACAACCGGGGAGTGGAGTACAAGAACACTGACACCGGAGATCGGCTGATTGTGACGCAAAACTCGGCCTGGAATACCACGGCTTCGATTATAATAAATTGCCTGCTAAAAAAAGTAACAGACAACATAAACCTGGACCCGGCGATATTCATAAATAGCAAATTTTATGGTGTATTTCCGAAATTCAAAATAGGAACCAACAACGTCCAGATAACACTGGGAGGAGTAGTCAATCAGCAAACATCCGAACCAGATCTGACTAAAGTTGGAAGTTATTATGTTATAAATGACACCAACATCAGGCAGGCTCAAGGATTCAGCGTGCCCTATACAGACGGGACTTTCAAAGGAATAACGCTGGCGCTGAAAAAAACCGGCAGTCCGGGAAACATCACCGTGGAAATTCAAACCGACAACGGGGGAAAGCCCAGTGGATCGCTGGTTGATGCTCTGGCCACAATAACTATAGCGGCGGCCGACGTTGGCGCGGCGGTGGCCTATTTGACCAGGTACTCGACTGCCAGCGACGCGGTCTGGTCTCTAACCGCCAACATAAAATATTGGATAGTGGTTAAGGCGGCCGGAGTCGATGCTGGCAATTATTATTCAATAGCAATTTTACCTACCGGATACCCTGATATTTTGCCATATCCAAAAGGAAATAGATCAAGCAGCACCGATGGAGGGACCAGTTATACCGACGATCCAAACAATGACCTTATTTTCAAACTGCGATTCGGCGGACAGCCCGACCCGACAAGCCAAAGCATAAAGCACACGGTAGAATACACTAAAACCTATTTATAAAAATGACTAAAAAGCAACTGTTGGCAAAAGTCAGTACTCCCGGAGGCACCCAATTGGCGGTGTGGTCCGACTTTGCCTTCCGGGGATTCGTCAAGGAGCTGAACGCGGGACCGGGAGAATGCCTGATAACACTACCGGAAAACTTCGACTACAGCGAGGTGGACGTGAACGAGGGAAACTTTGTGGACATCGAGGTCTCGGATTGGGACACGCAAAACGCCAAAACTCCCGGGGATCCGACGGTGCTTATTTATTCTGGGTACATCTCGCGCACCTGGCGCAGGATTGACGAGAGAGGCGAGAAGTTGGAGATAACCCTGCTGGGGCATTACACAAAACTCGGAACGGATGTTCTAAAAAACGGAGCGCAGACGACGCTATACTCGGAGCCGACGGCCGGATTGACGATAACGGCCGGAGACCTGGACGCGGCCGATATCGGGCTAATGATGCGGGCGCTCCTTGACCGGTACATCGCGGAAAATCCAGGCACAAAAATAAGTTATGAGATTGGCGACATCCCGGATGCATCTTTGACAGTCACCTATTCGCTCGAGCAAAAAACATACCGGGAGGCCATGGAAAAGCTGAAAGATCTGGCGCCGGCCGGCACGCATTACTATGTCGAGACGTCGGGCAAGGTGAAATTCAAGCCAATGCTGTCTACGCCGACGCATAAGTTTATATTCGGCAAGCATTTCAAATCGGTGACCGTGGAGCGCAGTATGGAAAAAATAAGAAACTTTTTATTGGTGTGGAACGGGGAGAACGGAGCGTCACAAGTTTACAAACACTACGAGGACGACGCCTCGGTGCTGCAATACGGTCGACGGATGGCGACGCTGAACGATTACGGGATTGACGACGAAAACGCGGCCGACGCCCTGGGCGCAAAGTTTCTGGCCGAGAACAAGGACGCCGGCATAAAAGTCAACTGCTCAATATCCGATAACAACGGCGCCAACATCGGAAGCGACGGTCTGCCGGTTAGCGGATATGACATCGAAAGCATCCAGCCAGGAGACACCTGTCAATTTGTCGGATACGACCCGGACTTTGCCGAAATATTCCGAGACAACATGCTGATAACAAAGGTCGATTACTACCTAAACAGGGTTGACCTGGAGGTAGAGATAATAAAATCGGGGATCCTGGACTTCCAGGAACAGCAACGCCGAGACATCGGGGACATCGGCAGCGGGGGGCTGAAGATTCCCGAAAGCTATACATAAAATAAAATGGTAGAAACGATAAAAACTATATTTGATTTTGCCTCAGGTATTATACTAGTTGGAGGTTCAATTTTTGGAATTTATTTTTACTTTAGAAAGCCGGACGAAAAAAGCAAGGCCGGCATCGTCGAAATAAACCAGAGGTGCCACTACTTGCACGACGCGATCGACAAGAGCATAAAATCCATAGACGACCGCCTGGAAAAATTTGAGACAAACCACATGCAACATATCGAGCCCGACATCAGAAAACTGCAAACGGACATGGTCCGGGCATTGACGATCCTCGAAGCGATTCATGACAAAAGCAACCGAATAATTTAACAAACAATGGCGACGAATAGGAGGATAGTCGCGATATTAAAAAAATACCTAAAGCCGGTAAGGCCGCCGGATAAAGTTCTGGCGAGAATCAAAAAAAGAATAATGGACGCAATCAGGGAGGCAAAAAATGTATAAATGTTTTTTCTGCGGGCGCGGATTTTTGGCCGGTTGGCGGCTGGAAATTATAACCGGCCGCGGACTAAAGATTTTATATTGTTGCCAGGAATGCAAGGAGGCGGAAGATGAAAAGATGGTGCGAGCATCACAGCAGAAAGATTAGGCCGAGAGAGTTTTTTAATAAGTGTCAGAAACGGCATTGCTTCCACGTAAGAAGCGCGTTGCCGAAAAAACAACGGCGACAAGCCGTGCCAGGCGGACAATAACCGCCAACGGGGGGATCAAGGCTATATGCCAAAAATCCCCCCAACATTCTATGCTAAAAATTTTCAGACTGCCATTAAAAAAGTGGGTGGTGAGCGGATACCGTTTTGGCGAGAAAACCGGAAACAAGAAAATACCGACGCACACCGGAGTGGACTTGCGGGCCAACTTCGAGGATGGGTTCGCGCCGCAGGACGGTGACTTTATGCTGTTGCACCAGAACGACCCCGATGCCGGCATGTGGGCGCTCCTTGACTGCGGGGACATTGTCTATCATTTTATGCACCTGTCAAAAACATACGTGGAGGGAACGGCCAGAGCGGGAGAGAAGATATTCAAGACAGGCAACTCCGGCGGAAACACCACCGGGCCACACCTGCACATGGGAATTAAAAATAACGGCGAATGGATAGACCCGCAGCAATTTATGACCTATACTATTTTATTAAAAAACCAATCGAGCAAAGAACTGACCGAGGCAATAAAACGAGTCGTGTTGGAGTTTTTCGCCCGGGGCGGGGTAATTGTCGTCTTTGAGACGGAGGAGGCCCCAAACCTCGGATTTTGGGGGCTAATGACGATAACCGACGCGGGCGGGTCATGGTGCGACACCAAGGACACACACAACACGCCGGGATACTACGACATAGCGTTCGGATGGAACAGTCTGGCCGAGGGGCCAAACCGCCAGCCGCAGGATATTATAATCCACGAAATCCTGCACGGAATGTTTGAGGATTTGAAACTTCCAGACATCCACGACTTCAATCTGGGGGTGGAAACAAACCAAAAAGCGTTCGATTTATTATTAAAATTTAACAACAAAGAGATGATGCAATTATACGGAAACGCCGACGCCAAGGCGCGGCACGAAAGCGGTGAAAGTATGGACCCGCCAAACCAGTACCTGTTGGGAAACGACGGGGTGCTGCATCTGATAACCAACGGTGAAATGTTAGAGGATCTGGCGGCGGCCGGAATAGTCGAGCCGGTCGGGGTCAGGTGGATTAGCGAAAAAGAATTAAAGTCAATGCGGTTCGGGCGGGACTGGGCCGCGTTGGATAATAAATAAAATGACCACAAACGAACTGACGATGGAGGCCATAAAAGAGATCGCGGTTTTCGCATCCTTTTTTGTGCCGATGGTGACAGGAATTGTCGCTGCGATAAAACTTGCTTTGCCGGACGGAGCGAAAAGATACATGCCGGCGGCGGCAATTTTAATCGGCATGGCAATGGCGATGATAGTGTTCGGATTCACGGTGCCCGGAGCGGTGGCCGGAATTATAATCGGCCTAGGGGCAACCGGACTTTGGGAAATCGGAAAAACGACGATCGCCGGAAAATAGCCGGAGGGCCCGGCCGGGAAACGCATATGCCTCGCCCGGGCTCACAGCGCCGAGTACGGTCAGACGAAATTATTCGTTTGTTTCGAAAGGTGCTATACTGGCTCAAGGAGTGGAGGTTCATGGTGTACTCCGCTCTTACGGAGAAATCCGGACAACGGCTCCCGTTCGCGCTACGCGCGGCTCGGGAGCTTTTGTTTTGACTGGGGAGAACATGGGGAGTTGCCTGGGGACAAGTCGTGGACAAGCGGGCGTCCAGTTTGGCGCTTTACGCCATACAGTTTGGCGCTTTTGTGACATCCTTTCATATATGCAGAGAGTACCAGGAGAATATCTTTAATTATTAGGGGGCCGGAAACTGGGGGTGGGGACAAAGGGCATTGACAAGGATTATAAAAAAATTATAATAAGAGCAGAGGATAATAAATTAAAAAAACACCATGCAAATAACAAACGAAAGACCGTTTGAAAAAAAGGATTTTGTTAAAAGAAAAATAATCGGATTGGTTGGGGCCGCGGCAATTTTAGTCGCCGCCTTTTTTATTTTCTTGTGGGCGGCCAAGACCGGAATGGAGAGGCAGGAAAAATACGAATGCCAAAACTGGCAGAGACAGGCCAACGAGTACCCGCTTTTCTACCTGACGGACGCGCAGAAAAAGCAGTGCGACGAGATAGGATATAAGATGGCGCTGCCGATAGAGGAATACGGCGAGGACTACGTGGAGCGCGAGGCGCTGGTTTTCGCCTACACATCGAGCGAGGACCAAACAGACGAAGACCCGCTCACGATGGCCAGCGGGAAAAAAGTGTACTACGGCGCGATAGCGTGCCCGGTCATGCTGGAGTTTGGGACAAAGGTCGAGACCGGCGGGAAGGTTTACACGTGCGAGGACCGCATGGCCGAGAGGTACCGCAAGGAGTGGGCGTTCGACATCTGGATGGACAACGGGTCGAGCGCGACGTACCACGGGGTCAAAAAAGAGACGGTGAAGATTTACAAATAAAAAAAGAGAAAAAAATATGTTAAATATCGAGCAGTTAAAAAAGAACATCGAGGACGCCGGCGGAAAATGGTCGCCGGATCCGTCAAGACCATGTTTTTACTTTGAGTTTATTAAAGACGAAGACGAAAACGACATAATAGCGACGCTTGAATGGATGGGTGGCCGTGGCCAATCAATTCGAAAAGCCACGGCTAGATTATTCAAGCACAACTTCGACGATACAAGGAAGTTCTACGATATGAACGGAAGGTACATCTATGAAATCGCCGGGACGGTGGAGTTGGCGAATAAAATCGCCAAGCACATCGGATTTGAAATTGACATGCCTATCAAGGAGGTGGAGGTTGAAAAAATAGTCGAGAGGGAAATTAAAAACGAAAAAGAGGAGGCGCGACTCGGAGGCATGGTTGAGGCTTACGAAAAAATCCTGACCGGCCGGGAGTTCACCGCAAAATAATGAACAAAGCCAGGGAGATTTTAATAAGCAAGGCGCGTAGTCTAAAATCAAAAGCCACGCAAAAGCGCCGGGAGGCAGACAAGCTGGCGGAGCAGGCGCTGGACCTGATCGAGCAGGCGGAAAAACTAAAGCAATGAAAAGCGTCAAGGAATTATCAAAGGAGGACAGGGACAAGGTATATAAGGGGCAATGCACGTGCGGCGGAAAATTAAGTCAGGCGTTTTTTGACGGGGCGTTCGGCCCGAACGGAAAAAGAGCCGGATTTATTGGATTGATGTGCGCCAAGTGTAAGGAGATTTTCACGGCATAAAAAATAAACAGCGTAGCGGCTATAACGCAACACCATGAGTTTACAAAATATAAAAGTGGCGGATGTGACACCATCGGCCACCAACGCGGAGGGAAGAACAGAGGGCAAGGAGTTCAAGGACTTGGTAGCGTCGGTTAAAGGAAAGGGAGTGCTGGTGCCGATATTGGCGAGAAAAACCAGCATACCGCAGACAAAGTTCAGGGCGGACGACAAAGATCATAATTTTTACGAGGTAATAGCCGGAAACCGAAGGTTGGCCGCGGCAAAAGAAGCCGGGCTGGAGCAGATCCCGGCCAAGGTTGTAGAGATGACGGACGACGAGGCGCACGAGGCGCAGATCGTTGAGAACCTGCAGCGCCAGGATATCCACCCGCTGGACGAGGGCGGGGCATACCGGGAATTGATAGAGAGGTCCGGCCAGGAGATCGGAAGCGTGGCGGTCAAGGTCGGCAAGAGCAAAGAGTACATCCGGCAGAGATTATTGCTGACCAATCTTATAGAAAAAGCAGCCGAGGCGTACCGCAAGGGCAAGATATTTGACGGGCACGCGGTGCTGATAGCCCGGCTCGGTCCGAGCGATCAAGACAAAGCGCTAAAAGAGGCGACAAGCAGATGGGCGCCTCCGTTGTTGGCAGAATTTAAGAGTTGGATAAAAACCGAGATAGAGACGACGTTGAGTTTTCAGCCCTGGTTGAAGGACGAGGAGGCGATGGTAGCGGTCGGGGAGTGCCTGCCCGGATGCGGGGCCAAGGACGAGACGCTGTTCGGACCGGTGAGAAAAGGGGCGTGCACCGACTCGAAGTGCTGGGGATTGAAGATGGGCAAATGGGTGGATTATAAAATTTATAAAGCCGGCGAGAGCGACGCCGTTTTGCTGAAGGTCAGCAAGGAGTACGGCGAGGCGAGCAAAGGGGTGATCAGCCGGTCAAACTACGCGTCGCTGAGTTTCAAAAAGAAGGAGCAATGCGAATATGCCCAGCAGGCCATCGTGGCCGAGGGCGAGGACATGGGACAGACGATGATGGTCTGCGTCGACCCAAAGTGCGACAAGCACCGTCCAAGCCACAGCGAGTACGCGCCGACAAAGGCCGAAAAGGCCAAGAAAAAAAAAGAGGCGGCCGCCAAAAAGAAAAGGGAGGAGAGCAACATCCGGAAGTTCATGGACGGGGTGGACAAGGTGGAGTTTCCGCTTACCAAAAAACACCTGGACGCACTATTGGACTTTGCTTTGTCGAGATGCGGGATATCCTACCAGCAACCTGCGGTAAAATTCATCGGGGCCGAGGTCGTGAAAAAACAGGAAAAGGTATACTCATACGACAACAAAGCGCCGGATAAGTTCAGAATGGCGTCCGACTACGAGGCGTCATTGCGGAAATACGCCGAGGGCAACGGCAACAGCGGAAAGTTGCGGGTTATATTTGCCCTGCTGATGCCGCACCCGAACCAATACGACAGCGCGGACAAGGAATTTAACAAGGGGTTAAAAAAGCTATGAAATGGCAGAACCTGATAAGAAGGGAATGCCCGGTTTGCGGATCGCCGCTTAGAATAATAGACCGGACGGAGAGGTACGAGTGCTCGAGCATGAAGTGCTGGTTTATGATAACGCGCCGGCACATCGGCGACATCCTGGCCGACAGAAGCCACCCGATGCGAAAGCACTTGACCAACGAGGAGCAGGAGATATTAAACAGAGCCGAGGATGAATCGGAATAAACGAAATGGGTTGACTATATTTAATTCTTTGATAAAATGGGAATATGACACGAGTCAAAGAGAAAAGATATTGTATAAGATGCGGCGAGCCATTTTATAGGCACAACGGAAACACGAAAGCAAAATACTGCTCGAGAATTTGCGCATGCCGAGATAGAAATACAAAAGAGCATCAAATAAAAGCGGGTAAAAAAGGAGGGACAATCAAGATGGCAATTAGGGGAACAGGGACAAAGGGATATATAAAAGAATTGGGGAGGCACCAGCATCGGGTAGTCATGGAGAAAATCATCGGCCGTAAATTAAGAAAAAAGGAAATAGTGCATCATATTGATGGTGACAAACATAACAATATTCCTGAAAATCTAAAATTAACAAATAGGAAAAATCATGCAAGGATACACTTTACAAAACGGAAATAAAATAGAACTCTTTGACCATCAAATGGAGGGAGTAAAATTTGCTCAAGAAAAAGGAAAAGTAATATTGGCTCATGAGATGGGGACGGGCAAGACAAAAATGGCTATAGTGGCCGCAGGGGAAACATCGCAAAGTATCCTGGTGGTGTGTCCCGCATCATTGAAAATAAACTGGAAGCGCGAGATAGAGATGGTGTACCCGGGATCGCGGATTTCAATTTTAAGCACCACGGAACCAGACCCTCCGGCCGGAATATCATCGCCCGCGCGATGGTACATAATGAACTATGACATCCTGGAGAAAAAACTGGAGTACATTGAGCGGATCATCGAGAGAGGCACGGATACGTTGATACTGGACGAGGCGCACTACATAAAAGGCAAAAGCATCCGGTCAATTTGCGTACTCGGAGGAAAAAAGAAAAAGCAGAACGGGACAGTAATAAAGGCGGATGGCATCGCCAATAAAATGAAACAGGTATATTGCCTAACCGGGACACCCCTACTTAACCGGCCGATCGAACTGTTCAACCTGCTGAAAGCCATCGGCCACCAGTTGGGCGAAGTACGGGGATTTTACGCCAAGAAATACTGCGGCGCATTTTTAAGACAGATGTTCATCAGAAAATTAAACCGGACGATTTACTTCACCGACGAAACCGGAGCGACCAACCTTGACGAGTTGAGGGAAATGATAAAAGGATCGATGCTGAGGCGCAAAAAAAAGGATGTGCTAGACTTGCCGGATAAAATAACATCAATCATGGAATGCGAGATGAAGCCGGAATGGAAAAAAGCATACGATAGCGCATGGGATTTATACATGGAATGGCTGACCGCAAATCCAAGTCCGGAAAAAAACATTGATAATATTTTAATGGCCCGGCACCTGGTGGAGATAACCAAACTGAAGCAGGTATGCTCAAAATCAAAAGTGGATCGGATTGTGGCGGATATAGAAAACGCCATCGAGCAGGACGAAAAAGTGATTATTTTCACTCAATATACCGACACATTAAAATTAATCGCGGCCGGGGCCAATGAAATAAAAATTGAAGTGGGGGGATTGGATGCTTGGGGTAAACCGTTAAAAGAAAATATCAAGGCGGTAACATTATCCGGCGAGGACGACATGGACGAGAGGCAAAAATCCGTAGATCAATTCCAAACAGATCCAATGACCAAAGTATTTGTGGCGAACATAAAAGCCGGCGGAGTTGGATTGAATCTGACGGCTGGATCAATAGTAATGTTCGCCGACATGGAGTGGAGCCCGGAAATCCACCGGCAGGCCGAGGACCGGGCGCACCGCATCGGCCAGGGGGGCACGGTCAACGTTTACTACTACATCGCGATGGGCACGATCGAGGAGGATATCGTCGAAATATTGAACTCGAAAAAGCATGTCATGGACCAGGTGCTCGAGGGGGGAAAGAAAAGAATCAAAAGCGAGAGCATGCAGGAGGCGTTTCTGAAGATGATCGGGAAAAAGGCAGCGGCTGGGGACAAGTAGGTTGACTGGAATTATAAATAATTTATAATAAAGGCATGGAACACAATGAGGCAAAAAATGAGGTCAAAAGGCATTTGTGGCTTTGGAATTATCGGCTGAAAGATGTGTCCGGATTGGCGCCGTATAATTTTATAATGAGCAACGGCAAACGGGTAAAGGTGGTCGTGGCCAAAAGCGAAAAATCGCTGAACAGGTTCAAGATAAGGACCAGGAATGACTGCGACGTCCTGGTGGTGGTGGTAGAGAACCCGGGAGACAGGCCGAAAAAATTCTACGCGGCCGCGGAGGTGAGAGGGCCAGAGAATTATTTATATTTTGATAAGTTCAATAACACGCCCAACGGCGTGATTTGAAAACAAAGGTCGAGATAAAAAATAAATATAATAAAAATCACCATGAGCAAAACACCAAAAGAAAAGAAAAGCGAGGTCAGCGATATGGTGGTCATTAAAGAGAAGGCGTCGGGCATGCAGCGCATGCTGGATACCACTCAGGTGGCCAGCGAGGACGACCTCAAATCGGTTGCGGAAAAAATCAAGGGCGTCAAGCTCCTGAAAAAATTCATCACCGAGCAGAAGGAAAAATACACGGCGCCGGCCAAGGCGATCATCGCGGAGGCGCGCGAGCAGTACGACCCCTACATCAAGGTATGCGAAAGCGCCGAGGAAACGCTGAAGGGCCGGGCAAAGACATACATGCTCGAGCAGGAAAGGAAGGCAAAGATCGAGGAGGACAGGATAGCGGCGCGGGTGGAGAAGGGCACGCTTAAGCCCGAGACGGCCATGAGAAAAATGGAGGCTCTGCCGGAGGTGCAGAAAACAGTCAGATCCGACGCGGGATCTGCCCTCAGAATGAGCAAAAGAAAAGTGGCCAAGATAGAGAACCCAGACATCGTCCCGGACGAGTACTGGGTTATTGACGATGTGAGGGTAAGGCGGGAAGCTTTGGACAGGGACAAGAAGGGACTGCCACCGATCCCGGGAGTGGTCATCACCGAGGAGGCAGACGTAGCATCATTATAATTTAATCACCATGGCAGAAAAAAAACCAAAAGCCGAGGCGCCAAAAAAAGAGAAGGCGCCGGAGGTCGAAAAAAAGGAGATTCAGGTTATCGAGAGGATAATCGAGAACCATGAGATTGCCCCGCAGGACGCGTTCGGAAAGCTTAGCAGGGCGCAGATAGAGCTCATAAAGAGGACGGTGGCGCTGGGGGCGAGCGACGACGAGCTGAAGCTTTTCATCCAGGTATGCAAAGGGGCCAACCTAAACCCGTTCTTGAGGCAGGCCCACCTGGTGCCGTTTTGGGACAGCAAAGCGAGCAGGGAGCGGCGGGCGATAATAATCGGCATCGACGGGTTTCGGGCGATCGCCGAGAGTTCGGGAAAATACGCCGGCAACGACGACGCGGTGTTCGCCGGAGAGGACGTGATAAAGATAACCGCCTGGGGAGACGACAAAAAGGCGTATCAAAAAGATTTGAGCGTCCCAAGCACGGCAAAGGTTATCGTCTACAAAATGGTCGAGGGGCAAAGAGTGGCGTTCGGGGCGACGGCCCGGTGGAGCGAGTACTACCCAGGGGCCAAAAAGGGAATGCAATGGCACAGGATGCCGTACATGATGCTGGGCAAATGCGCCGAGGCGCTGGCCCTGCGCAAGGCGTTTCCAAAACTTCTGTCGGGCATATACGCCCAGGAGGAGATGGACCAGGCCATGAAAGGCGAGGAGGCAACAAGCGGCAAGGATCAAAAGGTCCGGGCCGACGTGGTGCTGGACGCGGTAAAAAAGGGAAGCATTGAGAACCTGGACGAGATAGAAAAGAAAATGGCAACCTCCGAAAAGTACACGGCCGCGCAAAAGACAGAGGTTAAAAAAGCCATCGCGGCACGGCGCAAAGAATTAAAAACCCCGCCAAAGGGTGTTATATACCCCGACGACGAGGAAAGCGCATGAAGTTAACGCCGCGGGATTATTTAAGCTGGTCGTCGATGGACCTGTTTGAAAGAAGCAAAGAAAAGTGGGCGCAGGTTTATATCTACGGCGAAAAATTGGGGACAAACCGCGGCCAGGCGTTTGGCCGGACGATGGCCGAGAGTTTTGAGAACGACGAACTGACCGGAGACATCAACCTCGACATCGTCATGGCCAAGGTGCCAAGGTACGAGATAAGGGACCAAAGCATAACGGCCGAACTAAAGGACGGTAAAAAGACAATAGTTATTCTTATAAAGCCGGACACGGTGAAGAAGGACTACAGCGCGTTTCAGGAGGACAAGACCGGGCCGGTTGGGGCCTGGACGCAAAAGAAAGTTGACGAGTCCGGGCAGATAACGTTTTACGCCACCGGCCTGTACCTGGCGTCGGGAAAAATCCCCGCGGACATAAAGTTGAACCATTTCGAGACGGAAAAGGTGTGGAACGAAACAGGAGGGTTCAGAATAAAGTCAAACGGGGAGGTCCGAACGTTTGACACCAAAAGAAGCATGGCGCAGGTGCTGAAAATGATGGTCAGGATGAAGCGCGCCCAGGAGGGCATCGAGAAACTTTGCGAGGAGATATTATTTTAACCGGCGCGATGCGAGCGCCAAAAGAATGGGAAAAACAGAGAATCACATCCAGCTGATCATGAACGTGAACATACCGGTCGGCTCGATTAAAAAATTAAGGGAGCTGGTGTCGGACCTGACATCGAACGCGGCCGGGTTGGCGACGAGCCAAGATTACACCGACCGGACTATTTATAAAAAAATAGCCTACCTGCAGGGGTACATCGACGCGATCGACACGGCCAACGGCGATGGAAAAAAATAGGTGCCCGCATTGCGGCCGGGTGATGGACAGGCGGGAGATAGCGATGTTCAGGGGACTGGTGGAGGCGCTGTGGAAAGTTTACAGATGGTGCCAGGAAAAAGGCAGGCACGAGTTCAAAATGAGCCAGGTGCGCGAGATGCTGGGCAGGAACGAGTACGCCAGGTTCGGTGATTGGGTATTGTTCGGCGGGCTGGTTTATAAGAATGGCAAGGCAAACTACGGCCTGAACATGGAGAGGTGCGACAGATTCTTCGCCAACGACCTGCAGATCCCGTCGAAGATTTGGAAGGACCCAATGAGCAAGGAACTGGAGAAGGTGGACTACCGGCTGGCGCGGGAGATCCCGGGGTTGATGGAATTTCTGAACGAAGACCTGGCCTACCAGGCAAAATACTTTCCGAAAGACGACAAAGACGCGCAGCAGATCAAAAAGTTGTCGGCAGAATACCAAATCGGAAAAATATTAAACAACGTAGACAGCAGGGATTTGCCGCCGTTGCCATTGTTCTAAATAATTGATAAACAATCCGCCACTCTATTGGGTTTTCTAAGTCGATCCTGCCGCTGGCCGTACGACCCGGCTGTTAAACCGGCTGGTAGAAAGCCCAGCAGAGGGGCGGACAATAAAATATGAGCGAGGACGGAGAAATTTGGGAGAAGATCCGAAAGGACAGGCAAGCCAAGCGGCGCAAGAATGAGGAGTTGTCGATAGCATTGCTGGAAAAATCGGGGATAAAGTACGAGGTATTGAGCAATGACTCGCGACACTACAGGGTGGGCAGATTCTCGTTTTGGCCGACTACTGGCAAATACTATGACCCCAAGACGGGGCAAAAAGGTCGAGGAGTTTTCAAATTAATATCAATAATAAAAAGCGATGGCAAAAAAAGATAAAATTGAATTAACAGATAAAGAAAAAGCGATAGTCGTTGCCGGCATCGGGATGATAATCGCCGACGCCGAAAAGGTGAGCGCCGCGGCCCAGCGGGTGGGAATCCAGGACGCGGAAAAAGGAGCCAATGCGTTCAAGTCTTGGCTGTCAGATCTGCAGGCCAAGTTCTTATGAATCAAATCCCGCCAAAATTGAGACGGGAAATAGAAGCAGATCCGTATTATAAAAACTGCTGCATAACGGGCATGCCGGCTACACTCGTGAAAATAGAGTGGCACCATAATTTTATTTACGCCGGCAGGCAGGTGCAGGAAAAATGGTGCATCCTGCCGATTGATAGGGAGATGCACAAGCAAGTCAGGGGAGACAGGGAAATGCGAGAACGCCTGGATTGGGAAATGCTAAGCCGGGCGACAGATGAAGAATTAAAAAAATATAGCCGGGCCGGTCTCATCGAAAAGAGGGAACGGCTCAGGAAAAAATATGAGCGAAGAAAAAAAGATGGAGATCAGTGAGGAGCAATCTCAAAAAAACATTAATATTTTAATGGACATGAGAGTCGGCCAGCAGATAGCGTTTGGATCATGGATAGTTATCTGTGTGCCAGGAGGATGGATTTTTAGTAGCGGATCGACAGCGACTTATGTCCCGGACCCGACAACAAGAAGATAGTATGGCAAAAATCAAACCAAAATTTTACGGGGTGGCTAAGGACGGAAAAATTATTTTTAATGACCGGGAAATGTTTGACCAGCATGTGGCGCAATTCAAGGACGGCCAGGAAATAGAGATGACGGTGGAGAGAAGATGGCGGAGGCGCAGCCAAAAGGCGCCCGGGGAGACGACAAACTTCAATGGGTACTATTGGGGGGTGATAGTGAAAACGATTGCCGACACGCTCGGATATATTGGACGCGAGGACTACGACATGATAAGCGACTGGGTTCAGATAAATATTGGCAACTTCAAGGTGATGCCGGACGGTAAAAAGGTGGCCGGACAAACGCATACGATGAGCGGAGGGGAGTTTTCTGAGATGTGCTCGCGCGCGCGCATGTGGGCGAACATACCGGGGAATGTTTGCGAAAAAGGTCTTTTTTTGCCTGAACCTCATCAAGTTGAATATTAATATGGTTTTATTTTTTGTATCAATATGGGCATTTACTCATGGGCACCCGATAGTCGGGATTATTTTGCTTTTATGCTCAATTGATATGCTCAATTGACGAAAATTAGTAAGTGGATAAGATGGGGAAAAGTCAAGTGGACTAAATTTTTGATGAATGGTAAAATATAGAAAAAGCACACCATGCTAAAAGAACTATTAAAAAGACCAATCGCATACCAGCCAATAATTGCCAAGTCGTTCGGATCGGTAAAATTGGCCATAGTCTGGTGCCAGATTTACTACTGGACAGACAAGACAAAAGACCCCGATGGGTGGATTTACAAGACGGCGATTGAAATGTTCGAGGAGACCGGATTGTCACGCCGGGAGCAGGAGACGGCCAGGGACGCCGGCATAACGCTGGGGGTGCTCGAGAGCGAGGCCAGGGGATACCCGCGAAAGGTTCACTACCGGATCAACTTTGAAAAGGCTCAAGAGGCCATAGAAAAATACCTGAAGAAAAAACCGGCCAAGCCGCCGGCCGGGAAGCCGGAAAACAACACGCCATATATCGAGAGGTTGATGGCGTCAAAACAGAGGCACATCCAGGTGATCGGGGTTTGGGCGAAAAAGACCGGGGCAAAAATGGATAATGATGATGTATATCAGTCGTTCATTAAAAGGAGCACGAGATACGCCACGCTTCTTGTCGGATACACCAATGAGGAGATCGAGGCGACAATAGACAAGGTGGCACAGATGGACTTCCTTAACGGGCATTACACGCTCGAGACGGTCGGCAAATACATCGATGAGGTGGCCAAAGGGATGAGAAGTGGAGCAAATTCTTTAGGAATAAAAATAGGTGAAAAATATTTGATAGCAAGAATCCATGTGGCTGATAATGGTTCGGTTGGATTAATTTATTCAGATCAGGACGTTGAAAAAATAATAGAGTGGTACAAAGAAAAATTCAAAAAGATAAAAGTTGAATATTTAAGTGGTCCCTTGAGCGCCTCCGCGGCCGTTAAAAAAGGCGACGCAGGATAGTACCAGGGAGCGACCTTGCCGAAAGCGGCCAAGCAAAAAAATATCGTCGGCCAAAACCAAAACTAACAAAAATAACTTTTATATCTCAGGGCTGGAAGCCCGGCGGCGGCGGTTAAGAGGCCATTTCAAAATTATGAGTCAAAGACAAGATAAAAAAATGCGGAAATATTTCCGCCAACAATTTGATAAAACATATTACGACAGGGCCAGGGAAATCGCCGAGCGGGACATGAATATGTTTCGGACAAAGCCTAAGATTATCCCGTTGAAAGTTTGGATATGGCTGATCAGTATTTTTATAAAAGTAAAATAAACAAAAATGGCGAGGAGGAGCCGACCGAGACTGTCGGTGCCGTTCAGCGGGACGTTGCCGCACCGGGAGCACCGATCCAGAAAAAACCGCAACAAAAACGGCAACCGGAAATACCGGAGGATCGTGGCCGCCAGAAAAAGAGAGATAGAAAAAATAAAAATTAAGGACGTAGAACATGAAAAAGATTAGTATAGCAGTGATGGCGCACCCGAGCCGGTCAGAGTTTTTTCCATATTTGTTGCGGAAACTCGGCGATGTCAAATTCTCAATCGACGACGGCTGCGGGATTTGGGAGAACAGAAAAAGAGCAACGATGATGTACGACCCGGCCGCAGATTTTCACTTGGTTATTCAGGACGACGCGATAATTTGCGACAACTTCAAAGCGTTGGCCGAAAAGACGGTGGACCGGGAAAAAGAATGTGCCTACAGTTTTTATTTCGGCAATCGGCAGGCATACAGAAAAGCCGCCCAGGACGGGATGAGCAGGGGATTTATAATCGCGGACTGGATGAGCTGGGGGGTGGCGATTTGCTTGCCGACAAGAATAATACCAGAGGCGATGGCCTACTGCGATAAAATGAGCGGGCACCATGATGACAGCAGAATCGGGAGGTATCTAAAACACAAGGGCATAAAAATTTACTTTCCAATGCCGAGTTTGGTTGACCACCGGCCGCACGGCAACAGCCTGGTTAACGACCCGGCTAAAGGTAGGAAAGCGTGGTATTTCATAGACAACATAAAAAAATGAAAATAAACAAGGAGATCGCAAAAGAATATCCCTGGAACACGAAATGGGACAGGCGAAGCAAAATTTTATCAATGGCCATACCGGAGGGAATATCAGTGATAGACCTCGGGGGAGGGATGGGAACGCTGGACAAATACCTGAAAAATTGCGCGTACAAATCTATAGACTTGAAAAAATGGACAGACGAGACGGTCGTGGCAGACTTCAACAAAGGAGAATTTCCTGACATAGACAACGCGACCTTTCAGATGATAGTTTGCCAGGGGGTGATAGAGTACATAACCGATCCGGAATTGTTTTTAATAAAGATAAAAAAATACGGGCGCAACCTCCTGATAACATACAGGCAGGTAAGGGCGGATGAGAACAAGCACTTGTATAAAAATAATTTGAATAACGATGAATTTATGGAAATGCTAAGGTTGGCCGGGTGGGACATTTTATTCAGCCGGACAATCGCATCTTCTCAAAAATTATTTTACTGCTCAAAAAAAGATGACGCACGCGATAATAATTAGAATGCACTATCCGGAGGGAGATGAGAGGTTCGGCTGGCGGCTGGGATATTTCAAAGACACGGTATTGCCGAGGTTGATGGCGCAAACAGACCAGAACTTTGACATAGAGATCAGATGCCGGCCATGCCACGCCGATATTCTGCGGGCGCTATCGCCAAAGATAAAAACGTTCGGGGTGACTGGCGAGATGGAGTCGCACAGAATTATAAAAGGGAAAAAATACTTCGTCGATTTCACGAGTTGGGACAAGGTGGTGGGGTTGGAAAAATACGACGTGCAGAGCGGACTTGACAGCGACGACTTGGTGGCGGAAAATTACATCGAGACGATAGTCAAAGAGGTTGAGAAAAACGACCCGAAAAAATCGCTGCACATCTCATTTCAACCGGGGATGTTCGATGCCAGGACAGGACGAAAATATCTGATGAACATAAAATACGGGATAAAAAAAGGATCAGCTTTTTTCTCGATTTACCAACCAAACAAGGAAAAGTACCTGTTCGCATACGAGTACTCGCACCTACACCTGGGAAGACACTTTGACAGATCGGTGCTGTTGCCCGAGGGGAAATGCTGGGCCAGCGTCCATGGGCACAATATTTCAACAACTCTAAAAGAATACGCCAATGAATAAAATTAAAGCCTACTGGTGGCCGGCGAAAAACTTCGGTGACACGTTGACGCCGATAATACTAAAATATTTAACCGGCATGGAAATAATACCGGCCGGCAGAGGAGACAGCGATAAATTGCTGGCGGTTGGCAGCATTCTTCACTTGATAAAAGAGAACGACGTCGTGTGGGGTACCGGACTCAACCGGCCGATAACAATCAAGGCCCCGGCCGGAGCGACGTTCCTAGCGGTGCGGGGACCGATAACCAGGAAGTCGGTAACTGGGGCTGACGTGCCTGAGGTTTATGGAGATCCTGGAATATTGTTGCCGTTGATTTACAATCCGAAAGTTGAGAAAAAATACAGCATAGGGTACTTGCCGCACTACGTTGACAAGCCACATTTCATAAATCATCCGCCTGGGGAAAAGGAAACGCTGATAGACATACAGTCAGACTGGAAAAACGTCATCGAGCGGGTGAAAGAATGCGAGATGATAGTCGCCAGCTCCCTGCATGGGGTAATTTGCGCTGAGGCGTACGGGATCCCGGCAATCTGGGTAAAGTACACTGACAAAATAGTCGGCGGCGACCTAAAATATAACGATTACTTTCTGGGAACCGGGAGGGGAGAGCAGAAAAAAGGAGAGGTAATACCGCCAATTCAAGACCTGGCCGGAAGACGGGAAATTTTAATAAAAGCATTAACAAGACTATGGAAAAAACAGATTTAGTCTACATCCTAAGGCCGAGTGCCTGGAGAGACAACGAGATTAGATACTCGCTCCGATCGGTGCAAAAAAACCTTGACTGTGCCGGCCGGGTTTTCATCGTCGGACATAGGCCCCGGTTCATCAGCGACCAGGTGACGCACATCCCGGCCGAGGATCCGTATAACAACAAACTGAGAAATGCCGTGCATAAGATTAGAATAGCGTGCGCGGACCCGCGCATTAGTGAAAAATTTGTTTTAATGAACGATGACTTTTTCTTCTTGAAAAGGCACGAGGAGATTCCGCTGTACAACCGGGGGAGACTGACCGTGATGATAAAAAAACACGAGACCAGAGCCGGATACTATTTTAAGGCATTGAGAACAACGTGCGAGATGCTTGAAAACATGGGGGTCAAAGATCCGAAAGACTTCGAGGTGCACTGCCCGATTGTGTTGGACAAAACGAACTTTTTGCGGATAACCGGCGAGATCGGCAACGATGACGGGTACGTATTTCGCAGCGCCTACGCAAACCTGATGGGGATGAAAGGCAAGTACCGCCGGGACGTCAAAAACCGCAGCAACTTCAAGGTGGAGGACATCTCGCGGTTGGATATGCTGTCGACGGATGATAAGGTGGTTCTGACGGCCAGATTCCAGAAATTCATCAGGCGGCGATTCCCGGAAAGGTCAAAATACGAAAAAGAGATGTTTCAGCAATACTACGCAAGGGAGACGTTCGGATATGGCGGGAGGATTTATAACCCGGGCGACATCATCACGGTTAAATTGCCCGAGCAGATAATAAAGACCAATAAACTCGAGCCGGCGCCTTTTTTTGAATAGCATTGACTAATAAGTAGGTAAAAGGCATAGTAATAGCATAAGTTTTAATCGCTCCGGAGGGGGCAAAAACACCATGGGGATAGAGTTCAAAGAAAAAATATGGAGGCGTAGGCCAGCAGAGTTGAGTGATTGGATATTATTTTTAATAGCGGCGATATTTATTTTGGCGGCTATATTTTTAATTTTGTTTTTTTACCCAGTGAGTATTGCCCAGGCTAAGCTAGGCGACTATGCCGGCAAAACAGAAACGGAAAGGTACATGGATACCTACGATGAGATATTCAAGCGGTTGCACCAATTGGAGGTGCAAACAGACCAGCTTGAACAGCAGAATAGGGCACTAGAGGCAAAAATCGGAGCCGTGAGCATTCCTAAGCAGGAAACTATAGTAAAGGAGGTCCAGACGCAGGTAGTGGTCCAGGACGAAGCCAGGATGGTCGCGGTTGAGAAAAGGATAGGTGCACTCGAGCAGGCTTATAATTTTATCCAAAAAAACGTGATGGAAGCGTTAAGCAAGACCATCGGGCTTTTAACAAAATTATTAAGCAGATAATTTATGCCGGACTATAGCTATAAAATAACCAGTGAGAAAGCGATCAAGGAAAACGTCAGCGGGATTTTGTATGATGGATGGGAAGTGAAAATAGAAACAAAATACGGCGAGCTCAACGTGGCGTTCCCGAACGCGAAGTCGAGGCCGAAAAACGCCGACAAGGTCATTCAAAACTCGGTCAGGCAGGCCATCGACCAGAAAATAAAGAACGAGGAGTTTAACAAAAAGCGCAAAGAGAAAGCGGCGCAAAAAAAATGAAAATAAGACCAAAAAAAAATAGAGACAGATCAAATGATGGAATGTATTGTGGCAGATGTGGCGTAAAGGTTCCGTTTGAAGCTAAATACTTAACTGAATATTTTCAGATTAAAGTTAAGAATGTTAATGTTTGGATTGTTTCTATAGGATATATTTGCCCGAAATGCGTGACGCCGACAAGATTAATAATCCATTACTTAAAGGATCAGAGCAAAATAATCAAAAGAATAAATTTATACGGAATTTATGAAAAAAATCACGTGGACAACGGAACGCAGGAAAGTTAAAGACTTGATCCCGGCCGACTACAACCCGAGAAAAATATCAGAAAAGGAGCGAGCCGATCTGATGGAATCAATCAAAGAATTTTCTGAGGTGGAGCCGGTGGTGATAAACACCGACAACCATCTGATCGGTGGGCACCAACGGGTGGGAATTTACGCCGACCTGGCCATCGAGGAAATAGACGTCCGGGTGCCCAATCGGAAACTAACCATCGAGGAGGAGACGCGATTAAATTTAAGATTAAATAAAAACACCGGATCATGGGACACGGAAAAACTGCAGGATCTAAACCTTGATATGCTGCTGGACGTGGGATTCGGCGACGAGGAATTATCCAGCATGTGGGATAACGTCGAAACCGGAGAGGACGCATTCAACCCGGCCAAGGCAATAGAGAAGGCCAAAACGACAAACATAAAACTGGGGGATATTTTTCAGCTCAGTGATCACCGGATAATGTGCGGCGACTCAACCAAAGAGGAGGACGTGGCAAAGCTAATGGGAGGAGAAAAAGCGGCCATGATTTACTGCGATCCGCCATATAACATTGGATTGAACTATTCAACGGGCATCGGCGGAGATAAAAATTATTCGGATAGTAAGGTAGACGATAACAAAAAACCGATCGACTATAACGAATTTTTATTGAATGCCTTAAAGAATGCCTTAAAGAATGCTCATTTCTTTTACTGGTGCGATGAAAAATACATCGGCATGGTGCAGGCATTATTCACCGGAAACAACATAGACAACAAGCGAGTCTGCATTTGGATAAAAAACAATCAAAACCCGACCCCGCAAATCGCATTTAATAAAGTGACCGAAGTCTGCGTTTATGGAACGACCGGGCGGCCATTTCTGAATCCGAACTATAAGAATTTTAATGAAGTAATGAATCGGGAAGTTGGAACTGGCAATCAATTGATCGATGACATCCTGGACATGATAAATTTGTGGATAGTGAAAAGAGACACGGCACAGGACTACGAACACCCCACGCAAAAGCCAATAACGCTTCACGAAAAACCGCTAAAGAGATGCACCGGACCCGGAGCGATCGTACTGGATTTATTCGGAGGCAGCGGAAGTACGCTGATGGCTTGCGAACAATTAAAACGCAAAAGCTACAACATGGAGATTGATCCGATTTTTACGCAAGTGATAATTAATCGCTGGGAGGAGTACACCGGAGAAAAAGCTAAAAAAATCTAATGGAAATAAAGTCAGGAGATATTTTTATACTGGGAGAGCACAAACTAGCATGTGGAGACGCTAAGGATAAAGAATTGATTAAAAACCTCATGGGGGGGGGCGTTATAAGACAGATTTTATGCGACCCGCCGTATGGCGTGGCGTATGTTGAAAACAAGGCGCACTTCAAAGAAACGATCGGGGCAGAATTATCCAATACGACAATAATCCAGGGGGACCAACTGCAGAGCGATGAGCAATACGTAGAATTTACAAGGCAGTGGCTGGCGCCGGCAATAGAGCACATGGACAAATACAATACGGTCTATATTTTCAACAGTGATCTGATGTTATGCGCTCTAAGGCAAGGAATGAAATCGGCCGGGATTTATTACAGCCAGCTGATAATTTGGATAAAGAACACAATCGTGATGGGCCGGAAAGACTATATGCCAGGGCACGAATTAATAGCATACGGCTGGCACGGTCGGCACAAGATGGAGAGGAGCAAGGCCAAGAGCGTGTTATTCTATCCGAAGCCGCATAAGAGCGCGCTGCACCCGACAATGAAGCCGGTAGGATTGCTAAGACAATTAATATTAAACAGCACCAAGAGAGGAGAGACAGTGTACGATCCATTCGGGGGGAGCGGATCAACCCTGATAGCATGCGAGCACACGGGGAGAAGATGTGCTATGATAGAGATAGACCCGAAGTACGTGGAGACGATCATAAAGAGGTGGGAGAAGCTAACAGGTAAGCAAGCAAAAAAATGGGAGAAACAAACAACACAATAAAACCAGAGGGTAGTCAAGTTGAGCACAAAGAAATCGTCAAAATCGGCACATCGATTGAAAAAAAGGAAAAAGAGGACGAAAAAAAACGTGATGAGCAGGAAAGGACGACAATAAAAAAAAGGTTGTTTCTTGAAATTTTTGAAAAAACACTTTGCGCAATATCTATAACATGTGATAAAGCAGGAATACACCGAGACACTTATAGGCTATGGATGACTACCGACCCAGAATTTCAGAGAACAGTTAATGAAATAAAAAGCCGAGAGAATGAGAACGTAGAGAATAAACTCAAAAATTTAATAGCGCAAGGGAAACAAGGGTCAATTCATTTTTACTTGGAGAAAAAACACCCGGATTATAAACCAAAAAGCAGCATGGAGTTGTCGCCGTCGAGCGGCGGACCGACTTTGTTTGAAGTAATAGTGAGTCTCGAGGAAAGGTTAAAAAAACCAGATGGAAAACCAAAGACAGCAATCGCAGACAATAAGCAACCGGCAGATAATAGAGACGCTGTTCAAGATCCGGGACAAGCGGGGAAACCTCGTGCCGTTCAGAAGCAACCCGACGCAGGAGTTGTACTGGAAACTAAAGACTCGCCGGAACATTTGGCTGAAGCCGAGGCAAAAGGGACTGAGCAAGATAATCGACGCCGATCAGCTCGTGGAATGCGTGAGGAGGCCCGTCAACTCCGTGGTGATATCGCACGAAAAGGAAGCGACGCAAAGGCTATTCAAAGCGGTTAAGGATTTTATAATACACTCGGAGGTAAAGCCCAGGGTATCAATCGACTCAAAGAGCGAGATGAAGTTCCCGGAGACGGACAGTTCTTATTTTATAGGAACGGCCGGCGCCAGGGCATTCGGCCGCGGAGACACGGTGCACAGAGCGCACTTGTCAGAGGCGGCTTTTTATTTGGAATTTAATAGAATCATCAATGGCATCGGCGAGGCGTGCGAGTACGGGCAGATAGACATTGAGACGACGGCCAACGGCCGGGGAGAGTTTTACGATTTTTATCAGTTGGCCAAAAACGGCAAGAGTTCATACACCGCGCATTTTGTCCCGTGGTTCATCGATGACGAGTATAGTGTGGACAATATGACAGAGGACGAGCGCAACGGCCTGAGCGAAGCGGTGAGGCAGATGATATCGGTCCCGGACCAGGAGTTCAAACTAACTGACGAGGAAAAGTTGCTGATGCGCCGGGCCATGGCCGAATGGAAAATAAAACTGACTATCGGGCAGATAAAATGGCGACGGTACAAGATTTGGGACAAGGCGGATTTTTTCTGGCAGGAATACCCGGAGGACGACGTGACGTGTTTTCTGCAATCCGGACGTCCGGTGTTCAAAATTATAAAATGCGACCCGACGCTGAAGATTCCGCTGGACAGTTTACCATTGTGGGCGGCGAGCAAAGAAAAAAAGGAAGCATTATTAAAAAGGCGATTGTTTGGCGGAGTCGATGGCGCCGAGGGAACGCTGAGTGGGGACGCTCATTCGTTCGCGGTGGTTGACGCGCCGCCGACAGAATCAATTGCTAGGGTGATTTACGAGTACACCAGCAACGAGCCGATCGATGTGTTTTGCCGGCACGTGGCCAAGATATGCAAAAGATACAACATAGTTTTAGGCGTTGAAAAAAACGGCGTCGGCGTGGCGCATGTGCAACGGTTAAGACAGCTGGGGGTAAGATTTTCAGAATACGAAACCACCGCGGCCAACCGGCCGATAATGATAACCGACCTGGAGGAGGCGTACCGAAAAGGAATGTTAATCGAATCATACCCGGAAGCTGAAAACGAAGCGAGAGACATGGAGTATAAAGACAACAATAGAGCCGAGCATAAAAAAGGAAAGCACGACGACAGAATATTTGCCCGGGCAATTGCCTGGCAGATGAGACACGCGCCGGTGGCGAAAGTGACGGTAATCTAGCAGGACTACTTGACAATAAAAAAATGTGGTATAATTAAAAAAAGAAAACACAACTCTAAAAATGATACCAATCTTTTCAAAGATAGTTTCATCGTTCAGGAGGAAAGGATACGCGACCGGCGGACTGGAATTGCTGGCCCGGTTGGTGGCGCCGGAGATATCAAAGACGGGGAGGCTCGAGACATACAGAAAATCGCTGTATGTTTTTGCGTGCGTCTCAAAGATAGCGGAAAAGGTGGCAAGCGTCGAGCTGAAAATGTACCGCGTTCTAAACTCAAAGGGCGATGTTAAAGAAGTAGAAACGCACCCGGTGCTGGACCTCTTAAGCGGGTTTAATCCGTTTCAGACAAAAAGCGAATTTATCGAGCAGCATACCATCAACCAAAAATGCAGCGGCGACTCATTTTGGTACAAGGTGAGAAACAAAAGCGGCAAGGTGGTGGAGTTGTGGAACCTGCGGCCGGATTGCGTAACGATAGTGGCCGACCCGGAAAAATTTATCAAAGGATACAAGTTTGACCGGGCGGACGGGCAGACAATTTTTATAGAACCCGAGAACATCGTTCACCACAAGTACACCGACCCGCTAAGTTCTTATTTCGGGATGTCGCCGATAACCCCGGCGGCCAAGCGAGTGCAGAGCGAGGAGTACGCGACGACGTTTCAGCGCGACTTTTTCTTAAACTCGGCTAGGCCCGATGCGGTGCTTAAAAACTCCGGCCAGGACCTGACTGCCGAACAGAAAAAAGAAATAAAGCAGGAATGGAAAAAATCACACCAGGGGGTGGGCAACAGCTCGAAGATCGCGGTGCTCGAGGGCGGTGTGGAGTACCAGCAAATAAGCATCTCGCAAAAAGAGATGGACTACATCGAAAGTATCAAAGCGACCAGGGACGATATCCTGGTGGCTTTCAAGGTGCCAAAGCCCCTGCTGGCGATTGTGGACGACGTAAACCGGGCCAACAGCGAAACGGCGATGGAGGTGTTCCTGCGGGAAACTATAAAGCCCGAGATGGTAAGACTGTGCGAGAAAATCAACGAGAAGCTTGTCTGGCCTGACTTTGGCGAGGAGTTTTTTATTGACTTTGTCGACCCGACGCCGCAGAACGTCGAGCAGAATATTTTGCGATACCAGTCGGGAATACAAAACGGTTACATGCTAATCAACGAGGTAAGGCAGGAGCTGAACATGCCGCCGATCAAAGGCGGATGGAGTCTGTACCGGCCGATCATGGAACAGGCGGTGGGAGGTCTGCCGCAAAACGACGGCAAGGGAATTAAACTTATAATGGGCGAAGCGGCCAAGATGACAAAAAGCCAGGTGTACGAGCAAGCCGCAAAGCCAAAGGTTTATGATTTCAAAGGACGCTATTGGTACAAACGAAAACTGGAGTTGAGAGAAGCCATCGAAAAATCAATCAGCAAGGGATTGAAAGATATAAAGAAAAAGAAAGAAGAAAAAAAGCCACGGCCGTTGATAACCGACGCCGACCTGAAACTGGCCTACGCTAACCTGGTAAATAAAAAGATAGACGCCCGGGCCAAGACGCTGAGTGATGGGGTGATAGTCTTTGCCGAAAATCAAAAAAAGCGTGTCCTGGCCAAAATAGACAAACTAAAAAGCAAGAAAAAAATAACCGTCAAAGTCGAGCAGGTCTTTGACAAGGACGCAGAGAACGAGATAGCCATCGAGTTCATCACGCCTTACCTGGCGCAGTTCCTCAAGGATGCGGCAGTCGAGGCGTTGGACCTGGTGGCGCCGGCCGAGGACTTCACCGACAAGGCGAGTGTCGCCAAGTTGATAAAAAAGCGGGCGGAGTTTTTCGCCGACAGCGTAAACAGCACAACGCTCGACGGACTGGAGTCGACGCTAGGAGAGGGCATCGCCGAGGGAGAGGGAATCGCCCAGCTGTCCGACAGGGTGAGCGCGGTGTACGATGAGTTCCCGACCTGGCGAAGCGACTTGATAGCGCGCACAGAGGCCACAGCGGCCAACGGCGAGGGCACCATCGAGGGATTGAAGCAGTCCGGTGTGGCTAATGCTAAGGAGTGGATAAACGCCGGGGACGCGCGCGTGCGCGAGGAGCACATGGACCAGCCCGTGGGAGTCGGCGGAGAGATCGTGGGACTCGACGAGATATTCACAAACGGGTTAAAATACCCGAGCGAACCAAATTGTCGATGTGTTTTAGGTCCAGCTTTTATAGAATAGGTGTTATAATAAAAGAATGAATAAATTAACGGAAACAGAAAAATCATATATCGCTGGATTAGTAGACGGAGAGGGATGCGTGACCGTCTGCAGGAGATTGTCGAAGATTAGCGGAGAGTACAAATTCCAAATACGAGTGATAGTCACAAACACGAATGAGGAGATAATAGACTGGCTTAAAAAAACAATTGGGATGGGGTTCACTAGGAAATCCACATGGGAAAATTACAGTGCCAAGTGGAAACCGATCCACAGATATGAAGTAGATAGTCACAAAGCGAGAGAACTTCTGGCTGAAATAATTCCGTATCTGATTATTAAAAAGGAATTGGCGAAAATGGTGCTGGAATTCCCGACCAGGAATGGAGGACTGGAAAGAACCATCGAGGAATATGAAAAACAACTCAATGAATTCTCAAAAATATCTTCATTGAATCAAAGAGGCGTGATCGGCCCGGCTTTCATTGAATAAACAAATTAAAAAATAAACACCACCAATAAAATGCTAAAATACAACGACGGAAAATTATTAAAGCGGAAGATGGTCTTTGAGACAAAGGAGATAGACGAGGAGAATTTTATAATCCGGGGAGTATTCTCGACCGGCGACGTTGACCGTCAGGGCGAGGTGATAGAACAGGCGGGATGGAAGCTTGACGAGTTCAAGTCAAATCCGGTTGTGCTCTTTGCCCACGACCACTACCAGCCGGCGATAGCGCAGGTGGTAGAAATCGGCGTTGACGCGTCCGGCCAATTGTCCGGGGCGATAAAGTTCGCGGCCAAGGAATACGAATTTGCGGCGACGATATTCAAACTTTATGTCGGGAAATATATGCGTGCTTTCAGCGTCGGATTTTTCAACAACCGTTATGAGATTGACCAGGAAAATGATATAGTTTATTTGAAAGAAAACACGATGTACGAACTATCCTGCGTGAACGTGCCGGCAAATGCCATGGCCCTGGCCTACGCTAAGGGAATAAACATGGACCCGGTGAAAAAATGGCTGGAAGATATGAGAGGAAAGAGACAGGACGAATTGAAGCGATTGGCAAATGGCGCCATCGACGCGGAATTAATAAAAACACTAAGCTCGGACATCAGAGCGCTGACGGAGGCGATCGAGTCCGGGAATAAAGCCGATATCAAAGTGGTGGAAAAGGTCGAACACCCCTCGGAGAATAATGAGGGCGGCAAAAAAATATCCGTCAAACTCATCAATAAGACGATGAGAGAATTGCTAAAATTAAAAAACACCACTAAGCAAAAATGTTAAAACTAAAAGACATCCTGAAAAAGGAGCCGGCTGATCTCACGGCCGATGAAAAAGAGTTCTTACAAGAGAACGCATCCTACCTCAAAGACGCCGAGCTTAAAAAATTCGGCATCGAAGCGGCTAAGGATGATGAGGACGATGCCATCGATGAAAAATCGCTGCAGAAGCTGATCATCGACAACATCAAAGCCAACGTCGGAGCCAAGGATATCGCCGACGAGTTGGTCAAGCACTTCATGGACGGGGTCCAGGAGCAGAGGTCCAAGATCAACGCTGGGCAAAAGATTGAAAAGGACGAAAAGAAAGACGACATCACCCGTCGGTTCATGAAAGCGCTGCTTGATGGCGACCGGGCCGGAGCGAAAGCTTTGAGTACGTCGACATCAGGCGCAAGTCCGGACGACGCGCAAGCCGGGTTATTGATTCCGACTGAATTAATGACGGAAGTGTTGCGCATTATCCCGACATACGGTTTGGCAAGACGCGCGATGAGATACTTGCCATTTAGCGGACCGGGCAACAGCCGGACCATCCCCGCGCTTGGCACGACAGTGTCGGTTTTCTGGACGAACGAAAAAGCCAAAAAGAAATCCACCCAGCCCAAGTTTAGTCTGATCACCCAGACCCTCAAAAAGTTGTCGGCAATCGTGCCGTTTACCGAGGAAATTCTGGAAGACAGTGCTATCAACTTGACGGCGTTGGTGGCCGAGTTATTCGGCGAAGCGGTGGCCAAGGAGGAGGACGAACAGTTCTTCGCTGGCACCGGAGCGCCTTGGACTGGTATTCTAAACAACGGTCTGGTTAACAAGGTTTATCAGGCGACCGCGGGCGTGGCTAATTTAAGCGCCGACGACTTACTAGACATGCAGGACGCGACCCCGAGCGGGGCGCTAAACGGAGCCAGTTATTACCTGCACCGCACTGTATTGTCTAAGATCCGCAAGTTGAAGGACCTGGACGGCGACTATATTTATCAGCGCCCGGGTCAGGGATTGCCAGCGACCATTTGGGATTATCCGTACGAATTGTCAGACGCATTTCCGGCTTATGCCGATGTTGTCGAGGGTTCGCCTTATATCCTATTCGGTAACTTGCGACTTGGCGCCATCTTCGGCGACAAACAGCAACTAAGGGTCAAGCTTTTGGAGGAAGCGACCATCACCGATACGGACGACCAGACGGAAATCAATCTGGCCGAGCAGGATTGCGTGGCCTTGAGAATTGTGGAAAGAGTGGGCTACGTGATTGCCTTGCCGACGGCGTTGACGGTTTTGGACGCCGACGACTCGGGTTCGTCAGCCAGCTAAGCATAAGCAACTAAAACAACAGGCAGGGGCGGGGACATAAACCCGCCCGGCCTGAACGGACCCGGGCAAAGTCGAGCTCGGGCAATAAAAGAAAGGGAAACATTATCATGTCAGCAACAGTCGAAATTGATGAACGTAATGGCGCGCCGGCGGGGACGCTGACGCACAACATTGCGAACTCAAACTTTGGCAGCACCGACGCCAAAGAAATCGTAGCGGCCAGTTATCCGATAGTTCCGGGCAACAACAGCTACGAAAAGTGGCAGCAAATCCACGTCACGGCCATGGGCGGGTCAAGTAAGATTAACAACCTTAAAGTGTGGCGCACGATAGCCCTAGGGGGCAGTGCGGTGCACGTGACTAACGCCCGGACGGCGGATTATGGCGGAGCGGAAGTATACGCGACGCCGGTGGCGACCGATTCAACGATCGCGGATCAGGCCATGCCGACCAGCGAACCGGCATCGGCGAACCTGGGCATAGGCGGAGCCCTAGCAGGGGAATTAACAGATGTGGGGTCGTCGGACTATTTGGTGCATCAGATTCAAACCGACGCCGGAGACGTAGCGGGCGCGGCGACCACGATGCATTATCAGTACGACGAAATCGCCTAAGTACCATGGCCAAAATTCAACCCGAAAAGCACGTGTGCGGTCCGTGCGGCAAAGAGTTTAAGACTGCAGATGAGTATATCGCGCACGCATGCGCGAAAGCCGGGGGTAAGACCCCGACAGACCCCGAGTTTTTGGAAGCGACAACCACGCCAAACTTCAAGCAAGTTAGCGCGGCGGCCAAAAAAAGAGGGGACAAAAAGTAGCAATTAATTTAATATTACCGGAGTCAACTCAATGGCTCCGCCGGGCAAAGACCGCAACTCAATGCGGCCGCCGGACCATAAAGGCCCGGCAAAACCGGGTCTTTAATTTTATGACAAAAAAATATCTTTATTACGGAGAAAAAGGAGTGGAGGAGATAGAAAAAGAGAAATGGGAGTGGGTGGTAATATACAAAGATGGCCGTAAGTTGAGGCAATTTGACGAACGGGGAATGTTCCACCGCCTGGCCGAGATAGAGCAAGAGCACGTGGACATCTTCGGGCTGGAAAACGAGGAGGAAAAAAGAGGGCTGACAATTAAGTTGCCTGATGGGGCGAAAATAATCCACAAATACCGCAACGTCTGCATGAACTTTGGCACCGCTCAAGAACGGCGCGCCAGGATCTATATGTTCGGATTCAAAATTGGCGGAGAGAGCTTTATAAATTACGTGATGCCTAATGGCGGGATCATGCAGTCAAACGATCCTGACCTGATGATAGGCAAATATTTGGAATAGAGAAAAATGATAAATTTTGACAAACAATTTTTTGAAACTCATCAGGAACGCCTGCTTAAAATTGCCAACTCAAAATGGTTGCGGTGGCTATTGGGATTGAACCGATTGCCAGAAGATTTGAAAGGGAAAAAATGGAAGCAGATTACCACCGCAGGGCTTCTTGAGGAGGGATATTACTATAATTGGCAGACAAGAAAACTTGAAAATAGAGGATATTTTTTTAGCCGCGACAGATTTGCCGAAGCACTTGCTTACAATTTATCGCCATTGGTTTACTTCAGGCAAAGGGCTTCTCTCTCTAAAATGAAGTGGCATTTTTCGCCCGCTGGAGTTTTGGGAATGATTGCTTTATTCTTTATTCCAAAATCAATATCTGGCGTTAGTTTTGCCTTTGCCGTTACTACTGATAATTTTTATCCCTCTCCTGGGACGACCGTTGACGGCTGGGTTAGGCGAACCAGCGGCGGTGAGAATTGGGCTACAACTAGAGCTGGGGCTGGGACAAGCAACAGCTCAACAGGAGATGAGGACAGGTTTACGTTTTTTACCCCTCTTGGTTCTCCAAATATCTCAGAAAATTGCCGAGCAATTTTTGTCTTTCCAACAGGCACTCTTGGCTCTGGTGCGTCAATTTCTTCAGCCACTCTCAACTTGATGATAACCTTTAAGCAGAACAACAGTTTTGGTGCTGACGAGGGGCTAAGTCCAAATCTTGTAGCCGTTTCTCCAGCCGCAGACGACGCTATCGCTAATGGTGATTATGGTAATTTCAGCTTTACTTCTTTTGGTGAAATTGTTTACTCAACAATATCGGTAAGCACAACTGTATATAGCCAAATATCCCTTAATGCCTCTGGTTTGGCTAATATCAACAAAACAACAAATTCTCGTTTCGGCATTGTTTCTCGGTGTGATTTGTCCGACACTACTCCTGGTTGTTCTTTCAACTCCCAGGACAACCGTGTTAGCGGCTATTATTCTGACTGGACGGGAACTGATAAAGACCCATATTTGGCAGTTACTTATACGACCGTTGTCGCCCCGACCGTAACGACAGCGGCGGTGACTGACCAGGCAAAAACCACCGGAACGGCCAACGGAGAGATAACAAACAATGGCGGGGCAAACGCCACAAGGAGAGGATTCTGCTACAAGGAGGGATCGAGCGGCGACCCGACAACGGCCGACAGCGTGGAGTACGAGGACGGCGACTTTGGGGCCGAGGCGTACGATCTGCAACTTTCAGGACTGACAAAGGGCACGGCTTATCGCGTACGCGCGTACGCGGTGAACTCGGCCGGGACCGGATACGGGTCAACGGTTGATTACGTGACCATAGATGACACCGATATCACAAAGGGGGCGGCATATAAGGTGCTGACCGAGGTGGACAAGACAAAAGCGGCTGCGTATACCGTAATAGCCCCGGTTGCCAAAACCAAGGCGGCCGCATATTTGATATTGACAGAGGTAGGAAAAACTCTCGGGGCAACGTACTGCGTTAAAGCCCCGGTCGCGAAGACAAAGGATGCCGCATACAGGATAGTCATCGAGCACGATATCACCAAGGGAGCAACGTACAAGGTTGATGCCGAGCACGGGATAACAAAAGACGGAACGTACCGGATAAAAACAATTATTGAGATTACCAAA
>Ga0247839_1001466_pt1 | contig 38803 bp, 43 predicted proteins | sample LaCruzMarch2015__6_FD_192405 | JGI IMG/M metagenome (GOLD analysis project Ga0247839, IMG submission 192405) | Freshwater microbial communities from meromictic Lake La Cruz, Castile-La Mancha, Spain - LaCruzMarch2015_16m | ecosystem: Environmental > Aquatic > Freshwater > Lake | place: Spain... | reverse complement strand
CTTGTGAAATGTGTAAAAAATTATTAAATAAATATAAAGTAAGTAAAGTTTGTACTTTATGTGGGAATAAAATAATAAAATCATAATTACCAATTTATATAATTAATAAAAAATTTATTTTAAGATTTGCTATATAAATTTTTTATTTTGTATAAGGTTTATAATTTACAGCTTTCTTGCAGCAGTAACAATATTTTTAAGTCCATTATCATCGTCTGTTTCCATAGCTTCGACAATCATTTTATGATATATATCAGATGTTTTAGAACAAGAATTTCCGTAATCAGGATATTTCTCTTCCAACGAAGTTGGCTCTGGTAATAACCTTATATTTTTATTAGCTACTCTTGTTATAAGTTTCTTTAATTTACTTTTCTTTTCAGATTTATTTAGAAGTTTCATTCATACTTATATATGTTTTTCCATCGCTTAAAATCATTATATATTCTAAACATTATCTTCATCATGAATTAATTCACCTATTCTTAAATTATTTTCTTCATCTTCATAATCTTCATAATCTTCATCTTCTTCTTTAACTTTTTCTTCCTTATCTTTAACTTTTTCTTCTACATCTGTTATAGGTTTAATAATAGTTAGTTGTTTTAATCTGTTGCGAATTTTTTTTAATTTAATTTTTTCACGTGTCTCTCTTACTTTTTCTTTACAATTTTTTACACATACACAACAAAATAGAATAGATAATATAAAAGAACTGAAAATTATTATTAATATTTTTCCATTATCCATTTTGATTTTATTTGATATAATAATTTTATATAAAAAGTAATTCAATTTTATATGTTATAATATATATTTAAACAATAACTTAAAGACAACAATATATTATTATATGAAAAGGAAGAATATTTTAAAATATTATTTTTTTAAGTTTCCTGATGACATCTTACAGCAAATTTAAATTGATGAATTTTTATGGTGTCAGTATCGGTATGGGACCATAGTTTAGTGGTAGAATATGTGCTTTGGGTGCACATGACTCGGGTTCAATTCCCGATGGTCCCCCACTTTTGTTTTCTTACAGCAATTTTTGGAAACAAATATTTTTTTAAAAGAAAACAGCATTTGTGCTTCGATAGCTCAGTTGGTTTAGAGCATGTTACTGTTATGTACATAAATGTACACTGGTATAACAAGGTCCCAGGTTCAATCCCTGGTCGGAGCGTTTTAATATAATATAAAATTATAATACTTTTATATTATTCATATTTCCAAATAAATCCCTTTGCTGTTTATGTTGTCTCCATCTTTCGTATAAATCTTGTCTTGTTTCACCTATATAGGTTAGGTTTGTAATTTTATTTATTATCATATAAATATATCCCATTACTATAATTTTATTTTTATATTATTTTACAATAACAAATGTTTTGTATCTTCTCTCAATTTGTCATTTTACAAACTATCTTTGCTCAAGAAAAAACACTTAAAAATTACTATTAAAGAACAATTACACATTAAAAGTAAATGGCTTTGAACCTTATGTTTAATTATGAAACTATAAATGAAGAACAAAGTAAAAAAGTTAGTTTTACACCTTTGCACATTTAAAACGCCGACTTTTTAAATGTGTTATTTATAATTCTTTAATTTTCTTGTTCTGTTTGATGGTTTCCTTACAAATCCTATTGGTCGTTTATATGTTCCTCTAATAATATTTTTATATTTTTCTTTTGGTATTTCTCTTACTACTTTATCTATATTTATCTTTAATTCTTCATATTTTAATCCTTCTAATTTTTGTAATCTTGATTTCAACATACTAAAGAAATTTTCTATGGAATTTGTAAAATGTTGGTAAGGAACAGAATATAATAAATTATTATGTTTATTTACTAATTCCTTGATTTTTGCATTTCTATGAGAACTTGCATTATCTAAAATTATTAACTTATTTTTAAATTTAGTTGTTATGTGTTCTTGTAAAAAATCATATAATCTATTACTATCAATACCACCTTTATTATATAAATCCCAACCTAAAACACCTTCGGTTGATATTGAAAATATACCTGTATATTTTTTGAATACTTCTTGAGAATTTGTTTTTATTATACATCTTTTTCCTAATTTATTATAACAATGTTTTCTTTTTTGTAATGAACCTATAGAAGTTTCATCTATACAAATAATATCTTCTAATTTGTATTGTTTTATTTCTTCATAAAATTCATCTAACTTTTTATTGATATCAATATCTTTTCCAAATCTTTTTACTGGTTCATGTCTTATTCTTGTTATTTTCAAAGTTATATTATTATCGTTTATAATTCTATTTATATGAAATCTACTTAATGATACATTAAACTTTTCTTTTAGTTTTAACATTAATTCACTCATAGTTATAGTTTTATTTTTAGTTATTTCATCTAATAAAAACTTAACATGTTCTTTACGAACTTTATATGCTACAGGTTTTCTATTCTGTCTTTTTATTTCACCTTCTTTTTCATATTTTTCAACCCAACGCATCAAACTTCTTGCAGAACATTTGAATATTTCACATACTTCTAATTGTGATTTATCACCAACTAAATAATATTCTACTGCTGATTTTTTATAATCTTCACTTTTATGTTTTGATGTCATACTTATTATTATGACATAAAAATATTTAAAATTATGTTATATATTTATATAGAAAATGAATATTTCAATAGATGAATATAACACTATGAAACAAGAGATAGATGAATTGAAAAAGAAAAATGAAGAATTAGAAACCAGATTGAAAATATATACGAATAATCATCGCCATAAAAAATATTACGATAATAATACAGAAATAGTAAAACAAAGAGCAAAAAATTATATGGAAAAGGTAAAAGAAACAAATCCAGAAAAATTAAAAGAATGGCGTCATACCGCATATTTGAAACGAAAAGAAAAGTTGAAATCACAAGAAGAATGAACTAATTAAAATGTTGATATTCATTATTTTTACACATGTAAATATTTTGAATAATATTGTCTGTTTTTATTTTTTCAATATTATTTATTAATTCAGTTTTCCAATCATATTTTTCATTAAATACATCTTCTTGTAATAATCTAATTATAGAATAACCATTTTCATTAGCACATTTCTCTTTGTATTTATCATTTTCATATTGTTCTTCTGGAGTTTTCCAATTCATAACTTGTTCAAAATGTTGTCTTCCATCTAATTCAAGAATAATTTTGAGTTCTTCAATACAAAAATCAAATGGTAAATATTTATTTGTATCATTATTTTTACACCAATCTTTTTTAAATTGTGTTGTAATTTCATATAATTTTTGTAAATATTCATATAATATAAATTCTGTTTTGTTTACACAATAAGGACAACCACAACCTCTTAAATGTGAATCTGGTTGTTGTTCAAAATCACCATGAATTTTACAAGTAACAACTATTTTTGTTCGTGCATTTATATAATTTATTTTTGAATATTCATATTTATTGTTATGTATAATATTAGCATTTTTAATAAAATCATCTACATCAGTTTTTTGTTTTATTTTCATTGTTGCTATTCCACAACATTTACATCCACAACCAGATAAATGTGTTTGGGGCGTTTGTTCAAAATCACCATGTTTTTTGCAAATAATTGTAACATTTGTATGATTATTTATATAATTTATATTTGAATAATAATATTTATCGTTATGAATTAGTTTTGCCTTTTCAATAAATTCTTCAGTATTTGATAAATAATTTCCTACACATTTTTGACATCCCTGTTTATGTGTAATATGATTTGAAGGTGTTTGTTCAAAATCACCATGTTCTTTGCAAATAATTATAACTTTTTCATTCATTTTTATATAATTAATTTTACTATAACCATATTTATCATTGTGTATTTCTTTTGCTTTATTAATAAAATCATTATTTGAAAATATGAACATATTATACCCACACTTATAACACCCCCTTCCATCTAAATGACCATTTGGAGTTTGTAAAAAATCACCATGTTCTTTACAAATAATAATTACTTTTTCTATTACATTTTTATATTCAACTTTTGAATAATCATATCTATCATCATGAATTTCTTTTGATTTTTTAATAAATTCTTCAGTGTTAGATTTATAACAACCCACACATTTTATACAACCACTTTCTTTACTTAAATGACTATTTGGTGTTTGTAGAAAATCTCCATGTTCTTTACAAATAATAATTATTTTTTCTCCTGCATTTTTATATTTAACTTTTGAATAGTTATATGTATCGCCGTGAATTTGTATTGCGTCTTTGATAAATTGATCTGTTGTTTTTCTTTGTTTATCTGAATTTATTTCAGTTGAACAATTTCTACAACCCTTTCCATCTAAATGACAATTTGGAGTTTGTAAAAAATCACTATGTTCTTTACAAATAATAATTACTTTTTGATTCGCCTTTATATATTCTACTTTTGAATAGTCATATTTATTATTATGTATAATATTTGATTTTTTTATAAAATCATTCGTATTACTTTTTTTACCATTTATAGTTTTTTCTCTACCACAATCTTTACAACCATTACCTCTTTTATGTGTTTTTGGTAATTGTAAAAATTCTCCATGTTCTTTACATATAATTATAACTTCTTTCAAATTATTTTCATATTCAACTTTTGAATAATTGTATTTATCTCCGTGTTTTTCTTTTGCTTCAATTATAAATTGTTCTGTTGATTGTTTTTTCATAAGTCAATTATACAAATAATAATCTAAAAATAATTTTATATCAATTTTATTATTTTTAATTATTTAGTAATTTCAACATAATACTATTTAAAGAAATAATATTTATATAATATATAGAAATGAAAAAGTCAAAACCTAAAGTTAAGGAAAAGAAGAAGGATGAAGAAAATTTTGATTATATGAAAACTAACAAGGATAATATTAAGAATGTTTTGAAAGACCCAAATATTTTACCAATTATAAATGATTTAGTAAATAGAACAAATAAAATAGTTATTCATTCATACCAATTTATTAAACTTTATTATATTTTTCTTTATGAAAATGAATTGAAATTTCCAGTAATAGATAAAGAATTTATATGCGATGTTTTCAAAGTTTTAACTATTAGAAGATGTGGGTCTGGTGGATATACTGAAAATAATATGCCTGAACAACTACAAGAATTAACCGAGTTTTACAGAGAACATTATTCAAATACTATATCCAATAATGAAACTATTTATTATGATAAATTAAGTTATATTTTACCTTATGAAGCGATTGATATGATTACAAATATCAATAATAATATTCAAGAACACTTTATAGACCATTTGAATAAGTATGTGAATATTGTTTTCAACGTAAAAGAAAAGTCCGCAAAAATAACTACTGAAAACAAGGATAAAATTATAAGAAAACAATTACATAAACAACTATATGATGAAATTGGTAAAGTCAAAAAAGATTTAATGCATTTTGGTGATTTAACAAGTGATGAAAAATATCATAAATGGATTATTGAAGAAAGAATAAAATTATATCCAAATAAAACAAGATTTGATAATGACAATATTTATTACGATTTGAAAAGCAATACACAAGAGTTTTTACATTCTATGTTTCATATTTCAATAGAATTAGAAAAGTTAAATGAATTAAGAATACAAAATGAAGAGAAACAAATTAGATTATTTAATGTATTACCTTTAAGAACAAATATTATTAGTAAAAATATATGTATTGATACTTGTGGATTAATTTCTAACTTTTTAGGAGATGAACCAACAACAAAACATTTGAGAGATTACAAAAAAGATAATAACCAAGTTAATTTATGGAATAAATTTTTCAAACTAAATAAAAGAGTTTTCAATAAAGGACAAAAATATACATTTTCACATATGATTAGAACAGATGGTGTTTCTTGTTGTGTATTATTTGTAAGAGTAGATGCTAATGGAAAACCATTACCAAAAACATGTAAAAATAAAAAATGTTGTGAAGAAGAAAATATAGATTATATTGAAAAGGTAAAATTAACAGAAGAACTAAAAAAAATGAAGGTTGTTTGTGCAGACCCTAATTATAGCGATTTAATATATTGTGGTTCTAAAGATGAAAATGGAAATTTACAAACTTTTCGTTATACTCAAAATCAAAGAAGATTAGAAACAAGAATGAAAAAATATAATAAAATTATTGATAAAATAAATAAGGAAACAAAAATAGAAAATAAAACTATTAAGGAAATTGAAACTGAATTATCGGTATTAAATAGTAAAACATGTGATTATGAGAAATTTATGTATTATTGTATTGAAAAGAACAAAATAAATTATAAATTGTATTCACATTACGAACAAACATTTTTTAGAAAATTCAAATTAAATAGATTTACAAATACTCAAAAAAGTGAATTGAAAATGGTTAAGAATTTTTCCAATAAATACGGAAAACCTGATAAAACTATATTTGTAATGGGTGATTATGATAAAGGTGATTATCATATGAAAGGTAAAGAACCAGTTATTTGTAAGAAATTTAGGAGGATTTTTAGAAATGCTGGTTATAATACATTTTTGGTAAATGAATTTAGAACATCAAAATTATGTAATTGCTGTAATGGTGAATTAGAATATTTTTTAGAAAGACCAAGTCAAAAACCAAAATTAAAGAAAGAAAATAAAACAGAAATCTGTCATGGACTATTACGATGTCAATCGGTTAAGCATAAAAGCGAAATATTCCATAACAGAGATAAGAATGCTGTGCAAAATATGTTAAATATAGTAAAATCTGTATTTGATACAGGAAAAAGACCAAACATATTTTGTAGAGAAATAAATTCTTAAACTTCATAGTCATTTCAAGATGACTACTAATCAAATTTTTGCATCTTTGTTTATTTTTTTCGTCGTTAATTCGGCGTTTTAAATGTGCAAAGGTGTAAAATTTATACTATTTAAACTAAGAAATTATTTACTTTTATTTTAAATTCTTCTGATTCTACATAAGCTATCCAATCTTTTGGTATTGTTCTTATTGGTGATTTTTCTTTGATATCACAATTTATATAATCTCTTATTACCAATATCTTACCAACTATGCTATCAAATATACCTTTAAATTTTATTCCATCTTTTCTATAAAAAGTATAAAATTTATTTGATTCTAAATTTTCTAATTTTAGCTTTCTATAAGTATAATTTTTATTATTCATTTTTCGTTTAATTTATTATGTAGAATTTTTTATTACTTTTCATTTTTAATTTATATTTGCCAGTTATTGTATTACAATAACATGTTAAAGATATCGCTTTATATATAATTACTATTATGGAAGCTATTAAGACTAAATCGTGTAATGAAGTAAAAGACATTACAAATTTACAACCATTATGGGCTTCTGAAAATCTAAGCAAAGGTTGTAAATATATTGACGGAAATATTTAATCAATCTTATTAGAATTTAGTTTTTTATAAATTTCAGGATTTATAAATAATATTAATTGATGCATTATATGACATAAATTACAACCACATATTTCTTCTTCATATTCTTCGTCATATTCTTCGTCATCTGATACTTCTTCTAATCCATTTTCTTCATCTAATTTCTCCTTATCATTTTCAAATGTATCTTCAACAATAGGTGGATAAATTAACTCGAAAAACTCTTTGCTTATCTCAAACAATTTTATAATCATTAATAATAGTGAATATAAAATACTTTTAACCTTTATTTTTGAAATGTCTTAATACATTCCCAGATTTTTGCTGACTCATCAAATGAAAACACTCCTCTCTTTTGAGCTAATCCTAAAAAATTAACCATAACATTCAAAGCTATATTCTCATCTCTGATTGGAGTATCAACTAATTTAACTTCGGTCTTTTGCGGAGGAACAGGCTGCATATTCTCACTCATAACAATATTTTGGTCCATTATAATTACTTTTTGTTTTTAGTTTTTAAGCTTTTATATCTGCAATTTATTTATTTATTATAAATATATTTAAAGGATTCTTTCCATATAATATAACAATGAACACACACGATAATATGCTGTCAACTGACCCTATATTGAATTCAAATATTGTTAACAAAGGTTTTGCAATTTTAGATGCTACATTTAAAGAAAAAGGTTGGCATCTCACTAAAAATGAACTTAATTGGATTTGCTACAGCAAATTTAGCGATGAAACTAGTTGTTTTGATATTAAAATTTTACCTGATAAAATTGTAGTTAGTGTACCTATTAAAAATTCTTCCTATCAATATGTTACATCATTTAAGGGCTATTTTCAAGCTAGTGAATATTTAGAACAAAGATTATTTGATTATATTGAAGAAAAAATTGATTTACAAAAATAACTTAAAAATAAATGCATTATAAGTTATATAATCTAAAATGGCCAACCTAATTGATATCACTACTAACATTTTGTCTCAAAATACCATTTGCTTTGAGACGAGAAATATTAATGTTGAACAAATTCCTGTTCCCATCCAAGATGCAAAATTTGGTATACTTAATTTCGTAGCTGTTACTGCTCAAGAAACTAAGGATGAAATTGACTTCGTATTTAGTGTCGACTGTTCTGGTTCAATGTCCGACCAATGTGCTGACGGAAGGAGTAAAATCCAGCATATTATTCATACATTAAAAAATATGATTATATTCTTCCACGAGCATACAAATGCGAACATTAATATTACAATTAATTCATTTGATACGCAAATTTATCCAATCGTTTTTAGAACCAAAATTACTGACGAAAATTTAGGTTTAATTATTGATAAGATTGAAAAAATTACTCCTCGTGGAAGCACCAACATTGAATTTGCTCTTAGAAAATCTGCTGAAGAAATAAACTACTTAAAAGAATTATTTCCTGATAATATTATTTATCATATATTTATGACTGATGGTGAAGCTACTGACGGCTCTAAGGATATTAATGTTTTACAAAGTATTGTACATCCTGATATTACAAATGCATTTATTGGATTTGGCGCTGAACATGATGCTGCCTTACTTCATGCCATTAGCTCTGTTGGCAAAAGTGCATACTACTTCATCGATAAATTGGAAAGCGCTGGACTTGTTTATGGTGAAATTTTACATGGAATTATTTACAAATTATTAGAAGACTCAGAAATTATTATTGAAAATGGTCTTGTCTATAATTACAAAACAAATACATGGGTTGAATCTTTAAAAATTGGAGACATCGTCAGTGAAGCTAATAAAATTTATAATATTATATCAGACAATCCCGATGAATGTAAAGTTAATATTAAAGGTACTTTATCAGATTTGATTATTCTATTCCCATCAACACTTATTGACCCCCTTGATTTGACAAGACAAATTTATAGACAACGCACATTACAATTACTTTATGAAGTCAATGATTTCTGCAATAGAAAACGCGCTTATGAAAGTTCACATGATACTGGTATATTCAATATATTTATTGGTAATATAGATGATATTGCTTTTCAAACATTAGAAGATGAAAAGAAAAATATTAAATTTAAGCTTTACAATTTAATAGAAGAAATGAAAAAATATATGACCGATAACAATTTGGAAGAAAATAAAGTTCTTAAAAATTTATGTGACGATATTTATATTTGCTTCAGAACATTTGATTCCAAATTTGGAATGATGTATTGCACTGCACGACAGACTTCTCAGGGAACACAAAGACAATATACTGCTTCCTCTATTGAAGTTACAGAAGACATTTATGATACTAATAGAACAATCAGACAACGAAACCACACCAGAGCACTAGATATAGATATTCCACAATTATATAGACAAACTAATGCTGTTCAATTTTACGATTTACCTGATGAATTTGAATTACCTATTGTACAACATACTATGTCTGATTTTGCCGATACACCATACTTAACTCCTCAAGCTACTCAACTCATGAGAGAAATTAGCAGACCATTCGAACCTAATCATTATGATGAAGAAGATGAAAATTCTATTCTTACACAAGAAATCAATTAAAAAATAATTAAAAATTTTATATTAAATTTAAATATTAAATTTTTTTATGCTTGAAAACTATTTTGTTTATTAAGTTCTGTTTGTAATTCACTTAATAATGGAAATTCATTTGAATTTATATTCTCACTTAAAAAAGATGGTTGTGATTCTAATGGATTATCATTTATACCCCATAAGTATTGCCAAACACTACTTATAAATGGCGGCTTATCTTTTACTCTTAATCGATAAGCACACGAATAATCAGGAGTTGAAGCTAAAGCACCACATGGATTGCATGGATTATTCAAAAATGTAAAACCTGGAATTATTTTTTCTAAATCATTATAATCAACAGGTGATATCTTCTCATTCTGTTCTCCAAATATTCCACCTTTTCCTGCATATCTTAATCTCTCTAATGTTGGGTTTTCGTCATCTTTCATACTACATTTAATTACGTCGTCAACACGATTACCAATTAATCCAGATTTGTAAGGAAAATCACCAAAACCACTTGGCAGTTCTTCCAATTTATTACCAGATGGGTCCTTTACTAAAACACCATTTAATAGAAATTTACCTTCTTTAGTTTGATAGGATAGAATTCTTAATATAGCAGCCTCATTATAAATCTTTCTTGCATAATTTGTAGCTTGTTCTGCAACTGTTCTTATATAAGGATTTCTATTTACTGCTTCTTCATAAAGTTCAATTACTTTTTGTGACCATGGCCATTTTCCATTTTTGTTAAAATATTCTAATTCTTCTGATGTTGATTGTTTTTCAATTTGTTCCATATCAAAAATAGTATTTTTATTAATAGTTGTTTGTATTTGTAAAAAATCATCTTGTAAATTCTTCAGTGAATCATCATTATTTAAATTTGTTTGCAAATCATCATTTGAAAAATTACCACTTATTTGAAGTTGAAAACCATCTTTTACTTTTGATAAATAAGCAAATCTATATAAGATTACAATAATCAAACCTGCAATTAAACCATTAATTCTATTATTCATATAAATTAATAAAACTGATATTATCAAAATTAAATTGCCTAAAATTGAATCGAATAATGAGACAAATATTTCAGGAATAAAATATAATATTAACCAAATCCCAATTAATATAGTTAATAAACCAATTATTTTTGTTTTATTTTCATCATTAAATAACTTTTTAATCTTCATATATTATTAAATTATTTTTTATAATTTAATTATATATATGCGTAAGAGTAGAAAAAATCATAGAAAAAAAACTAAGAGTAAAAAATGTATTTATACTGATGAAGCAAAAAGAATTTTTAAAGAAATACATCATTTAAGAAACAAAAATAAAACAAGAAGGAATTAAACTACTTAAATACCTGTTGAACCAAAACCACCATCTCCTCTAGCTGTTTTTTCACCCAATTCTTCTATCGAATTAACCATTTTAATAATGATTGGAATTAAGTTAGCAGCACAAATTTGTATGTGTCTGTCAAATTTATTTACATTTGTTTCATTTACATAAATAACATCAAACATTCCCATTAAATGACCTCTATATCCAGCATCAATAATACCTACATTATTTGCGAGACGAATATTTGATTTTGAAATACTCGACCTTGGGTACATATAGAAACCAGTATTATAACAACTATCATTAAATCCTACTATTTGTGCACTACAAATAATTTTATAATCTAATTTATTAACACTCATTGATGTTAATCTTTTTGTTTCAGGAGATAATAAATCAAATCCTGCGTCAATATGGTTAATATTTTTATATAACTTTAAATGATGCTGATATATGATTTCTTCATATTTTTCTTTTAATTCATTATCACTTGAATCCACAAAGATTTTTAAAGACATAAATTTATTATATTTATGTAGTAAATCCTTTTCTAAATCATGTAAATAAAACTCTGGTTCGTTTTCAGAATCGCTTTCTGACATTCTATTATTATTATTAATTATATTTTAATTTTTAAATAGTTTTCAATTTTAAAACTTAATATATTATAAATGAATTTACCACGTTTAGAATTAACCGAAGACCCTAATAAAAATAATGATTTTATTATTTTTCGTTATTCTTCAAAAGGTAAGAAAACAAAACAAAGTAAATCAGTAACAAAAAAACATGAAACAAAGAAGAGAAGAACTAGAAAATCAAGAAAAGGTCTTTTCAATATATTTTGAAAATATATAAAACTATTATGTTCTATACATTTATAATGATAGGGTTTGGATTATTTTTTTCCACTTTGTTTCTCTCTAAGTGTAGTAGAACATTTTATTATACAAATGGAGCCCTATTAGATGAAATTATTGGAAATTACATAGAATTCATTGGTTATATTAACTTAGAAGGCATGCAAAAACAAAGAAGTGAAGAAATACAAAATCAAGAAAAGTATTATCTTCTATATATTTATAATGTTTTCATTTGGTGTAATATTCACTCTTTTGTTTCTCTCTAGTTATATTGATGGTTTTCAGTATTCAGATGAAGCTTTGTTAGACCAGGTTGTGGAAATGCCAGGACTTCATTGGACACCTAATTTTAATCATTTTAGCGGTTATTTAAACTTAAAAGATACCCATAAATTTATCCATTATTGGTTGGTTGAAGCAGAGGCTTCGCCAGAAACTGCACCACTAGTATTCTGGACAAATGGTGGGCCGGGGTGCTCGGGTTTAATCGGATTTATGACCGAACAGGGACCTTTTAGACCTGATGCTGACGGTAATATCCAGCCAAATACTTATGCTTGGAATAAAAACGCTAATATGGTGTTTTTGGAACAACCCGTCGGAGTTGGCTTCTCTTATTCTCTAAATTCTGACGATTACAGGATTGGCGATGACCAGGCTGCTCAAGATAATTTACAAACCATTTTAACATTTTTTCACAAATTTCCACATTTTAATCACACTGCATTATACATCACATCTGAATCTTATGGAGGACATTATATACCCACTTGGGCTGACGCTATTATTAACTTTAATGATGCTCAGACTTATTCTCAAGACCGCATTAACTTCAAAGGATTTGCCGTCGGAAACCCATATACCGATTATTACTCTGGAGTTGGAGCTCAAATGGAAACCTATTGGGGTAAACAATTACTACCTAAACCTATTTGGGATAATTATGTCGACAATGGTTGTACCGACCCTGTTCAACAGCTTAATAATTCCGTTTGTTCTTTCCTATTACTCGATTTTAATAAGAAAATCGGCAATCTTAACCCATATGCTCTTGATTATCCTGTTTGCTTAACCACACAACAACGCACTATGCATCAGTTCTTATTTGAAGACTTCGGTTATCTATCTTATGAACCTTGTGAAGATAATTATGCCGCCGATTATCTTAATAAAAATGATGTTAAAACTTCTATTCATGTCAAAGATGATATTGAGTGGGAAGAATGCTCTAGAACTACTAAATATAAACTTGCCGATAAAATGCTTCCTATGCAGCATTATTATAACACCATACTCACTTCTAAAACTCATACTGATTTAAGAGTTCTTGTTTATTCAGGTGATGATGATGGAGTTTGTGGAACTATTGGCACTCAACGTTGGATTTATGACCTCGGATTTTCTGTTTCATCATTATGGAATACTTGGTATGTCGATGGACAAACTGCCGGTTATATCACCAAATTTAATACTCCTCCCAAAGGGAGTAAAGATACCCGCTTTTCTTTTATTACCGTTCATTTTGCAGGACATGAGGTACCAACTTATAAACCTAAGGAGGCCCTTGAATTATTTCAAAAGTATATTAATAATAATATTTAATATAACAAACTAGTTTAAATATTTTATTATAACTATGTATTATGAAACCTATAGTTATAATTAATACCTTCAAATCTATATTTTTACCTCAAAATAAAAAACCTATCATTATTTGTGATATTGACAAAACATTTATTAGACCTGCTCGTGATTATATTGATATTTATAATCAAATGAAACCTCATTATTCTGACCCAAAAGAACTTGACCAAGTTGTTAATGATATGTTACATATGTCTCTTAGTGTTGGATTAGTTAAACAAACCGATAAAGAAGGCTTTACTATAATGTTACAGAAAATTAATCAACTTGGCGGCAAATTCATCTTTTTAACTGCACGTGGATATATTGCGCATGAAAAAACTATCAATGATTTGAAAAAAGCTGGACTTGAAAATCCAGAAGAAATTGAAATTCATTATACCGATAATGAAATTACTAAAGGTCACTATATTCAAAAACATAATTTATTACAAGGTTACAATCATCATATTTTTATTGATGATTATCCACATTTTTTAGAATCTGCTTTACAAATTTATCCTGAAATGAATGGTTATTTGTTTAAATATATCTAAAGCATATACCCCTTTGGATTAGTTCTTTTCATGTTCTATCAAATCTAATGCAAGTAAACGATGATAAAAGAAACGATATTTCATGTTTAATTTTGTTTTTTCAAATTTCATATCTTCTAATAATTGTTTTGCCTTTGATAAAACGTTTTCATCTCCACCTAATTCCTTTGACTTTTTTATGATATTATTTATTTTTTCAATTTCTAAATCTACTTCTTTCATTTGTTTATCATAATTCTCAAATCTTTCATTCATTTCTGTTACTATTTGCGTATAAGTTTTTTCTGGCATATCTTCAAATTCCATTACTTCATCTATTTTTGCTTTTTCATATTCTTTCGTCTTCTTTTCATAATCTACTCCATAAAATCGCACTGAATTTGTATTGAAATCTAATAGAAAGACTAAACCTGAATTTTCACCATTATTTAAAAAATAACCTGATTCCAAAATATTTATAAAACTATGATGACAATGATGTGTCAAATAATACCAATCGACTGTATTTTTATATGATACTTCTAAATCTGTAAATACTTTGCATTTTTCAATAGCTTCCGGTTTTGGTTTATTCTTTGCATCCAATAAATTTATAAACGCCTCTCGTAATGATTCGATAGAACCATAATGCTTCATTAATACATAAATCTCTCTAACAAGAATTTGCCAGAGCAAATCACCATCAAATTGAACATGCATTAAACGAATCTTACGACCAATCTTATATCCAAATGAACCTTGTGTTACCATTTTGCTTATAATATAAAATACTGATAATTTTATATTATTATTTCAAATTTATTTATTAATTTTAGTTGCATTTGATATATTTTTTATTATTTTTTCTTTCTTTTCATCATCTGTCTGCATCACTTCAATAACCATCTTATCATATTTATCCGATACTTTTGAAGATGAATTACCATAGTCAGGATATTTCTCTCGAAATGCTGGCAATAATCTTATATTTTTATCAGCTATTTTTGTAACTGCTTTCTTCAATTTACTTTTCTTTTCATCTTCTTTTTCCCATTGTCCTGCATCTTTAATATACATGGTTTCCCTTTTCTTGTCTGTGCAATGAACAGGTCTTATAGATTCATCTAAGTTATTTAAGTTTTTCACTATTATTTTCGAAATACCCTCTACATATCCTAGCTCACCTACTTCCATCAAATCACTCAGTTGTAATTTTATCGAATCTACAAAATCAGTAATATTCATCGCATTTTTACATGTTTCATTTAAAAAGAAGTTTAGATTGAATTCTTTGTTATGAGAATTGGTCGTATTATGACTATTATTTGTATTATTATTATTAATACCATTATCAGTTAATTTAATCATCATATCTTGTTGTCCTTTAATAAGTTCAGCATTTTGTTTAAGAAGAGTGATAATGAGCTCATCTTTATCAAGTTCAGTAAGTTTTTTAGTAATCTCTATATTATTAGATAGACATTTTTTATTATGTCTCCATAAGTTTTGTCTATGATGGTATTCTTTGTCGCAAAATTCACACTTAAAAACTTCTTGTTGTAACTTATTGCCACTTTTTGCCACTAATTTGTCTCCTAATTTGTCTCCTATGTAATCATTTTTATGTCTTGCTGTCAATAAATGTTTCTCCCAATTATATTTTTTACAGCATTCATAGTTACATTTATCACAATGATATTTTATAATGCCATTTTTTGCCACTAGATTGTCTCCTAGTTTGTCTCCTAAAATAATCATAAAGTATCTTGAGAAAATGTTTTTAAGTTTTTTTTTCAAAAAATATCATAACAAAATAAAAATATTTGGTTTAATTTATGACGATAATTTTCAATATCGTAATAAAAAAATTCGGTCAGTAAGGACGTTTTCGACAAGTGATTTTTGGACATTTTTTTTGTCCATTTTTGGAAAATCAAAATACTTTTCACTTTTCAAAAACATTTAATTTTATATAATAAATTCAAAATCATACTTAAAGACTTATCGAAGCAAAATCGACAACTTTTTAGATATTAAACTTTATAGCCGCACGAAAACCCAACTCGAATTGTAAATGGTTTAGCATTATATAAATTAATAAAATATGAATAATAATAAACCAAAACCCTGGCGCTTCTACATTTATTAAATAATTAATAAAATTAATTATATAATTCAAATCACCTGTTATTATTAAATTTAATACTAGTCCTAACATGCACATTTGTAAAGCATTAAATCAACTTCTGCCATCTTGTTTTACACCATCGGTCATTTAAAATGACCTTGGTAACTGTTACTTTGTGACTGATAAAAGTCCAAAGGTGTAAATACTTTTTATTTATTTATTTCAATTTATTTCAATTTTTTTATGCTATAAATGGTATTGTTTGTGGTGGTTGAGCTAATCCATTTGGTCTTCTCCAATTTCTTTGAGTATAAAACTCAGTAGCAGGTGTATCTCCATTTTCAACTGGTTTGGTTGATTCACCTGTATACCATTCTGGAGGTGTTAAATAAATATTTGATGTTCCACAACCACTTGCAAATGATGTTATACTTGTTCCTGCAGCTGCTTGACTTGAACCGGTTTGAACTGCAAATGGGAAAGGTTTTTGAGGACCAATTGGATTATTGCAACCTCGAGTTAAATACAAATTGTATTGAGCATAAGAAACCGGTTGATAAAGAGTCTTTGTATATGGAGCATTACGAGCCATATCATTAAACTTAAACTGTGCAGTAGACCTTCCAGGAGTACATAATGTTGGACCACAACCAACAATGTGACCTTCATAAGTTCCAACATTATTGACATTAAGACTACAAGTATTTGCAGCAGCTTTATTTTGAATATATAACCATTGACTTGCTGAATCTGTTTGATTTCCAGTATAATTTGGCTGAACCCAATAGTTTGGATATTGTCCATACCGAGCCCATTTATATTTTTTCTCCAACATTCCATAATTCGACAATGTAGATGGTTTGATATATAAATATTGCGTTCCCATTGTGTCGACGATACGTGAATTTAGAACTGGTTCAACAGCTGCTTGTTTACTATGAGCATTAGGTACTGCACCAGTTGATTGCATATTATTAGCTGTACTTCCAACTAATGTTGCTGAAGGATATTTCCCAAATGTTCCTCCAAATCCGATTGGTTGTGTTCCTCTATAAGGTGTACCTGATTTTGACATTTTCATATCTCTACCAACTCCACCAACATTTCGATGACCACCATTGATAGAAAAACCGGCTGCACCATAAGTATGAATAGCTTCTCTCAAAGCTTTAGTTGAATGACCAAATGGACCTTGTGGTAACCAAATACCACCTGGCGCTGTTCCTGAACGTTTTGAACCATAATTAATCACTGATTTTCTTTTAAAAGCAGTTAATGACATTATAAAATAACATGAGATTTTTTTCGGAAAAATTAATCTAGATTAGAATAATACTTCTATCTTTTGCATCTTCAACTAAACATCTAGAGAGAAGCCAATAAAATTTTGAATTATTTACTGGATGATTATTTAAGAAAGTTAATATATTTTCTGAGTGTTTATGATTTAAGTATTCAGTATAAAATTCTCTATCACCTAATAACATATATATTATTAATAATGCTAAGCTAAAATATGCTGTTTTAAAATGAACATATGATGGTAGTTCTTTAATTTTTAATAGTTCTGGTGAGACAAAAAAATCACTTGTTGAATAAGGGCAGCTAATCATAGCCATATTTGAATCTTCGTCGATTTTTGCTACTAATTCGCTGCCTAAGTATGCGAACTTTTCATCGTTTATTACAATTATTTCTTCTGGAGCATAACCTAATATCGTGCAGGATTCTTTTGATATTAAATAATTTAACTGCAACACCAACGACCTTAACATTTTTACAACATCTGATACTAAAATACCTAATCTTCCGTTTTTTACCTTATTTTCATACTGATATTCCTTCAATGTTATCACTTTATTCGCCTTTAAATAAATAAATTTATATGACTCGTCTGTTGAACCACCATTTATTATACGCGTTTTTAATAATGAATTTATCAATTCATATTGTATTGTTTTGAACTCTATCTTGTAACTATCATTTTCTTTTAAGATTTTCACATTATCATTTATTTCTATCTCATCCATACTTCTTTTACTAAGTTCGTTTTAGATTATTTATTTTATTATTTATTTACTTTATGAATAATAAAACTACTACACTCAAGAAATTCTCTAGAAAAACTACTGCTCAAAATGATATTAATCGCCTACAAAATATACATCAGAAAATCAAAAATAAACTTCATATCGATACCACTTATCAACCTTTTCCTGACTTAAACAATTTTCAACCACCTGATTCTAATCTCTATGAATTTAAGAACCATACTTCTATTAATATTAATTTTGATATTTCTTCTAGAGAGAATATTTATGATAATATACCCAAAATTATATTAAAAGAAGTACCTATACCATCTTATTCTGAAACTGACAATTTTGATTTGAATTTTTCTGTTTCTAAACCAATTCATATGGATATGTTTATTGGCGATGTTGTTAATGATGGTGATGTTAATCGTATTAAAAAGAAACATATCTATAAAATTATTCATGTTTATCAAACCAAATATGCATATAATCTTCATCCTACTGGATTTGGCGACTTCATTAGAAGCTGCTTTTTTATTATTCAGTTTTGCACTAAATATAACTTCCAATATGAAATTGTTATTAATCATCCTATTGCACAATTCTTTAAAAGATTTTCATTACATGACCCTATTTCTAGCACTATACTTAACAATAAAGTAATTATGTTCTCCGATTCTAATTGGTCTAAATCTATTTTTGATAACAAAAATTATATTGAACAATTTTTATTGATTAAATCAAAATTTAATCTATTTATTGATTACTTATGTAGCTTACCTGTTATCAATGGACATGTATTCTCTTATAATATTTTGTATCCTTATGATGAAATTTCCATCGATGAGTGTGAAAAAATACGTTATTTATTTGAACCTTCGAGAGAAATTTCTCAAAATGTTGATGAACGCTTATCTTCTATTGGATTTATTAAAAATCAATATATTGTTTTACATATTCGTTCTGGTGATTCTTATTTAAAAAATGAAAATAAAATTTTTGACTCACTCTATTTTGAAATTATTAAAAATGAAATTATTGAAATCATGTTTAATGAAAAATTACGTTTGGTTGAAAATAAAAATATTAATATTCTTTTAATTGCAGATAATAATGAAATTAAACTATTATTGAATCATGAATTTCCCAGCATCCAGTTTTTAGTTTATAATATTACACATATTGGAGAAGGCGTTGAATTGGAGACTGAAAAAGTTAGAAATACTATGACTGATTTTTTTTTAATGTCTAATTCATCTTCTATTTATTCTTTAACTTCTTATCCACATGGCAGTGGATTCAGCTATTGGTGTGCTAAAATGTATTCAATCCCTTATAAGTGTAAATATATACCTTGAATGATTAAATAGAAGATTTATCTTCTAGAACTTTTACTCTTTGTTTTAGATATTTTACTTCTTTTATCAATAAAGCTATTAAACCTATATAATTTACCGATTGAAAATCTTCTCCATCTTTCACTCCATTTACTAAAAATGGATATATTTCTTGTACTTCATGGGCTATTAAACCCATATCTTGTTTTTCTGTTAGCTTATTTTTATATGTTACTGGAAGCAGTGAATCTACTATAAATTTATCGTCTAATTGTATTACATATTCTTTTATACGATAATCTGATGTTGCATTAAATGATGTTGCTGTTACTGTTCCAGAAAATAAACCATTTCCACTTACATCTAAAGCTTGATTAGCGGATGTTTTTCCTACACCAACTCTTGTTCCACTTGTAGTCGCCAAATAAGTATTATTTGATGAATTTAAATAAGAAAAAGAACCTGTACCTCCTGTTATACCTTGTTGAGCTATAATTTGGTTTTGAAATGTATTACTTCCAGTCCATATATTATTTGCTATTAAAAGGTTTCCAGATGATTCATATACAGAATCAGCATAAGCTCTGGTTATAAGTTGATTTGTTAATGGTGTAGGAGTAGTAGCACTACAAAAAGGAAAATTAGTAAAAGACCCAGTTCCAGAAACATATAAATTAGTAAAAGAACCGGTTCCAGAAATTAAATTAGTGAAAGAACCGGTTGGACCTGTTATTCCACCATTAGCAGTTATTAATCCACCAGCATTTATTGTACCTGTAGTTGTTATAAAATTTGCTGATAAATTTGTTGTTGATGTTCCAATAGTAGCTAAATGATTTACGCTTAAATCATAAACATCTAGTCTGTTTGCTGAAATATCACCTACTGATAGGTAAGTAAAAGAACCTGTAGCTCCTGTGATTCCTGATAAAGCGTTAATTGTACCACTTATTATTGCATTTCCGCTTACATCTAAGGTTGCTGTCGGAGCGGTTGATTTATTTATTCCTACTCTTTGATTAGATATATCTAAATACATTGTCGCTTCTGCACTAAAATATTTTGAAAATATTAAAGGTTTTGAACTACCTGCTAAACCAGTTGAACCAGATTCTATATAATTTCCACCAGATATATTAAGTAACCTTAAAACACCGTTACTATTAACCAAATCTATATTTTGACCACTTACATTTACATTTCCACTTACATCTAAAGCTTGAGAAGGTGATATATTTCCTATACCAACTCTTGTTCCACTTGTAGTTGCCAAATAAGTATTATTTGATGAATTTAAATAAGAAAAAGAACCTGTTGGACCTGTTATTCCACCTTGAGCAGTTATTAATCCACCAGCATTTATTGTACCTGTAGTTGTTATAAAATTTGCTGCTAAATTTGTTGTTGATGTTCCAATAGTAGCTAAATGATTTACGCTTAAATCATAAACATCTAGTCTGTTTGCTGAAATATCACCTACTGATAGGTAAGTAAAAGACCCAGTAGCTCCTGTGATTCCTGATAAAGCATTAATTGTACCACTTATTATTACATTTCCACTTACATCTAAAGCTTGAGAAGGTGATATATTTCCTATACCAACTCTTGTTCCATTTGTAGTAGCTAAATAAGTATTATTTGATGAATTTAAATAAGAAAAAGAACCTGTTGGACCTGTTATTCCACCTTGAGCAGTTATTAATCCACCAGCATTTATTGTACCTGTAGTTGTTATAAAATTTGCTGATAAATTTGTTGTTGATGTTCCAATAGTAGCTAAATGATTTACGCTTAAATCATAAACATCTAGTCTGTTTGCTGAAATATCACCTACTGATAGGTAAGTAAAAGACCCAGTAGCTCCTGTGATTCCTGATAAAGCATTAATTGTACCACTTATTATTGCATTTCCGCTTACATCTAAGGTTGCTGTCGGATTTTCAATTCCTCCTATACCTAAATTTCCACAAGTTAATGTCGCCCTAATTGGAGTCGGGACGGCAACATTACACTCGTAAAAATCAAATCCACCTACATCTCCTGCTTCTTGACCATTATTTAAAAAGGTTGTCCTACCTCCACCTACATATGGATAATCCCAATAAACTTTTACACCTTTATTAGGATTAAATCCACCAAAGTTAAAGTTACTACTACTATCTCCTACAGAAAATTCACCAGCAATCGCAGACGCTACACGAAAATTTCCACTTACATCTAATTCATAATTAGCGGATGTTTTTCCTACACCAACTCTACCACTTGTAGTTGCCAAATAAGTATTATTTGATGAATTTAAATAAGAAAAAGAACCTGTTCCACCTGTTATACCTTGTTGAGCTTGAATTATACTTTGTGCTTGTATTGGGACGCTCGTTCCTGTTGGACCTATAATAATTTTATTTGTAGTAAATGTTCCCAAAGCTAATGTTCCATTCGCACCACTTACACCAATTGTACTATCTAAAAAATTTACAAAATTTAGACTGGTATCTACATCTATTGTTGTTAAACCACCATAATTATTTGCTTCTAAACCTCTACCTAATTCATAATCAAAATTAGAAAATTCTATAAAGTTTAGAGATGAATCACCTACTATTGCTGGATTATTTGTTTGAACCCAAGCTGTTTTTGCATTTATTATTCCTTCTTTTACAAAAACATATGATGATACTGCGCTTTGTCCATTTTGCATTCCTGTTCTTCTTGTTAAAATGCTACTTCCAGGTGACCATGTATAAACACCATTATGTGATGGGTCTGTCTGTCCATTCAATAAAACACCACTTCCATCCTGAATAGTAATACCATCTATAACAAGAGGATTGGGTGTAACCGCAGTAATACTACCTGGTGCTACACTGCTGTAAGTTCCTGTTACATCGGTTTCCGAAATAGCTGTTACTGGTTTCTTAATAGATATTCCTGACACAAATTGGTCAACATATTGTTTTGGTACAAGTGTTTCTTCTATATAAGAACCAGGATTATATGTTGTATAGTTTGCTAATCCTGGAATAACTATAGTTGGATAAGCACCTGAACCATTATCACCACCCATCATTATTTGGTTTGAAGCATCAACTGTTGCATTGTATCCAATTGCTGTAGAATAATTAAAATTAGGTTGTGTTGCTGATGTATTTGCGCCTAAAAAAGTGTTATATGAACCTCCTGTCAAACCTAATGCTGAGTATGCTCCGACAGCAGTATTAAGGTCTCCTTGGTTGGTATATAAAGCTTGGGCACCTATAGCTGTATTTTGGTCTCCTACTGGACCTATAGGTAATACTCCTTCTAAAGCACTTGAACCAATGGCCGTATTTAGAGAACCACTTGTATTATTACAAAGTGAACCAGCTCCTAATGATGTGTTATTTGAACCACTTGTGTTAAAGAAAGCAGTATTTGAACCAACGGCTGTATTATTGCTTGCGTCTAAATTATTATAACCAGCATAAGCTCCGATAGCCGTATTATTAATACCCGTTGTATTTTGTTGTAATGCACCTGAACCATATTTTGTGTTATTCACCATTATATAATTTGTTTACATTATTTTTTCAATAAAAAAATAATGTCTACTTAATTAATTACATGTTTTACTACTACAAATTAAAAGTAATACTACAAGTCAAACTTTTTATACGTTTTTCTCATCTAGTCCTTCTTCCTTATTATCCTCAATCTTTAAGGGCTTCTTGGTTGGGGCTACAAAATTACGCTTCTTGATGAATGGAATCGTAATATCACCATAGTCAATCTTTGACCCTTCATTAATTTTATCAGATTGATTCTGAAGAGGTCTTTCTTTGGGAGGTGAGCAGGACGGGGTTCTTGGTTCAGCCATTTTTGTCACCGGTTTGTATTCTTGTCTTTGCTGGGGTCTTCTTTCCCGCGAATCTTCACGATGTCTTGGTTTGTTATCATCACGTCTTTCTCTTGAAAGAACAGGGTGTCTTGGTCTGTCATAAGGGTGTCTTGTTCTATCATCAGTGTGTCTTGTTCTATCATCAGTGTGTCTTGGTCTCTCATCAGAGTGTCTTGGTCTCTCATCAGAGTGTCTTGGTCTCTCATCAGAGTGTCTTGGTCTATAATTACTGGAACCGGAAGGTCTCTCCTCATCAGAATCGAACTGAAGAGTTGCTTTACGAGGCTGCTCCGCACACTGTTTACGCTCAGTTTCTCTGTAGGCCGAAATCTTCCAGAACCATGGGTCATCATAAATAATTTTAATTTCTTTACCGTTTAATAATCTCTCACGGGCTACACGTGAATTCTCTGTATCATTCCAGCGTCGGAAATGAACAAATACGCGATTAAATTTTTCTCCTTTATCCGAAGGGACAGCTCCTGGCTTTGCACTGTACTTGCTAACAATGTCAATGCGCTCTAAGATTCCCATGTTTAAGTCATCGAATATTTTACGAATACGGGACTCGCTAATATTCTGATAGACACGAGGAATGCATAACACAGGCACATTAGCCGGCAATGTTCTAAAGTCAATTTGGGTACTCATCTTGAAGATTTTTTGGGGCACTAGGCAATTATGATATTAATTTATGAAGCAAAAAGTATTTCAATTTTTTTAAATTATATGCTATTTTGATAGTAACTGAAAATTTATAGTTACCTAGTGCCTTTTTTTCAGCTGACCATAAGGATATATATTTGGATTTTTAGTCAACTCATGTATCGGATATAAAATAAAAAAATTGAAATACTTTTTTAATATATAGGTTAACTTATAACTAAATTTATTAACTAAGCTACAAGCAGCTAACGACAGTCACCTTTGGAAAATGGTTAAACTTTCAAGCGTTCCTCATGAGTATTATTTGGGTGATTTACCCGGTAATCTCCAATATTCCAAGGAGATTCAAGAGATTATCGATACTGATTTACCAGATGACGAAGATACATGCGGATATGTATTATGCGAACATAGTGAAGAGAATTTACGGCGTGTCAGACCTCACACTCAGCGTAGAACTAATTGGAAGATTTTACTTATGATGCATAGTGAACGCGAAGAAGGAGAAGTATGGCTCAAGGCTGCTCTCCTTAATAAGGATACAGGTAAGATTGCTCTTTTAACGAGCACCAATGATTCGAATAATATCGAACGTCGTGGAAACCGCCCAGTAAAGACTGTTGAAGGAAAATGGGCAGTTGGTCAATACCGAATGAGTGCTCCGATTTGTTTCTGGAGAGAACTTAAGAATAGACTTTTGTATTAGATAGATTTAATTGTAACAATAATTAATTAAATTGTAAAAAGTGAGACCTCTTTTTGGTCAATATCTTTTTTATTTTCACAATTTATGATTTAAAATTGAAATGCTTAAATCGAATAAAATTAAAAGCATAATATAATCAATCAAAATATAATCAATATGTCATTTGTAGTAAGAAATTTTCAGCTTTTGGAGTCAGAAAAAGAAGAATTTTATCCTGATTTCTTCGGACCTAAAGCAAAGCTACCTGTGATTATAAAATTTTATGCCGATAATAGTGGCAATATTCATATTCGAAGAAAACCCGTCATCAAACGAAGACCTGAACATGTCAATATTTTAGGCAAGCGAAAATTAGCTGATGCATTTGGATTCAAAATTTATAACGATAAAGATAGATATGGTCAAGATATTCCAGCTGATTTCTTTAACATCAATGTTGGTCATAGTGTTTGTTCGCATAATTAAAAACTTATCAATATGTTGGTCTTATAAATATCTAGCCAATAAGCAAAATATATAAAAAATGTCGTGTATTTAACTTTCATTTAATTTAAATACTTTTTTTGTTATTTTAAAATTTATTTATAAAAATGTAGTTATTTGAAATTTAAATGTATAAATAATAATTTCATTAATAGTAATTTATTATTTTTTTTATATTATTTTTAAAATTGATTCCAAAATTAATAAAATAAATTCATTATAAATTCTTAGAATTATTATCTCACCGAAGTTTATTAAAATGTCTTGTAATATTTGTTGCGATAACTATAATAAAAGCACTCGCTCTAAGGTTTGCTGTGCATATTGTGATTTCGATGTGTGCAGAACTTGTTGTGAAACATATATTTTATCTGAGACCGTTCCAAAATGTATGAAACCTGATTGTGCTAAGGAATGGACTAGAAAATTCTTGAGAGAAAATTTAACAAATGTATTCTTGACTTCAAAATACAGGGAACATTTAGAAGATGTTTTATTTGACCAAGAAAAAGCATTGATGCCTGCTACTCAGCCTCTGGTTGAAGAAAAAATTGCTAAAAGAAATATGAGAAAACAATTAAGAGAATTGGATTCAATAATCGAAGACTTATACAGAGATAAAAGAGAATTAGAGAGACAAATTCAATACGGAATTACACCAGTATCTTTTGAAAAAGAAGATAAAGAGAAGGCACGTTTTGTTCGACAATGTCCAGCTAATAATTGTCGTGGATTTTTAAGTACTCAATGGAAATGCGGTATTTGCGAGCAATGGTCTTGTCCTGACTGTCACGAATTAAAAGGACCTAATCGCGATTGTGAGCATAATTGTGACCCTAATAATATAGAGACTGCCAAAATGCTTGCAAAAGACTCTAAACCATGTCCTAAGTGTCAAAGTCTTATCTTCAAAATATCGGGTTGCTTCGCAAAAGACACTCCTATTTTGATGTGGGATGGAACTACTAAAATGTCACAAAATATTTGTGTAGGTGATATCTTAGTTGGGGATGATGGAGAGAAAAGAATTGTAGAGAATTTAGTATCTAGCGAAGATGAATTATTTGAAGTCAAACAAAATAATGCTATGAGTTATGTTGTCAATAGTAAACATACACTTGTTTTAAAAGATGATTTAAATAATCTTAATTTAATCATTATTGATGATTATTTATGTTTAAGCAATAATGAACGTCAATTGCTATATGGATTTAAATATAATTCTGATTTAAAGTATAGTATTGATGTTATACCGGTTGGAAGAGGTATTTATTATGGGTGGTCTGTGAATATTAATAATAGATTCTTATTACCTGACTTTACAGTTGTAAAAAATTGTGACCAAATGTGGTGCACACAATGTCACACTGCATTTAGTTGGAAGACCTGCAAATTAGAGAAAAATATTCACAATCCACATTTCTATGAATGGCAGCGTAAAAATGGTGGTGGAGCTGCTCCAAGAAATCCTGCTGATATTGAATGTGGTAGAGAACTTGGTCATAATACTAGTGATAGAATTCAAACATTATCTAGAAAGCATCCTGATTTGTATAAATCACAACAAAAAGAACATACTAATTGGAGTGGTAAAAAAGAAATGCGAACTAGTCATACATATTCTGACACTATAAGAAAAATTTGCGATATTGTTAGACATGTTACTCATAATATTCGCGTAGAACTTCTTAATTTTCAAACTGATTATGTAGTTAGAAATCAGGATTTACGTATTAAATATTTGGAAAATTTGATTTCAGAATATGAGTTTAAGATGTTGATTCAGCGAAATGATAAAAAGAATAAGAAAAATACTGAGGTTGCACAGGTTTTACAGCTAGCAAATACAGCGGTTACTGATATTATATATAGACTTATGGATAACTTAGAAAAATCTGATACTGAAAAGCATAACATCCAATCGTATTTTAAAGAAATCGAAGAAATTATTAAATATTGTAATGATATTTTCAAGGATATCAGTTTTACTTATAGTACAGTTCAGTATGGGTTTAATGATTCATTTATCTTTATCCGTATAGAGAAAGAGAAAAAATGCAAAAAAAAGGCTTCTGATTCTGATTCTGATAGTGATGGAGATGAAGATATAAAAGATATTAAAAAAATGCAAACGATGATTAATGCTTTAAAATAAAAAAATAAATTTTATAACTTATAAATTTTTATAACTTGTAAATTTTTATTCGTATTGTTTTATTTCTTTATCCATTTTTTTAATTTTATTTTCCATGATTCTAATTTTATTGGTCGTTTCTTGAATCCATGATTCTTCCAACTCTTCGCGCATTCTCTCGGTTTTCTTTAAATAAAGAATATTTTTCTCGAGAGATTCTATTTGTTCTTTTTGTTCTGCAATTTTTCTACGCTGATTATCTATGGCTGTTATAATTAATATATTGTACATAACTAGAATATATACAATTTTTTCGATAGTCAGATTTGCGAAGAATTCAGTAAATCCTTCCTTCATGATGAAGACAGCTGTTTGGATACCAATTTGTATAATATTTACTACAAAATTAGCAAATACTAGTGCGCTTGTATATAATTTGTCGAATGAGATTGTTGCCAATGGTGTCACCATGTTGTTGGCTGAAATATAGACAGGGGTCATTAAAAATTCGATGTTCGACATTGTATAGGAATAGTTGGTTGGTTATGCTTTTAATTAATTACTTATTTTTGGTTTCAATTTTATTTTTCAATAAGTTTATACAATTTTTAAAATTTGCTCGTCAGTATAAATAAATAACCAACAACCAGTTGTTTTACATTTATCAATAATTTGCTGTGTTAATTTTCGAGGATAATTATTAGATATATTCCAATTGGCTCTCTCTAAAACCTCTTCTAAAGTAATTTTGGTATTGTCATTCATATTATATTTTATATATATTGTTTCTAATAAATCAATGAATCTATCACGATTAATATTAGGTTTATTCGGTTTATTGTTTGCTGAGAAATGCGGCTTGTATTTTACTTGCCAATTATTTGCTACAATTTCAATAATATCTCTTTTTTCTTTTGATACATCTCTAATATATAAATCTGGTATAGGAGTGCTTTTATTTAACGTTTTGAACAATTCTATTGTCTCTCCTTCTGTAGAATTAAACCGTACATTTAAAATAATACATGAGTCATATAACCATTTTGCATCGCTATTTGTTCCATAATCGCCTGTAGTAATAAAATCCAGTGTGGCATTGTTTTCTTGAATTATTTTAAGTGAAGTATAACGATGTATTCCATCTATCACGTCGAATGTTGTTGTTTTATTATTAAAATTTAAATATAACATAGTATCTAGTGGCGTTTTAGATAGATAAATATATTTTGCTATATCATCACACCTCACCTTATCTGGCGGACGATTATATTTCCAATTTGTAATCGGGGCGTTTAATAAATCGGATACTTTAATTTTACTTATAAAATGTCTTTCTGAATATACATGAATTATTTCTGCTGTTGGAACAAGTAACATAAATGCTTTTTTTATAATATTAGTTGGAATAAATTCACTATTTTTATATGGGTGTAATAAAAAGTGTTCTTGATTTTCATCTTCCTCAATAATTAATTTAGATTTTTTATTGCTAAAGAAGTTCTTGATACTCATTTTTTGTTAGGTTATATAAGTATCTAATGAAACCAATTTTAAATTCAATTTTATTTTATAATGTTAAATATTTTACACCTTTTGACATTTAGAATGCCGTTTTTGTTAATTATTTTTTCTTTATACTCATAATTTTATCCAAAAACATTCTCAAAAGCATATGTTATATATAAAAATCCATCAATATGCGCATAATTATTATATATTTGACTTATAAATGCTGAAGATGGTGCAATTGTATGTCCAGCAAATAAAAAAAGGGCTTTTTCTGGTCCTAATCTTAATCGTGCTCTAATAACATATAAAAACTGACCGATAGTTAAATCTTTTGGAACTAAATATTTTCTTTTATCGATATCTGGACAATAAGCATTTGATTGGCTATTTTTTTCGCATATTATTGGAACTCTGTCTGGATATTTTTGGAGTACACGATATGCCTCATCCTTCCTAATTCCAATAGGGAATTCATTTTGAAATCTCATTTTATATATTATATTACATAAATAACATTTATATTTTGTTTATTAAGTATGATTTAATCATAAAACAGAAGAAAAAATATTACAAACTAAATATAAAGTTACACTCAACATCTTTAGTCTGTATTATTTTTTATTTTCGGTTGATATAATTGCTACTAACCAAATATTTTTACTAGTTGTTCTACATCTTTTTTTGCCTTTTTATGCATTTTTAACGATTCTTTTCTTGAAAATACCGTTTTAAATAATCTGTCTTGACGCATTCTAAAAACACGTTTGTCAAATAATTCTACAGCTTCTTTAAGAGCATCAGTATAGATGGAATTGTCTCGATACATTCTATACATTACACATCTATCAATATCATAAGCAGCCAATAAATCTGCTTCCCTCACAATATGATATGCTGATTGGTATTCTCCTAAATCAGGAAATCCATTGACCTTTACTTTCGAGTAAGACATAGTACCTATAATTTGTCCCATAATTTCTAGATGAGCATGGCTCATAAATTCCAATAGATAAGCTTTATATTTTATAATACTTTCCTTTTCATCCATGTATTTTTTGTCGCACATGTCATGTCCTATTGCAGCCATAAATATGATAGCCTGTTGTTGTTCTAAATTGGATTTTTTTACTAGTTCAGATTCATAAATTTTTTTTGCAAATCCGTATACTTCCATACTATGCTTTAGAGCGTGTGATTCGTCAATATTATATAGCTGGCTTGTTTTAATAACATATTTGAAACCAGCATTTATTAAATTAATCAAGTTTGTTCCTTCCATATTTGATTGTATTTTAGTATTATTTTATTTATATTTTACAAAATAATTTCAATTTTTTATTTAAAATATAGTAGACAACGGGACGGACGAAAAAAAAAATGAGACAACCTATATTTACACCTTTTTCTCATTTACTCGTTATAGGGAGGATTGTCTCTTTTTCTTTTTCTTTTTATTTTTATTTTTTCACGATAGATATCCGTCTTCAAATTCTGTAATGTCGTGGTAAACAGGAACATTACCGAATATATTTGTTTTAGGTCTTTCACTTTGTCGGCAAATCACACAGCATCTATATCCGTCTTTCTTTATTATTTGAGTGTAGCATTCATTACATACCTTATGACAGCAGTTAATAAACTTTTTTTGTAATTTTGTTGAATTGTAATAAGATATACATACACTACATTTTCTATCCTCAATTGGTATATCAAACATATTTTTATCCCAGTTCATAAATTTTGTAAAGAATTCAGTATCAGTAAAACCTAATTCATTGAATAAGAACTCAAACTCTGTCTTTTCCATTCTTGTATTTTTAAAATCTTGGTCTATAATTAATGCCTCAAAACTGCTATATTTGTTTTTCCAATTATTCACATAACAGAATGAGGGATGTTGTCTCAACATTGTTTCCCACATATCATATAATTTTTTTTTCTTATTCATTATTTTTTCTACCTGTTTTTGTTGCTCTCGCAATAATTTTATTTGTTCTTTCAATTCAATTGTCGTCATTTTTACATATAAGTTTATATCAATTACTTATTTCTAAAAAAGTATTTCAATTTTATTGTTTTACAGTTTAAATAAGTATAAACTAAAAAATTATAATAAGAGTGACATATTTTGATATAGAGTCGTACTCTGCCACCCAGCCATACCCTGCCACCCAATCACCCTGCTATACCTGCCATCTATTTTGCCTTCTAATTAGACGTCTAATTTGTGTCGAGTGTTTTTCCGTCTAGGAGCAGCAGCAGGCAACTGCATAACAGCATCAGACTTCAATAATTACGAGTGAAAAAAAGGTTATTGACCAAGTGGTCGCGCCTTTTAATGCTTAATTAATCTTTACAAGTTTCACGAAGTAATGAAAATTACAATAACAAAATATACAATCTACTTTTTATATTTTATTACCATGTATCATCTACAACTTATTCATCTTCTCTTTCAGAACAATCAACCCAACTCTTGGTAATAATTGGCCTAGAATTTTTTCGTATTTTTCCTAAGCGACTATACAAAAATATAATACAAGATTTATCAAATTCTGGTTACCCTATTTTACCTGTATAAATACCTATATAAAATAGACATATAAATTTTCAGTTAAGGTCTAAAATGGTTTACTACCAAAAAAATTGAAATACTTTTTTTTAAATTTAATGATTAGTACATAACTAAAAATTGCATCAATTTTAAAAAATTCACAATGGAACTGCGTATGAGTATGTTCAGAAAGTATCTGGACAAGACTGGAATGGACCATAAGGAATATCAGTATGACGGTGTTCGCTGGTGTCTGAATAATGAGTTGAGGGAGGACCCTCCTTGCAATGTCCGTGGCGGTTTCATCGCTGACGAGATGGGCTTGGGTAAGACTATTATGATGATTGGGTTGATGTATAGCAATTTTGTCCGTCATACGCTTGTTATATTGCCGCCAATTCTCATCGACCAATGGTTTGTACAAATCTATAAGACTACTGGTCATAAGGCTCTCATTTATCATGGCGAAGACAAGAAGACTATTACACTTGAGGAACTATCTGCTGCTCCTATTGTTATCTCGACATATGGAGCTATTACCCTCACGAAAAAACAAATAAAAAATGAAACTGTTACTATGCTGCATAAGGTATATTGGAATCGCATCATATTTGATGAGGGACATCATTTAAGAAATTCTAAAACCACACGCTATATCGGAGCGCGTCTATTGCAAGCTAAAATTCGTTGGCTTGTTTCCGGCACTCCTATTCAAAATAGTAAGAAAGATTTCTACAGCTTATGCGCTCTCATTAGATTACCGACTAGTTTCTATACTGAGACCAACAATTTGCTACTTTTAGCCCGCTCCTTCATATTGAAGCGCACTAAAAAACAAGTTGGCATCGTTATTAGCGACATTCATCTAGATAAAAATATCGTCGATTGGGTTAGCTCTAAAGAACGCGATTTATCTGAGGAAATTCATTCTGCCTTAGCATTTAGCAGTGTTAACCCTGAAAAAGGAACCAATAAACTAATCGTCGGCAACTTCCGTAATAAAGGCGCACTCATCCTTTTGTTACGTGCTAGACAGACCTGTATTTATCCTAAATTAATGTCTAAACATCTAGATAAATTGGTTAAAATGGGCTTTCTTGGCGATTATTCTTCCTACAAAGAAGCATTCGACCATAGCAGCAAATTAGATGCCGTAATTAATACCATTCTTCAACGCAAAAGTAACGGTTGTGGTAAACTCATATTCTGTCATTTCCGCGAAGAAATCGACGAAATCGCCTACCGATTACGTAGAGGAGGCATGCTAAAAGTTGCAACGTTTGACGGCAGAACCACTAATGCTAAGCGTTATGACACTCTTAATGACAAAAATAATGCTTTGATACTACAAATACAAACCGGCTGTGAGGGCTTAAATCTACAAGAAAATTATAGCGAAATATACTTCATCTCACCTCATTGGAATCCAGCTGTTGAAGACCAAGCCATCGCCAGATGCCATCGTATTGGACAGACCAAACCTGTTTATGTTCAGCGTTTTGAAATGTGCTCCTTTGTTCCTGATGAAGACCAATCTATGACTAGAACTATTGATAAATATGTCAATGATGTTCAAGCAGGTAAGCGTATCATAGCTAGTGAAATATTAGTTGAATAAATATTGTATTTAATTAAAAAAAAGTTGAGGCTATTTAGCCAATATATTTTTTAATCTATTTATATATGTCCAATCATTTAACGATAGTTAAACAAACTTATTGGCAGCATTTTTTTCATGCTATTTCCTATTCATATATGGCCTACAAAGCATCCTTTTATTTTTTCGTCCATGCTTGCTTTCCTGATTTATTTGAATTTGATGGCTCGAGAGAAATTATGAATTTGAATGATATTTTCGAGAGAAATTATGAATTTGAATGATATTTTATTTTCTAAAAGTTAAAATTTCTCTTTAAGTAGGTTTTTGGATTTATTATATAAAATTACATATTTTTGAAAAGTGAAAAGTATTTTGATTTTCGAAAAATGGACAAAAATAAATGTCCAAAATTGACTTGTCGAAAACGTCCTTACTGACCGAAATTTTTTATTACGATAATCAAAATTTATGGTCTCATTTTTTACCATAATTTTTTATTTTGTTATGATATTTTTTTTTAAAAAAAGCTTAAAAATATTTTCTGTTGTTACTATATGACAACGAATGACAACACTAATTTAGTAAAAACTAGTAAATATTTTTGTTGCGAAATTTGTGATTATACTGCGTCACGAAAATATAATTTAAATCTTCATTTACAAAGCGAACGACATAAAAACAACACTAACGACAACGCTAACAACGGTATTTTAGCAAAAACTATAAAAAAATATGAATGTGAAAATTGTAGTAAAATATTTAATGATAGAGCTGGATTATGGAGACATAACAAAAAGTGTAATTCTAATATAGAGACTACTAAAAAACTTGCTGAACTTGATAAAGATGAGCTTATAATTACTCTTCTTAAGCAAAATGCAGAACTGATTAAAGGACAACAAGATATGATGATTAAATTAACAGATAATGGAATAAATAATAATAATAATAATAATACTCACACCAATTCTCATAATAAAGCTTTTAATCTAAACTTCTTTTTAAATGAGACATGTAAGAATGCTATGAATATTACCGATTTTGTTGATTCCATTAAATTACAGTTGAGTGATTTGATGGAAGTAGGTGAACTTGGATATGTAGAAGGAATTTCGAAAATTATTGTGAAAAACTTAAATAACTTAGATGAAACTGTTAGACCAGTTCATTGCACAGACAAGAAAAGGGAAACTATGTATATAAAAGACGAAGGAGAATGGAATAAAGAAGATGAAAAGAAAACTAAATTAAAAAAAGCTGTAACAAGAGTAGCTAATAAAAATATAAGGTTATTACCTGAATTTAGAGAGAAATATCCTGATTACGGAAATTCTTCTTCTAAAACATCTGATATATATCATAAAATGATTGTAGAAGCTATGGAAACAGACGATGATAAGAAAGAAAAAATAATCAAGAATATTTCTAAGGTTACAACAATTAAAGAGTAATTTATTAAAATTTCTTTAACCAAAGTTAGATTTTCTTTAAGTAGGTTTTTGGATTTATTATATAAAATTACATATTTTTGACTTGTCGAAAACGTCCTTACTGACTGACTAAATTAAACCAACGAAATATTTTTTTTTATATTTTTTGCAAAAAAGGATTTAGAAAAAAATATAACTGAATATATGAGTGTTTTTAATTAGACTTGTTACATAAATAGCTATTAATTCCATAAACAAATCTAATTTTCTTATTATCATCATCAAAAATAAATGGTCTATTCAATTTGCTGACAAACTCAATTAAATTTTGAATATTATTAAACGTAATCATTATATTGTCATTTGTGAAAATATACATTTTTTTATTATCTGATGTCGTTCCATTTCCATATCTCAAGTAATTATTTGCTTCAAAATAGTTTTGTTTAAATTTATCTATAATTTGTGACTTAATTCCATTATCCACATCATCATAATTAATATTAATATTACCCATTTGATTCTATTTATGTATTTAAATCTAGAAAAAATTATTCAATTTTTTACACCATTTCGCATTTCAAATGCGCAATTACCTTCACTCATTTACGCCCCTAAAAGGGGCGTTTTAATTGAGAAAAGGTGTAAAAATCTGATATGGTCCCTGATTTAATTCGACAAGGTATCGCGAAACTTCGTAATCTTATCGAATGCCTTCTTTCTAGCAAGCATGATGACGGTGTCCTTATCATTCTTGTTGTAAAGGATGCTGGTCTAAATGCGTCGTCTGTTAGGTCCGTGACAGCACATTGGCACATCCTGTTAGAAATGGCTGAAGACCATTCGATTTCTTTAAGTTCTTTTTTCAATTTATTATATAAAATTACATATTTTTGAAAAGTGAAAAGTATTTTGATTTTCTCAAAATGGACAAAAATAAATGTCCAAAATTGACTTGTCGAAAACGTCCTTACTGACTGAATTTTTTTATTACGATAATCAAAATTTACCGTAACAAATTAAACCAACGAAATATATTTTGTTATTGTATTTTTTTAAAAAAAAGCTTAAAAATATTTTCTCAATAGAAACAAATGGAAACATTAGGAGACATTTTTGGGGCAAAAAGGGCTGAAAAAGAGCATTCGGATTATGTATGTGAAACATGTGACTTCAAATGTAGCAAAAAATACAACTGGATTAGACACTTAACGACATCTAAACATATCCAGGTGACAGGAAGCAAACACAATGTGACAGAAAAAGGGCAAAAGGAGCAAAAAATGATATGTCAATGTGGTAAAGAATACGCATCTAGAAATGGGTTATGGAAACATAAACAAAAATGTAATAAACCTCAAGAACAAGAACAAAAACAAGAACAAGAAAAAGAACAAAAACAAGAAAAAGAAAAAGAAAAAGATGAACCAACAGATAAAGAACTGATTATGATGTTAATAAAAGACAATTCTGAACTAAGAAATATGATTTTAGAAATTGTTAAAAATGGAACACAAAATACTATGAATAATAATAATAATACTACTCACACCAATTCTCATAACAAAGCTTTTAATCTAAACTTCTTTTTAAATGAGACATGTAAGAATGCTATGAATATTACCGATTTTGTTGATTCCATTAAATTACAGCTGAGTGATTTGATGGAAGTAGGTGAGCTTGGATATGTAGAAGGGATTTCGAAAATAATAGTGAAAAACTTAAATAACTTAGATGAGACTATAAGACCTGTCCATTGCACAGACAAAAAAAGAGAAACTATGTATATCAAAGACGAAGGAGAATGGAATAAAGAAGATGAAAAGAAAAGTAAATTAAAGAAAGTTATAACAAGAGTAGCTAATAAAAATATAAGATTATTGCCGGCATTTCGAGAGAAATATCCTGATTACGGAAATTCTTCTTCTAAAACATCTGATATATATCATAAAATGATTGTCGAAGCTATGGAAACAGACGATGATAAGAAAGAAAAAATAATCAAGAATATTTCTAAGGTTACAACAATTAAAGAGTAATTTATTAAAATTTCTTTAACCAAAGTTAGATTTTCTTTAAGTAGGTTTTTCAATTTATTATATAAAATTACGTATTTTTGAAAAGTGAAAAGTATTTTGATTTTCTCAAAATGGACAAAAATAAATGTCCAAAATTGACTTGTCGAAAACGTCCTTACTGACCGAATTTTTTTATTACGATAATCAAAATTTACCGTAACAAACTAAACCAACGAAATATTTTTTGTGATTGTATTTTTTTTAAAAAAAGCTTAAAAATATTTTCTCAATAGAAACAAATGGAAACATTAGGAAACAAATTCGTCGACAAATCGTCAAATGAATATTATTGTGATATTTGTGACTATAAAACATCACATAGAGGACATTATAACGAACATTTAACTAGCTTGAAACACTGTAAACGGAAACAATTTGGAATCATAGGAAACAAAATCGTCGACAACAATTTAGAAATTGAAAATATTTGTTGTAAAAATTGTAATAAAAATTTTAAAACACGTTCTGGTTTATGGAAACACGCTAAAACGTGTAATATAGAAAAATCCTCTACAAAAGACGAACCATCCGATAAAGAAGTTATGTGTATGTTAATTAAGCAAAATTCTGAACTAATTAAAGAGCATTCTGATATTAAAGAAATGATTTTAGAAATTATTAAAAATGGTATAACTAATACTAATACTAATTCAAATAATAATACTCACACCAATTCTCATAACAAAGCTTTTAATCTAAATTTCTTTTTAAATGAAACATGTAAAAATGCTATGAATATTACCGATTTTGTTGATTCCATTAAATTACAGTTGAGTGATTTGATGGAAGTAGGTGAACTTGGATATGTAGAAGGAATTTCGAAAATTATTGTGAAAAACTTAAATAACTTAGATGAGACTGTTAGACCAGTTCATTGCACTGACAAGAAAAGAGAAACTATGTATATAAAAGACGAAGGAGAATGGAATAAAGAAGATGAAAAGAAAAGTAAATTAAAAAAAGTTATAACAAGAGTAGCTAATAAAAATATAAGATTGTTACCACAATTTAGAGAGAAATATCCTGATTACGGAAATTCTTCTTCTAAAACATCTGATATATATCATAAAATGATTGTCGAAGCTATGGAAACAGACGATGATAAGAAAGAAAAAATAATCAAGAATATTTCTAAGGTTACAACAATTAAAGAGTAATTTATTAAAATTTCTTTAACCAAAGTTAGATTTTCTTTAAGTAGGTTTTTCAATTTATTATAAATTTTTAGTTTCTTGAAATTATATATGAAATTATAAAAAAATTGAAAGTAATTTTCAACATTGTATAGTATGACATATTACCATACATACAGTTTAAAATGAAGAACGTTATTATTTGCCAACCAGTTAACACATTCACTTATTGCACTAGATGCACTCGTTTTGTTAAGTGCTCATCATGTAGTAGAAAATAAATTATCTTGTAATAAAAGTTGACAAGTTTGTATATGTTATGTTGTAAATTATTTAAATAAAAATAAAAATAAAAATAAAAATAAAAATAAAAATAAAAATAAAAATAAAAATAAAAATAAAAATAAAAATAAAAATAAAAATAAAAATAAAAATAAAAATAAAAATAAAAATAAAAATAAAAAGGGGAAAACCTCTTTTTTTTATTCGGGGTTTCAGCAAATCATAATAGCAGGTAAATTAGCTCTCGAGAGAGAGAAAATGGCTGAAGACCATTCGCTTTCTTTACACCTTTGGACAGTTACCAAGGTCATTTTAAATGACCGATGGTGTAAGTTGTTTTTTCAATTTATTATTATAATAATTCGAGATAATCAGAGAATTCTATTTTATTTTGTTCTGACATTCTAATTAATCTACCTGGATGAAATACATATTGAATTAATTCTTCAGCTAATAAATATTTACATTTTTCTCGCATGGATACTGTATCTAAC